>OCJN01000097.1_pt1 | contig 44834 bp, 38 predicted proteins | sample 1480731 | NCBI WGS metagenome assembly OCJN01 (sample SAMN05301479, study PRJEB22388) | human skin metagenome | isolation source: Infant 1 DOL 23 skin | host: Homo sapiens | place: USA: Pittsburgh, Magee-Womens Hospital of UPMC | collected 2013/2014 | reverse complement strand
TGACGGTTTGCCCAGCCGTGACCAGCACGGGGCGGGCGAGGTGAACCGGCATCTCACCGAGGCGTACACGGGCGGTCGCGCCGGTGACGCAAATGACGGTATCGGTGAGCGCGTGGAGCTTGATTCCGCCGATATTTTCCAGCACCGTTGCCCCGCGCGGGTTGCCCACGGCCACATTGGCGGTAGCGGCGGCGGCGCGGTCTGCGGCGCCCGATGGGGTCACACCAAGGTCGCCCACGCCGGGGCGCCCCAAGTCTTGGTAGAGGGTGAGTAGGCCGGCATCGATAACTTCCATGCGCGGCAAGCGGGCAGGGGCGCGTTTCGAGCGGGCAGAGTGATCAACAAGCTCCGGCAGCTTATCCACGCTGCGGTAGCGCACGCGGTCACCCGGCTGTACCAAGGCTGGTGGGTTCGCATTGGAATCCCACATCGGCGTATTGGTAGTGCCCAGCAGCTGCCAGCCGCCTGGGGAGACGCGCGGGTACACCGCAGAAAACTCACCCGCGATACCCACAGCACCGGCCGGCACCGCGGTACGGGGATTGGAGCGGCGCGGCACCGCGCGGGCCTGGGACGGATCTGAAGGTGCGCAGTAGGTAAATCCCGGGGCAAAGCCACCAAAGGCCGCGGTCCACTCGGTGGAGGTATGCCAACTAATGAGTGCCTCGCGCGAAAGACCCAGCAGGTCCGCGGCCTCGTCGACATCCTCGCCGTCATAGAGCACATCGATTTCTACCGTGCGGGCCTCCGCAGCAGTCGCGGCGGCGGGGGAGAAGTCCTGCAGGAATTCGGCCGCATCACGCGCCGAATCCGGTGCTTCAAACGTCAGCAGTAGGGTGGTGGCGGCCGCGATGCAGTCCACCTGATTCTTCAATGGCTTGGCAGAAAGCGCCGCGTGCCAATCCATCACCTGGTTTAATCCATCCAGGTCAATGAGCAGCGCGCGCGTGCCCACAAAATTAATGTGCATTAGATAAAGCTCCGAATCTCGATGCCTTCTTCCCGCAGGCGCTCCACCACGCCGCGCAGCAGCTTCACCGCGCCGGGCGAATCGCCGTGGGTGCATACGGATTGCGCATCCACCTCTAACTTCGTGCCATCCACGGCCGTAATCGACCCGGTTTGTGCTACCTCCAGTACTCGCTGCACCACCTCATCGGCACTGCCTAGCACCGCATTGGCTTCCTTGCGCGAGACCAGCGTGCCATCAGGGTTGTAATTGCGGTCCGCAAAGGCCTCACGGACGACGGTAAGCCCGCTTTGCTTGGCGACGTCCACTGCTACGCCCCCAGGTAGCAACATTACCGGCAAGTCACCAAAGGCCTTAATGCCCTTGATGACGCCTTCTGCCTGCGCCCTGTCCTTCACGATCGCGTTATACATCGCACCGTGTGGCTTCACGTAGGCGACCTTAGTGCCATTGGCGCGAGCCAAAGCGTCGAGCGCGCCAATTTGGTAGGTCACCTCATCAGCGAGCTCATCTGGGTGGTAATCAATGAAGCGACGGCCGAAACCTGCGGCGTCGTTATAACCTACGTGCGCGCCTACGGTTACGCCTGCTTCCGCAGCCGCCTTGAGCGTGCCAGCAATCGAGTGTGGGTCACCGGCGTGGAACCCGGTGGCCACGTTTGCTGAGGACACCATCTCCAGCATCGCCGCGTCATCGGCGACCGGGTTGCCTGCAGTGGTCTCTCCCAAATCCGCGTTGAGATCGATATGGACCGAGGACATTCAACACCGTCCTTAAGATTGTTGAACAATTCGAATGCCCTTAAGTGTAACCCTCGCCACTGCCATTTGTGAAGACGATTACGTTTCATTTACCCGCGTGCGCACCCCCACCTACGCGCGAAAAGCCGCCGCGCCCCAGGCGGCAGGTTCGGGGCGCGGCGGCGTGGCCCGCTAGAGCCCATGGGCCCGAAGTCCCTAGCGTGTGAAATTTCTAGCGGCCGTAGTTCTGGACAGCGTAGAGCTTGCCTTCAGAGTTGATGGCAACGCCAACGCCGATGGTCTTGGCGCGTGGGTCCAGCATGATCTTGCGGTGGCCTGGGGACTCGTACCAGAGCTTTACTAGCTGCGCATCGGAGTAGTCGCTCCATGCCTGCAGCACGTTCTCACCGCCGGCCGGGATATTGGCCGGGTAGTAATTCCAGTGCTGCGGGCGGTGGCTGAGCTTATCGGCGCGAACCAGCTGATTGGCCCAATCCTGGGCTAGACCATTGAGCGCACCGTTGGCGCGAACCGGGCGCAAGCCGTGTGCCTTGCGGTAGTCGTTGGTGTAGTTGATGATGTTCTGGACGCGGCTGGAAGCTGGAGCGACCGGTTTTGCAGCGGCAGCCGGAGCAACGGGAAGATTGGCGGAAGGTACCGGAAGGTTCACGCCACCGAAGCTGCTCAAGGAGCTCGATGCCTCTGCAGGAGCTACGCCAACGCCGAGGGCGACGGCTGCCGCAAGTGTAGGAGCGACGAACTTCTTGGCGCAGGAGTGAACTTTGGGGGTAAACATAAGCGGTGCCTTTCTGCTGGAACCTAGCGGGTATCACAAGGGTGGGAATCGCGGGGTGTTCACGGCGAATTTCCGTTCCTCTTCACTTAAAATTTAATCAATTACCACAGGGTAAAAGCCAACTGGCCAGCAATTATTAGGATTCCTAAAGATGATTTGCCGGAAAACTAATTACTTCTTAGTTATTTCTCGATTTGAGCTAGGAAACCCCTAAAATCCCTCAGTGACGGCGTTGAACGCCTCGCCTCACGGGGGTAATTTTCAATCCATATCTCAGGTTCCCGGAGAAATGAGGTTGATTTAAGGTATAAGGCCCTAGTTTTAAGCCAGCCACCGGCGAAACTGGCCGGTTTCTTGCTAGAGCCTATGAAGAACCTTGTGGTTTCTGGTTGTCATAAGATTTATGAGATTCCACCATGTCGGCACATAGTCTCGCCTGAGCCTTTTAGGCGCATTGCCCCGTTCGTGGGGGCAGCAGAATCGCGGTATCTTCGCGCTGTTTAGACATAAAAAGAGCGCCCAGCGGAGAAATCGCTGACCGCTCGCAAAAGTAAGGCTTTTTAAGCCTGGTTGGTCGCGGCCGCCTTGTTAGTAGAGGGGGCGGGCGAAAGGACCGAGGAAATGATGTCGGCGGCTTCCTTCCGGTTCCGTGCTCCGTGGAGTTGGGCGCGGAAGTCTTCCTTCATGATGTTGCGTGCGAGCTTGGATAATAGCTTGAGATGCTGCTTTCCGGCATCGTCGGGAACGGCGATAAGGAAGGCGAGGGTGGTTGGGTCCTCGCCCTCGGCCCACGTGACACCTTGGGGTAGGCGGGCGAAGGCAAGGGTGGGTACCTTTACCCCGGCAGACCGCGCGTGAGGAATGGCTACGCCGTGTCCCACACCGGTGGAACGGGTAGATTCGCGCTGCAATGCGGCGCTAGCGACTGCTTCCGCATCGGACATTCGCGGAGAGGTGAGCTTCACTAGGGAACGAATGACCTCTTCGCTGGAAGAGCCCAAGTCCTTATCCAGACTGATCGTGTCCACGGCTACCAGCGGTTTATCCTTGCGCTGCGTCAACCCCACTAGCAGAAGGATAAGGCCCGCGCAGACCGCGATGCCGGCGAGCATGGCGATAAAGAAACCTACGACATTGTCTACGGCGCCGAGCACCGCGACGATTGGCCCGCCGTGCATTACGTGGTCTTGCGCGCCAAATGCTCCGGCAAGTGCACCGGCTACGGCACCACCAGCAACATTGGCGGGAATAACTTGCAATGGGCGTGCGGCAGCGAGCGGAATAGCGCCCTCAGTAATGCCGAAGAATCCCATGAACAATGCCGCGATGCCGGCATCATTTTCCGCTTTGTTAAACCAGCGGCGACGCAGAAGCGTCGCTACGCCCACGGCAAGAGGTGGCACAGCAATGGCGCAGGCCGCCATGCCCATCGGCGCCGCGTTGCCGGCCGCGATCATGCCGCCGCCAAAGAGGAAGGCTGTCTTATTGAAGGGGCCACCCATGTCGAAGGCAATCATGGCGCCAAGGATGAGGCCCAACACGATGACGGAGGATCCCTGCATGCCGGCGAGGTACTCAGTCATTGTTTCGAATGCAGCCGAGACCGGTGCGCCAATGAGCAAGATAAAGATAAGCCCCACGGTGAGGGTGGTGAAAATCGGGATGACAATGATGGGCCAGATCGGTGCAATGAATTTGTGCACTGGAATCTTCTTAATGGCCAGGGCCACATAACCCGACAAGATACCGGTGACGATGCCGCCCAAGAAGCCGGCACCCGTTTCAGACCCATATAGTGATCCGGTGGTGGCGATGAGGCCAGTGATAAGGCCAGGCGCAAGGCCCGGTCGGTCCGCGATGCCCACAGCGATGTAGCCGGAGAGAACTGGAACCATCAGTGAAAACGCCAGAGAGCCGAGTTCATTGACCGTGTTCCAGAAGCTATCTTCTGGAATCGCCATGCCCTCAGGCGTAGGGGTACCACCGATAGAGAGGGCCACCGCAATGAGCAGACCGCCGGTTACCACGAACGGGATCATGTGTGAGACGCCGTTCATCAGCGCCTTGTACAAGGTTTGGCCAATACTATTCTTACGGGGCGATTCTGTTTCCTTGTCGTCCGCGGAACCTTCCCAACGCGTGGCGCTCAAGGACCTGCTGAGCAGTTCCTTCGGGTGCTTAATGGCCTCGTCCACGCCGGTGGCCTCGAGGCGTTTGCCGTGGAAGCGGTCTTTGGAAATTACAGTATCGGCACCAATGACAATGGCATCGGCGTCTTCGATATCTTGCTTGCTAAAGGTTCCCTCAACGCCGATGGAACCGTGAGTTTCAATTTTGATGCGGTAGCCCAATTCTTGGGCTGCGGCCTCAAGGTTCTCGGCCGCCATATAGGTATGCGCGATGCCCGTCGGACACGCCGTGATGGCGAGGATGAGGGGCGATGATTCTGAAGTGCTCATGAGTCTTATTAAACGGCAAACGTTTGCGTTGGCACAATAGGGCACAATAGGGGATTGTCATCTAATGCGCCGGTACGCTGGAAGCACCCGACCGCAGAAAGGGACGCCACGCCGTGAGTAAAGCATCGCCGGATAATATCTTGCTCTACCTGCCGCAAAAGCAGGAAGACCAAGTACGCGAAATCTTTGCCGGCCTTGCCCAGCGCGGCTTTCCCGTCCAACATCAACGCCCGCACATTACTGTGACCTTTTCACCGCACATGCAGCCAGAGGTCGTGGATTTAGCGGCGCAGCTGCTGCCGCCTGTCATGCCGGCAGATTTCCGGCGGGTAGGAAACGTCATTTTCGGCACCAAGCGCAAGCAGACGGTGGCTTGGCTGCTTGAAACGACCGACGAGCTAGAAACTGCCGCGCGAAAAATCAGTGCCGCCAATCCGGACGGGCGCGGGCCGCGGTGGACCCCGCATCTGACCATGGGGTTGCGCTTGCCGCGCGAGGAGGTTCCTGGCTATATCCACGCAATGGATGAGCTCACCTCAGCGCATTTCAAGGAGCTTAGCGCCGTAGAAGCCGCCTATTGGCGGCCGCGCACGCAGGAAAAGACAGTACTGGCCGAGGCCTAGAGCAGGGCCTGCAGAGCGCGGGCAACGCGCAGCACGGTCAGGTCCTCGCCCGGCTTGCCGACGACCTGCACCGCATCACCCACGCCTTCTTCCTCTTCGTCGCGCAGCGGCACCGTAATAGCCGGCCAGCCGAGCACATTGAAAGGCTCGGTCCAGCGCCGCAGGCTCGCGGCCGATTCCGCGGTATTCTCCGGGGTGATATCGGACCACTTGAGGGGGCCGGAATCGAGGGTAGGGGTGAGAATAATGGGGGCGTCGCCAAGCAGGGCAAGAGCCTTTTTGCGCAGCTCTTTCACGCCCTGTGCAGCCGCGTCATAATCTTCTTGGCTGATATTTTCTCCGCCCAGCACTCGCTGCAAAATGACATCCTGGTACCTTTCGCGCTGGTCCAGCAACGGCCGGTGGACGTCATAGACCTCTTTCAAGCGCATCGGCTCGTAGAGCTCGGCCGTGGCGGCGATGGTGTCTTCCAAGTCCACTCCCTCGGCGAGCTTAAAGTCCGAGTGCTCTAGCGCCGCCAAAAGATCTGCGAAGCGCTCTCCCTTGGCCTTGAGGGCCGTGACATCAAGAGCAGAAACATCCTGCGCCGCGGCCGGTTTCTCATCTGCGGTAGCAATAAAGGCCTGCTCAATGAGGTCAATTGAGCAGGCAAAGAATCCAATGCAATCAAAGCTCGGGGCGAAGGGGAAGACACCTTCTACCGGAATGAGGCCGAAGGTGGGTTTGAACCCCAGCACGCCCTGGCAAGCAGCAGGCACTCGCACCGAGCCGGCGCTATCAGAGCCCACCGTAAGCTGCAGCGCGCCGCAAGCCACCAAAGCGGCAGAACCAGAGCTAGATCCACCGCCGCAGATTTCGGGATCGCGTGGGTTGATAACGCGACCGTAGGCCGAGGCATCGCCCAAAATGCCATAGGAAAACTCCTGCAGGTTCGCCTTCGCTACCGGCAGCGCACCCTTCGCCGTCAAACGCTGCACCACTGGTGCATCCTTGACCGGTGCGTGCCCAACTTTGACCTTGGTGCCGCAGGTAGTAGCTACGCATGCCACATCCACGATGTCCTTGAACGCCACCGGTTGCCCCATGAGCGTGGGTGATTCATCCACCGCGTGCTCATCAAACGGGATGATGGTAATCACCGCGTTAAAATCCTGCTGGGCTCGGTGCAGGCGATCAGAAAGTGTAGCCATAACGGAAGCTAAGTCCTTTCAACGTCGGCGTCCTCTGCTGTTTACTATGTATTAGAAGAATGCAGATGTTACTACCGTACATCAGGAATCGGTGAACAATTTCCCGTTTCTAGGCAAAGCACCGCTTGCATGGTGTTACCCAGCAAAAATCCCCAGTGCATCCCATGCCAGCCAGCCTCCTTCGCGGAGGGTGAAGACGAGCTGGTTCTCTCCTTCCTTCAGGGTATCTTCGGCGAGAGCAAACTCGATTGCTGCCGGTCGCAGCGGGGTCGGTTCCCCGCTGGCATCGCCTTGGCGCGAACCTTGCGTTGCGCCTTGCGGGAGCTCTATTTGTTTATGAAAATCATTAACCGTGATATCGAGAACACCGCCGAGCTTGGTGGTATCAATGAGCCACAGTGCCAGTGCCGCCTTTGAGGCAGGCTTATCCAATTTCACCGTCCACTTCAGCGTGTAGGATTTGCTGCCGGCCCATTTATCGCCGGGACCGGGGAGGAGATAAGGGACGTCGGCAGGCGTAGCATCCGGTCCAACGGTGATCGTCTGGTCTGGGTGCGCAGTGACGATCTTCTTGTAGTCCTTTGGCGAGTACTGGAACTCTGTGCCTTTTCGATCAAAGGAACCAATCGTGGCTAGCGCTTGGCCAGCAGTGACCGAAGGCAGGGAGGTAGACGTTGCCTTGCCAGAAGGAGCGGACTCGGTACCGGAAGCATCTACTACCTTGACGTAGTAGGACCACTTTTCACCGGCGACGTCGCGCCGGGAGTGGTGGAAAAAGGGGAAGATGGTCTTGCCCAACAGCACGTCTACACCATTGGGATCGGTGCCGATGACACGGTAGTGATCCAAGACGACGTCCCAGGAAACAGGCTCCCAAGTGACGTAATTTTCCATGAGCTGCGGTTCTGCCTGAATGTTAGCTACGGCCGGTGGAGCAGCACTCGCGGTAGGAGCTGGGGTAGAGGACCCTTGGTCAGAGGAATGTTTGCGGGAAGAACCGTGGCGAGAGGAAGAAGAGGAAAGCGAGCTAAAAAGTCCCATGATGAATTGTCCTTTCGGGGTTTAGAGGGAGCGCAGCGTGTGCTCGCCGGCATTGGTACGGAAGGAGAAAGCAGTCTCGCGCGGGGCGGTATCATCGCGCTCAATCCAGGGCACGACGACGAATTCGGAATCGAGGTGCTCGCGGGTAGCGTGCACTTTGATGTAGCCACGGCGCTTATCCATGGCCTTCACATATGGCTTTTCCAACCACTCGGTGCTCTTGGAACCGGCAAAGCCATCGCCATCGGAAGCAATGGAGGTGGCGACCAATTCCACGCCGACGGGCTGGCCCGATTCGGATTGAATCTCGGCAGCGCAGTGTTGGTGAATATCGCCGGTAAAGACAACGGGATCGCTTACCTTAGATAGGGACTCGATAAGGCGGCGGCGCGCTGTTGGGAAGCCGTCCCATTGGTCGGTGCTATCGGCGATTGGTACGACGACCACGCTATTGACCACCACGTTCCACTGTGCCGGGGAGGTGGCGAGCTTATCGTTGAGCCACTGCTCCTGTTCCGCGCCCAAGATGCTGGCATCCTCCGCGGATTCCTCGCGGTATTGGCGGGTATCGACCAGGTTGAAACGCATTAGCGTGCCCACGTCGAAGGAATCATAAATGCGGTTATTGGGGCCTTCGGGAAGCGCGGGCGGGGCGACCGGAAGATTCTCATAAAAGGCACGGTAGGCAGCTGCGCGCTGGTAGAGGAAGTGCTCGGCCTTGGTGCCAATCTCGGACCAATTGCCGGCGTAGTTATTTTCTACTTCATGGTCATCCCACACAATCGCCATCGCGGCGCGCGCATGCGCGGCCTGCAGGTGCTCATCAGATTTGAAGAGCGAGTAGCGCAGGCGATATTGCTCCAGAGTCTCCACCTTTGCCTTGAAAACATCGGGCACGCTTGCGCCCTGGCGCCACAAATTATCTCCTTCCACAATGCCGTATTCGTAGATATAGTCGCCCACGAAAATGGTCATATCCAGGTCTGGTTCCTGCGCAATATGCTTCCACGGGGTGAAATAGCCGTGATACCACGCTTGACACGAAGCTACGGTGAAGGTGAAATCATCCACCTTCGCGCCGGGTGCGGGCAGAGTTTTAAACCGACCTACTGGGCTTACCTTGCCATCCACGCGGAAGCGATAAAAATACTCAGTTGCCGGCTCCAGTCCAGTGACCTGCGGATGTACCGAGTGTGCCAGCTCGCGTTGGGCTAAGGCCTCGCCCTGCTTGACGACGTCCCCAAACCCCTCATCCTTCGCAACTTCCCAACCCACGCGGACATCGCCGCCGGTCATGCCGCCGTGACCATCCTCAGCCAGCGGTTCCGGGGCCAAGCGGGTCCACAGGATCATGGAATCATGCCGCGGCGTACCCGCCGCTACGCCCAAACCGAAAAGCTCCGAATCCTGCGGCAGATCCTCACCTCGTGACGATCCCCAAGAACTCAGACTCGACTGCGCACCTGCCTTTGCTGGTGCACTAATACCCGCAGCCACCGCCGCGGCCGACACACCTGCAATCTGCAGGAAGTTGCGACGATTAAAAGAAGAACGACTATTTGAATCAGACATACAAATTGAATCAGACATACAAAGCTCCACAAAAGGTTTAAAAGGAACTTTTTCAGCCTAAGCAGCCGCGGTGAATCGCTGGTTAAATCAGCATGAAATCTATGGAGTCCAAGGATCGTTCTCGAGGCAGTATTCAGCCGAATGTTCTGCCTGGCAGTTAAACCACCACTTCTGGTTTTCAGCGCGCATCTGCTCAACCTCAGCGGAACGTGTCATATAAGCCGGGATGCTGGGATCATAATCCGAATCTGAGCCGCCAGTCCCGTTGCCTACCGGGGAGGAGCACTGAGACGGATCGGAGACGTAATGATCTGTTTGTGGGCACCGGTAGGGGTATTTTGCCATTTGCTCGTCGCGGAGGTTTTGGCATTCTTGCGCCCAGCGAATAGTCCCATCGCTGTACAAACCGTTGGTGGTCCAACTACCGCCGCCATAAACGCACTCGGTCAGGGTGGGTTCTGTGGTGGATTCGGCGGTGTTCGCTAGGGGAGCGTCGGCAAGCGAAGGCTCAGCTTCCGCTGTCGGTTGCGGCTCCGAAGAGGACGGCTCGGGCGCAGAGCTTGTGGAACTAGAGCTGATAGGTGAACTATTGGCCGTGCTGGAGGAACTAGTTGCGGTTGCTCCTGCCGGCTGCGAATCCGGAGAGGAACAGGAAGCCAAAGAAAGCATCACCGTTATGAAAGCGACGAAGTAGGAGAGAGTTTTCATAATCTATGGATAGTAGACAATGAGAAAATATCTGGAGCGCAGGATTCATCAACTACATTGAAAGCCATGACTTCCACCACCTCCGAGCCCTCAAAGCTCCAGCCCAGCTCCTATATCCCGTTGATGTTCGCACTGCTTACGGCGGTGTTCGCTTTCCAGCTCAATGCGTCGATGCTCTCGCCAGCCTTGGCGACGATGGAAGATGAGCTGGGAGCTACCACCGCGCAGATCGGCCTGACGCAAACGGCATTCTTTACGGCCGCAGCATTGTTCTCACTGTTCCTGCCGCGCTGGGGTGACCTCATCGGACGCAGGAAGGTCCTCGTTGGCATGATGGCGGTAGCTGCGCTGGGCTGCGTGGTATCAGCCATTGCACCGAACGTCGCTGTGCTGCTTATCGGCCGCATCATTCAAGGCGTGGCAGGGCCTACGGTCCCACTGTGCCTGATTATGCTGCGCCAGCAGGTACTCAATGAACAGCAGTACGCCCTGTTGCTGGGCATTGTGGCCTCGGTAAACGGTGGAATTGCCGGTGTGGATGCGCTGGCCGGCGGCTGGTTGGCGGGCAATTTTGGCTACCGCTCGGTCTTTTGGACCATGGCTGTTCTATGCACCATTGCAGTAGTGGCAGTCCAGGTATTTACCAAGGAATCCACGGCCACGGAAACCCCGCGTATGGACTGGGAGGGTGTTCTTCCTCTGGCCGTGGCGCTGGGTTGCGTTCTCACCGCGTTCAACGAAGCCGGCAAGCTTGCAGAGGCCAATTGGTTCCTCGTCATCATCCTTCTCCTCATCGGTGTCGCCGGCTTCTGGGCCTTCTGGAACGTGGAGAAGAAGGTCGCCGATCCGCTCGTACCGGTGGCCTACCTCAAACAACGCCGCACGTGGGCGCTGCTATCTACCACGCTGCTCACGATGACCGGTGTCTTTGCCGTGATGAATGGCCTCATCCCTAATCTTGGCCAGGATGCAGACGCCGGTGCCGGTATTTCTGCCAGCACCATTTCCTGGGTCACGCTTACCCCATACGCCCTCGCCGGCTTAGTCTTCGGCCCCATTGCCGGCTGGATGGCTTCCAAACTGGGCTATAAGTACGTTCTGCAAACCGGCCTCGTAGGCACCGTCGCTGGCTTGATTATCTCCATTTTCGTGGTGGGCGTTCCGAACGCGTGGACCCTGCTCTTCGTCTCTATCTTCTTGGGCGTGACCTACGCGGGCATTGCCAATATCATGCTCAATGGCTTAGGAATTGTGCTCTCGCCGGCCGATAACCAGGGCTATCTGCCCGGCATGAACGCTGGCGCCTTTAACCTGGGCGCGGGTCTGTCCTTTGCAGTGCTCTTCGCGGTTTCCGGGTCTTTCGAGCATGGCTACCGCGCGGGCATGATTGCCGGCGTCATCATCCTGCTTGCGGCCCTAGCTTTGTCCTTCCGTATTCCGCGCCCCGAGTCTATTGATGACACCGTGGCAGCCGTCAACGCCCGAAAGTAGGCTCGTGGCATGACGCGAAAAATTATTCTGGACTGCGACCCTGGCCACGATGACGCGGTGGCCCTGCTTTTAGCCATGGGCAACCCCACCATCGAGCTGCTGGGAATTACCACCGTGGGCGGCAACCAGACCTTGGATAAGGTCTCCCATAATGCCCTGGTGGTCAAGGAAATCGCTGGTCACCCGGAGATTCCCGTTTATGCCGGCTGCGACCGCCCACTCGTGCGCCCCGTCGAGGTTGCCGAGGCCATCCACGGCTCCACCGGCATGGACGTGGAAGGCGTCCAACTTCCGGAACCAAGCACCGCGCTTGCCGACGCCCACGCCATCGACTTCATCATCGACACCATCATGTCCCACGAGCCCGGCACCATCACCTTCGTGCCTACTGGGCCGCTAACTAATATTGCGATGGCCGCGCGCAAGGAGCCGCGCATCGTCGAGCGCGTCAAGGAAGTAGTCCTCATGGGCGGCGGCTACCACGAAGGCAATTGGTCCCCAGTCGCCGAGTTCAATATCAAGATCGATCCCGAGGCCGCCCACATCGTCTTTGAAGAGCCTTGGCCTGTAACCATGGTGGGCCTCGACCTCACGCACCAGGCGCTTGCCACCCTGGAGGTCGAAGCAGAAATCAAGGCTTTGGAGACCCCAGTCTCGGAGTTCGTCGTCGGCCTTTTCGGCTTCTTCCGCAAGGCCTACCAGGCCAACCAAGGCTTTGATAACCCGCCGGTCCACGACCCGTGCACCATCGCCTACCTCATCGATCCGGACATCGTTCAGACCCGCAAGGCACCCGTCCACGTCGAACTTGCCGGCGCCCTTACCACTGGCATGACCGTCACCGATCTCCGCGAGCCTGCCGACGCCTCCTGCCACACCCAAGTCGCCACCACCCTCGACCACGCCGGCTTCTGGCGGCTGGTTACCGACGCTCTCAAAAACCTCGCCTAGGCCACCTTCACCCCGCGAGCCAGCCAACTTTCAGCCACGTTATCGCCCCTTAACCCTCAGTTGGGGGGGCATAGCGTGGCTGCTTTCCTTGGCAGAGGCTCCCAACGGATGATTTATGCGAAATCATGTAGTCGCTGAACCAATTCAGCTATTGAGCCATCCTTAATTTTCTGGTGGAAGTTATTTCTGCCGAGATTCGTGGTTACCTTGATGTGCTTCGTCCAAACATCTAGGCCTTGGTCGCAATGACACAGATCGCACCGGTTGTGCCAGGGATGAGAACGGCGCAAAATAGGTCAGCGCTGGGGGTTCAGCCTAAACTCGAAGGTAAAACCCCAACCCTAGGAGCCACCATGAAGCAGCACGCTTTCCGCCACGTCGTTGTCATGGGAGTATCAGGCTCGGGCAAGACAACGGTGGGGGAGGCCCTCTCGCCGCTGGTTGGGCTGGAGTATCGCGATGGCGATGATATGCACCCGCAGGCCAATATCGACAAGATGGCGGCGGGGATACCGCTCGATGATGCGGACCGGGAACCGTGGTTGAAGCAGATTGGTCAGTGGTTGGCGGATAGGCCGGATGGTGCGATGGTGGGGTGTAGTGCGTTGAAGCGGAAATACCGGGATCTGATTCGCGAGTATTGCCCGGGCGTGGTGTTTGTCCACGTGCACGGGGATTTTGATGTGCTGTATGAACGCATGCAGCATCGGCCGGGGCATTTCATGCCGGCATCGCTTTTGCAATCGCAATTCGATACCTTGGAGCCGCTGGAAGATGACGAAACCGGCCGGGTCTTTGATGTGACACGGCCGGCGTCGGAAATTGCGGGCGATGCCGCAGCATGGATTAAGACGGGAGCTTAAAGTCGGCGCTAGAAAGCAGCTGCGGCGCCGTACATGACCAGTACTAGGGCGAAGCCGATAACAGAGATGAGCACCTGGTTGACAGTCCAGGTCTTAAGCGTGGTCATGGTGTCCATGCCCATGAGGCGGCCGACGAGCCAGAATCCAGAGTCATTGACATGGGAGCCGAAGACGGAACCGGCGGCGGTTGCAACAACGATAAGCGCGAGCTGTAGTTCGTTGAAGCCGCCGGCTTCCACGGCTGGGACCATAAGCGCAGCGGCCGTAGTTAGCGCGACGGTAGCGGAGCCTTGGGCCAGACGCAGGGCCACGGCGATAAGGTAGCAGGCCAGGATGACGGGGATGCCGAGGCCGGAAAGGGAATCAGCAAGCGCATCGCCAATCCCGGAGGTACGCAACACACCACCGAACATGCCGCCGGCACCGGTGATAAGCACGACCGAGCAGATGGGGCCGAGGGAGGAATCGGCAAGCTTTTCCAGCGCGGTCTTTTCTACGCCACGGCGCAGCCCGAGGACCACGAGCGCGATGAGGAGGGTAATCAGCAGGGCAATGGGGGTCTGGCCCAGCATGACAAAGAACCGTACCCACGCGGCGTCGGCGTCAATGGTGCCATAGGACGCCAAAGCATTGAGACCGGTGTTAAAGAAGATGAGCACCATCGGGATCAACAGGATGGAGATCACCGTGGCGGCAGAGGCGGGTTTGTGGGGTTGCTCGTCCTCCGCGAGGAGGGGACCGGCGATGGCATCGGTTACCTTGATGGGGAATTTCTTACCGGAGAGCAGGCCAAAGCGGTAGCCGGAGATATACCAGGTGGGCAGGGCAAGGATGAGGCCGACTAAAAGAACGAGACCCATATCGGCGCCGTAGAATTCGCTGGCTGCAACAGGGCCCGGGTGCGGCGGCAGGTAGACGTGCATAACGGAGAATGCGCCAGCTGCCGGCAGACCGAAGGCAAGGACAGGGCCATTCAAGCGGCGAGCGACGGCGAAGATGACTGGCAGCATCACAATCAGGCCGGCATCGAAGAAAATGGGAAAGCCCATAATGAGCGACGCTAGGCCGAGTGCGAGGGGTCCTTTGGATTCGCCGAAGCGGCGGACCATGGCGTCGGCAAGCGATTTAGCGCCACCGGAAGCTTCCACCAGCCGGCCGATCATGGCGCCCAAGCCTACGAGCAGCGCCACCGACCCTAGGGTGGAGCTAAAGCTCTCTGTCATGGTGGGCACGATTCCTTCGAGGGGAATGCCCGCAGCCAGCGCCGTGAGTGCCGAGACCACCAATAGCGTGAGGAAGGCGTGAAGCTTGAAATAGATGACCAACACCAAAATTACGGCGATGGCGGCCACCGCAATGCCCAGCAGTGGGCCGGTCGACAGGGTGGGTTCCCACGTATCCATGGGCGGACTCCTTTTCTAATGCAAACCTTTGAATAACGGCAACGTTAGCAGTAGGCCTGTGTGCCGCCTAAAACAATCGGTTGAATGCGACCTACCCAACACGGAGCCGGGTAAAGACAGAAAAATCCCCTAGGCACCGTGCTGGGCCTAGGGGAGAGGAGTCGTCGGGCGTTTAGTCGAACTGACCTTGAATGATGGCTGCCGCGTCCAGCGGGGTTACATGGTAGGAGATGGGATTCTGGTTAGCGCCGGCCATGAGCGCGCCGGCGCAGGAGTGGCCCGCACCCATCATGTGGCCCAGCTCGTGGGCAATGGTGCCCTGGACTGCCTCTGGGTACTGGGCATTAGGAATCTTGATGAAGACCATCTTGTGATCTGGGTAGGCAGCGCCCTGTACATAGCCATTTGGGTCGGGCTTGAAGATGATGGCGATGGTGTCACCATCAGCCTCGGAAGGCTTAACTTCCTTCAGGGAAGCCTTGCCCTTGAGGGCCTTGTTCCACTCGGCAACCGCGGCATCGAGCTGCTTGCGATACGGGAAGTTTTCAACCACCTTGTACTCCAGAACGCCATCTTTGAAGTACGGCTTTACGGAGTCTTCATCGTGGAGGATGGAAGGATCCGGGACCGGCTTGCCATCGTTGGCCAACTTGGTGATGGTCTTGCAGGTGCCTGGAGAAATGAGGGAGCGAACTGGGTCGCTCTTGGCGCTGGCGGCCGGTGCGGCGACGGTGCCGAGGATGGCTGTTGCAGCCAAAGTGGCGGCAGATAGCTTCTTGAAAGAAGGCATAGGCAGTGAATTACCTTTCGGTTGATTTTAAGGTTCGCTGAGTGCAATATTCCGAGCAATATCCGTGGGAAACGGCACTGCACGGGCGTCTTATGTGTGCGAGCATATATCAGTTTCTTATCTTCTGCAAAGGGAAAAATAAGAATCTAAGGTGTCAACTGCCTATTTGCTGCTTCTAGTTCAGGCGCTGCCCGGTGGTGGTGCTAAATAGATGCACTCGGTCCGGGTCGGGGGAAACGTAGAAAGTATCGCCCACCGCATAGCGGCCGCGGGCATTGACCAGGATGCCGGTCTGACCGCCCATGCGGGTAGAGGACTTAAGGATGCCATCGGCGGAGCTGCTGCCCGCGGCGTCGTTCAGGTCGCCATAAACGTAGGTCTGGTTACCCAGTTCCTCGATATGCGCGACAGTAAACTTTGCCCCACCGTTGCCGGTATCGCTTAACTGCCAGTCTTCAGGGCGGATGCCCACGGTGACAGTCTCAACGCCATCGAAGTTGTAATTGGCCAAGTTGATGGGGGTAGAGCCTATACGCAGCTCCGAGGAGTTATGGGATAGGTCGTAGATATTCATCGCCGGGGAGCCAATGAATCCGGCGACAAAGACGTTCTGCGGGCGGTCATAAATGGTACGGGTGGTATCCACCTGCTGTAGGACGCCGGCGTTGAGAACTGCGACGCGGTCACCCATGGTCATCGCCTCCGTCTGGTCATGGGTGACGTAGACGGTGGTGGTGCCAAGGCGGCGCTGCAGGTTAGAGATCTGCGCGCGGGTGGATACGCGCAGCTTGGCATCCAAGTTGGACAAGGGCTCGTCCATGCAGAATACGGCCGGCTCGCGCACGATGGCGCGTCCCATAGCTACGCGCTGGCGCTGGCCGCCGGAAAGATTGGCGGGCTTGCGGTCCAGCAAATCTTCCATCTGCAGGATCTTCGCAGCCTCTTGCACGCGAGACTTAATCTCGCTTTTAGGGACCTTGCGGTTTTCCAGTGCGAAAGACATATTCTGCGCTACGGACATATTGGGGTAGAGCGCATAGTTTTGAAAGACCATGGCCACGTCGCGGTCCGAGGGGCTCACCCCGGTGACGTCCTTACCACCGATACGAATGGAGCCGCGGTCGGTGGGCTCGAGGCCGGCGAGCATACGCAGGCTGGTGGACTTACCGCAGCCGGAGGGGCCGACAAGGACCAAGAATTCGCCGTCAGCAATATCGAGGTTGAGGCGGTCAACGGCGGGGCGCTTAGCATCCTTGGAGTAGATGCGGCTTGCGCCATCGAAGGTGACAGTAGCCATGGTTACCTTTCAGAATGTAGTGAGGGGAGGAGGGCGCCTGGGGGAGCCTACTTATTGATGACGGTCTTGACCTGGTTGTTATAAATGGACTGCAGGGTCTTTTGCAGGTCTGTAAGCACCTTGGTGACGTCATCGCGGTTGGTGACAATCTTTTCGAAAGCACCACCAATCTCCTGGTCCGCGCCGGGCAGGAAGACACGGGCATTATCCTGCGGGCGAGTCTCCGGAAGTTGCTTGATGGCGGTTTCGAAGTTCGGGTTTTCCTCCATGAACTTCTTCTGATCCTTGTTGTCTACCGCGGTGGAGCGCACCGGCATATAGCCCACGTTCTGGGACCAGTAGCAGGTGTTTTCCTCATTGGTGATGAAGTCGATGAGCTTAATTGCAGCCAACTGGCGGTTCTTGCTGATGCCAGCTGGGATGGCAAGGCCAGCACCACCGGTAGGGCAGGCGCCCTCGCCAGTCGGGTTAGGCAGGAAGGCGGTACCGAGCTCGAATTTGGCGGTATCGGTCAGGCCTGCCAGGTCACCGGTGGACAGCACAGTCGCGGCTGCACGGCCGGTGCCGAACTCCATGGCCATGTCATTGCCCACGTAGGAGTAGCCCTTCTTTTCATCGGTGATGTCTTTGAGCCACTCGACGGCCTTGATGGTCTTGTCATCGGTGAACTTCAAGTCCCACTCATCGGAGTAGGCACCGCCCTTGGACCACAGTGGGCCTTGGAAGATCCAGCCCAGGTAGTCCACGGCATCGCCCCAGCCAAATGGCTTCATCTTGGAATCGGCCGCGGCGAGCTTCTTGGACCACTCGTCCATCTCATCCCAGGACTTCGGGCCGCGGTCAGGCAGACCGGCCTTCTTCCACGCATCCTTGTTGTAATAGAACAACGGCGTGGAACGAGCGAAAGGAAGCGCAAAGTGGCCGCCGTCGTAGTTGTAATCCTCGTAGAGTGGCTGCACATAGGTAGACAGGTCGATGCCGGCTTCCTTCGCCAGGTCATCCACGTTGGCGATCTGGCTGTTGATGGCAAAGTTGTACCACCAGACGTCGGAAAGCACCACGATGTCCGGTAGATCTTGGCCGGTGAGCGCGGCGTTGAATTTCTGTGCAGCCTCTTCGTAGTTCTTGCCGGCATCAACGAGGTTGACCTTGATATCAGGATTCTCCTTTTCAAAGCGGGAGATGATTTCCTTCTCAATGTCCTTAGACGTGCCCGGGTGGTTGGACCACCAGGTCAGTTCGGTGACTTCACCATCGCCGCCTTTGTCTTTACCGCCTTGTGGGTTAGTAGAAGAGGTGCCGGCGCAAGCGGCGAGAGTGGTGGCAGATGCGGCTGTGGTAGCAAGGGCGAGGAATGTGCGGCGTAGCATGTAGTTCTCCTGAAAAATCCTGGTTAAGGGGGGGAAATAAAGTATGTGGAAACGGCGAGCGTGGGTGGGGTAGAAGTCCTTCTATCCCTTGACGGCGCCAGTGGTCAGGCCTTGAATCATGTACTTTTGCAAGGCTAGGAAGATGATCACCATCGGGATGATGGTGAGGATGGTGGCGGCCATAACCGGACCCCAGTTGGTCACGCCATCGTTGTTTTGCAGCATGGTCAGACCCACCTGCAGTGGGGCAACGTCCTCAGTATCGGCCATGAGGAATGGCCACAGGTAGGTATTCCATTCATTGACCATGGTGATGACGGAAAACGCGGTCAGCGTTGGCCAAGAGACCGGCAGGAGCACCTTGGTAAGCAGGCGGATGGGGCCGGCGCCGTCCATACGGGCGGCTTCCACCAGCTCATAGGGCAGGGATAAAAAGTGGTTGCGCATGAGGAAGGTGCCGAAAGCCACGCCGGCCAGCGGCACGATGATGCCCACGAAGGTATTGCGCCAGCCCAAGGAATTGACCAAGGCGTAGTTAGAAATGACGGTGATCTCGCTGGGCACCATGAGTGAGGAAATGACCAACAAGAACACCAGATGGCGGCCTGGGAAGCGCAGGATGGCCAGCGCATAGGCAGAGATGACACCAAGCACAATCTTGATGATGGACAGCACTGCGGTAATGACTACCGAGTTGCGCAGGTAGGTCCAGAAAGGCACGCGGGTGGTGGCATCGGAGTAATTCCCAGTCTCCCATACCGGCGGCAGCCAGTTGACCGGATCTGTATAAATATCGCCCTTGGCCTTGAAAGAGGTCATGAGGATCCAAAAGAGCGGGAGACCAATAAGGAGCAGTACCGCGAGGATGCCCAAATAGCCGCCTACGAGCTTGGTGCGACGGGTGGTGGGGGATTCATCCGTGACCATGTGAAGGGTTGAAGTAGCCATAGTGGGTTAACCTCGCTTATCCATGATGCGTACCTGGATCAGGGTGATGATGAGCAGGATCAGGAACAAGATGGTGGCGGCAGTCGCACCGTAGCCGGCGCGGAAGTTGACGAAGGTCTCGTTATAAATCTGGAAGACCAACGTCTGCGTGCCATTGCCCTGTGGGCCGCCACGGGTCATGACGTTGATGATGTCGAAGACCTGCACGGAGTTAAGAAGCACCGTGATGGAAAGGAAGAAGGTCGTATTGCGCAGCTGCGGCATGGTCACACGCCAGAATTTGCGCCAGCGTCCGGTGCCGTCGATAGCGGCGGCTTCATCCAGTTCCTTGTCTAGGCCTTGGAGCGCGGCTAGATAAATGACAAAGGTATATCCAAGGTTTTTCCACACGAAGGTGAACGTCACCATGAACATCGCCCAGCCTGGCACGGCATAGAAATTCGGGGAGTCGATGCCGAACCAGCCCAGCATGTCCTGGATGAGGCCAAAGTTCGGGTCAAAGACGAATTGGAAGGCGATACCAATGGCCGCCCCAGAGATGGCATAGGGCGCGAAGACCACCGAGCGTGCAAAGTTGCGGCCCTTAATGTTCTGGTTGAGCAGCAATGCCAGCGCTAGACCGATGATCATGGAGCCAATGACCGCAAAGAATGTGAATACCACAGTGTTGAGCACGATGGTCTTCGTATCCTCGCGGCTAAACCACTCCACATAATTGTCCAAGCCTACAAAGGTGGAGGTAGGGCTGGAAATATTCCAATTGAAAAAGGATAGCCGGATATTATCTAGCAGCGGCCGGTAAGTAAATACAGCCAGCAGGATCAGGTTCGGCGCTAAAAGCGCTGCGGCCAGCAGCCATTCCTTGTGGCGATTGCGCGCTGCTTTGCGTACCAGCGCCGCAGAATCACTGGGGTTTTCCGTGTGGGCGGGACGGGCGATGGTAGTGCCTGAGTTGCCGCCACTGAGAGAGTCTTCCTGAAAGGTCACTCGGTCAATTTAGGGCGGATGGGTGAAGCCCAGATACATGGAAAACAAATAATTGGTGAATTATAAATGTCCGATGGGTTAAAGGTGGATGCGTCATCGAACTTTTTAAAAACTCCAGCTCGGCGCACCATGAGGCCCGTCTCTTTGCCATAAAACTATGGCTGGCATTACAAAAATGCCTTGCTTGCCGACGCCCACCTTCCTCCCACCCTTCTACACTGGCACCCATATTCCACCGCGATTCCACAAGGAGGAAGCAATGTCTGTCCGCACTGTCTGCAGCAACTATGACTCCGTCAAAGTTTGGCAGGAGCCACTTTATAAGGACCTGCATCAGCACCCGGAGCTATCAATGCAGGAGGAGCGCACGCTTGGCATCATCAAGGGCAAGCTTGCTGACCTCGGGTTTGAACAAGTGGATGTAGGCGGTGGCGTGGTTGGCATCTTAGAAAATGGTGCCGGGCCAACTGTCATGCTGCGCGCGGATTTTGATGGCCTACCAGTCAAGGAGGACACTGGCCTGGATTATGCCTCCACCGATACCGCCCTTGACTCGGATGGAAACCCCATATCCGCCATGCACGCCTGCGGTCACGATTCGCACGTGGCCAGCCTGCTGGGCATGGGTGCGCTCATGGCGCAGGCCACCGACCAGTGGTCCGGCACCCTGCAACTAATTTTCCAACCGGGCGAGGAAATCGCTGCCGGTGCCCAGTCCATGGTGGATGACGGTCTGGTAGATAAGGTAGCAACTCCCGATGTTGTCCTAGGCCAACATGTTTTTGCTAGCCAATTTCCTGCTGGCACCGTTGCTCTTGCCGCAGGACCCTTTATGTCCACCGCGGTAAGTCTGGATGTCAAGGTTTATGGCCAAGGCTCGCACGGTTCCATGCCACACCTCAGCGTCGATCCAGTGGTGCTGGCCAGCTCCATTGTGACGCGCCTTCAGACAGTCATTTCCCGCGAACTAAGCCCTTCCGAGTTTGGCGTGTTGACCGTGGGTGCTATCAATGCCGGTTCGAAGGCAAATATCATTCCTTTTGAGGCTAACCTGAAGATCAACGTGCGTGCCTATAGCGAGCAAGTACGCGATAAAATCTCCGGCGCCATCGAGCGCATCGTCAACGCTGAGTGCCAGGCTGCCGGTAGCCCTCAGCCTGCTGAATTTAACTATCACGATGCCTACCCGCTTACCAGCAATGATGACGAGACCACGGCGCGGCTCCAGAAAGCCTTCACATCCTACTTCGGCGCCGACCGCGTTCTTACCGCAGAACCCCTCACAGCCAGTGAGGATTTCTCCACCATTGCGCGTGCCTTTGGGGTTCCCTATTGCTTCTGGGTATTTTCCGGCCGCGAAGAAGGAAAGGATGTTCCCAACCACAGCCCGCACTTCGCCCCGCTGATCCAACCCACGCTGCGCACCGGCACGGAGGCCCTCACCGTTGCCGCGTTGACGTTCCTTGGTAAAGCTGGCAGCAATTCCTAGTTCTCTGTAGAGCTATGACGGCGTTGTGCTCAACAGGTGGTCCGGCGGGATTTCCCTGGTTACGGATCCCCTTCTTGGCGCCTGTTTTTGATGGATAAAACAGCTCCAGCGCCCGGGCCTCGCTCGGGGCCCTGGGCGCTGGAACTGGTTCTCTCTATCTCTCTTGCGTTCTCTCAAACGCGCAAGATTAATATAACTCTCTAAACTGCCATGAGCCTGCAATCTTCCTGTGAGTACCGTGGTAATAGAGTGGATATGAGCAGATGACAGCTCATATCCGTACACGGGTGCGGAGGGCGAAGGCATTTAGGGCAGTGGACAGTGTTCGCAAATAGTCTTTGTTGCGTAATATTCTCGGTGAGTGACAGGCGCGGCCTGGGGACGGGGTGAGAAGTCTTAAATTGGGCCCCAAGAGCCGCGGTAGAGGAGGAGATGTGGCACAAGAATTTGATCCAGCTATGCACCGGCAAATGGGCGTGGAGGCGGACGTTGTATTGCGGGTAGGAATGCTCCTAATGGGGGCCGGCACTTCTGGTTACCGTGTCTTAAGGGGGATGAAACGCAGCGCGCGAGCTTTAGGGTTTGACCACTTAGATGCCACAGTGGGTTTGACACAGATTACTTGTACGTTCCACCGCGGGGAATATTTCAGGACAGTGATTGCCCGGCAACATTCTCCTGCGGTTGATGCTTCGCGGATAGAAGCCTTAGAAGACCTGACCCATAATCGGCTCTATGCGGGGATTACTGCCCAAGAATTGGCGGCAAAGCTGGATGTTATTGAGTTTGGAGTCAAAAAACGCTGGAGCGGTTTAGTTCTTTCTTTTGCCGCCGCGATCGCGTGCGCGGCGTTTGCGTATCTTAACTTTTTCCCGCTAGAAGCGGTGGGGTTGGTGGCTCTAGCGGCGTTTGCAGGCCAGTTTGTGCGGTACACGGTTCTCCACCGGCACGTCCATCAAATCGGGGGAGTAATTGCTGGCGGGGCAACGGCAAGTATCGTTTTCTTCCTTTTAACGGAATTTTTTGGTGCGATAGGCTCAGTGGATCCGAGTGAATTGTCCTCGGGCGTGGTAGCAGCGGTTTTATTCTTGATCCCCGGGTTTCCTCTTTTCTCTGCTTTGATCGACATTGCGCGTTTTGATTTGGATGCAGGAATAGTCAGGTTAGGGTACGCCTTCACTGTTATATTTACAGCGACTTTCACTGTCTCGATGGTTAGCTGGTTGACACAACTTACCCCTGATCCACCCGCCCCTGCACAGGATATGAAGTGGTTTTTGTTGGCGCCGGTCGCAAGTTTTCTGGGAATTGCTGGCTTTGCCTTTCTTTTCAACTCTTCCCGCCGCATGGTTTTGGTGGCAGCGTGTGTCGGAACGGTGGCAAACGAGCTCCGTTTGATCCTCATTCACGCAGGTACAACTATTTTCTTTGCGGCATTCGTGGGAGGACTATTGATTGGGCTGCTAGGTGCGGTTGCTTCTAAAAAGGCGCGCCTTCCTCGTATTACAACGACCGTTCCGGCTGCCGTGATTATGATTCCGGGGGTGACAATGTTTCGAGCAGTGTTTTATTTGAATGACGGTCAAATGGATCAAGCTTTGGCAAACGTTGCGACAGGAATGATGGTGGTTGGTTCTATTGGCGCCGGATTGGTGTTTTCTCGCCTGCTAACTGATAAGGATTGGGCATTGGGCCGACTTATTGATTTTGATAAAAAAATTCCGCAGAAGCCCTCTACAGCATGAAGTTAGGGTCTTAACTGGGAAAACGCCTGTGGCCCCCACTTCCTTTCGGAACTGGGGGCCACAGGCGTCTCTCTCACTGTTTCCATATATCGGCATGTGCCGCCCTGTGGAAACTGCAGGGGGTTCTCTCTATCTCTCTCATATGCGCTCTCTCAAACGCACGATCTCAGTATGGGGCACTGTGCTGTAGTGTCCATGAGGCTCGGCTGTTGGGTGGCTGTTAATGGCTGGGAGGGGATGGATAAGGCGCTGACAAGCGTAACAATTGTGGGGGAGTGCAATATTGGCGCATAAAAGTGACGTACACCATAAGTTGATTCTGTAGGGTTGAGGGCATGCGCGCAGCGGGCCTGCGCCGTTTTCAACTGCTTGTATAGCTACAGAATTGAGGTGAGGAGCATGTCTCCTCTCACTTCCCAACCCCCAGCCAATGATGCCGTGCCGGCACAGGTGGAAGATACAGAAGAAACAAAACGCCAGCATCGCTCGGCCATAAAGGCAGCGTTTATAGGCACCTTCATTGAGTGGTTCGATTACGCAGCCTATATCTATATGTCCGCGATTATCTCCCGAGTCTTTTTCCCGGAGATGGAAGGCCGCCGTGCGCTGATTATGACGTTTGCGCTCTTTGCGCTGTCATTCTTGGTGCGGCCTTTGGGTGGCATCGTATGGGGTCACTTCGGTGATAAACACGGACGCATCCAGACCCTAACGGTTTCCATTGTGATGATGTCCCTGGCTACCGCGTGCATAGGTTTCCTTCCTGGCTATGCCACCATCGGCTTCGCCGCGTCCATTTTGCTGCTGCTGTGCCGCATGGTGCAGGGCTTTTCGGCAGCCGGTGAGTATGCAGGCGCGGCCACGCACTTGGCCGAGATCGCTCCGGCCGGTAAGCGCGGCATATATTCCGCGGTGGTGCCGTCCGCTACGGCTTCCGGCTTGTTGCTGGGCTCGCTCATTGCGGCGTTGCTGACGGGCGTGCTCGACGATGCTGCCTTGGATTCCTGGGGCTGGCGCGTGCCTTTCTTGATTGCGCTGCCTTTGGGCATGTACGGTCTGTGGATTCGCCGTCATACTGAGGAGTCCTCCCACTTTGAGGATCAGGATGAACCGGAAGAATCCCCACTGCGTGAGCTGCTTAAATACCCCAAGGCCTTAGCCATTGCCTTTGCTGGTGCGGTGCTCAACGCCATTGGTTTCTACGTCATCTTGACCTACCTGCCCACCTACCTCTCAGAAGAGTTGGGTATGGCCGCAACCCCGGCGTTTATAGCGTCCTCTGTTGCCTCCGCATTCTATGTGGGCTTTGCCTTGCTTACCGGCATGCTTTCGGACCGTCTGGGCCGCCGCACGACCATGCTGTGCGCGGCCGCTTTTATGGGCGTGACTATCATTCCGGCCTTTATGCTTCTCGACGGCGCCGGAATCCTCCTCGTCATTATCATTCAGGTCTGCTTGGGTGGCGTGCTGGCGCTCAACGACGGCGTCCTGCCCTCCTTCCTTTCCGAGCAGTTCCCCACGCACGTCCGTCTATCCGGTTTCGCTCTGACGTTTAATACGGCCAATGCTGTCTTTGGCGGTACTGCTCCGATGATCGCCACCTGGCTTATTGATGTCACTGGTCTGCAGCTTGCCCCTGCTTTCTATTTGGTGGCTGCGGCGCTGGTGACTGGAACCGCGGTGCTATTCGCGTCGAAAAAGAATAAGCTGCACCAGTAGCGCTTAAGACAAAAGATAAAACGCCTGCGGCCCTCGGAACCGGAAGGAACCGAGGGCCGCAGGCGTCTCTCTCTACAAGGTGTTTCCATGTATCGGCCTAAGCCGCCCTCTGGAAACTGAGGGGTTCTCTCTATCTCTCTCGTATGCGCTCTCTCAAACGCATGATTTAAGTATGGGGCACGGGGCTGCTACCACAATGGATTGTGCCTGATAGGTCCCTGCTAGTTGCTGAAAGTTTTCTGCTAGCCCATTTGTGACTTAGTAGTCATAACTTTCGGCAGTATTTGCATCCGCGCCAATGCGTTGCAGGTGTGTGCGGCGCTTTAAGCGGATGGCCGGGCGGGCTGCCATGCCGAGGCTGCCCAGGAGGTAGAAGACGGTAGCGACCATCGACAAGCCGGCAAGCGTTAACACCGAGCCGAGGATAAACACCACGGAGATGGCGATATCATTGGCGATGGAAAACGTCTCGTATTTGTTTTTAATTTTGATTTCGTTATTCTGCCCGAGCTTGATTTTTAGGTCGGGGTCCTTTTCCTGTTCTGACATGATGCCTCCCACCTTGCCAGACAGGAAAAGTGCTTGTCGAACCACGTTTTTGTGGGATTATTGGAACATTCCCCAGATAGTGGCAAAGAGCACGATAAAGCCCATGACCGCCACGAAATAGTTGGTCTTTTTGCCGCGGAAGCGGGCTAGGGCGTCCACTCGGTAAATGACCCAGATGGGAAGCAGGTAGGTCATGAAGGCGAAGAAGACGCCGCCCACGACAGAAATCATGTCCAGGATGGAGGGGTTGAAAATTCCTACCAGTGACGTGGCGATGAAGATGAAGAGGTAGGTCCATAGGTCGAGCGTGCGGGCAGACATCTTCTTTGTGGCTTTCGGGGCGGCCAGGTTGAAGAGGTACTGGGTGCCCTCGATGGTGCCAAGGGCATGGCCGAAATAGGAAGAAGCCACTGCACAAATAACCACGATGGGTGCCATGTAGGCCATAAATGGGGTGCCGGTCTCGTTGGCGAAGTAGGAAAGTACCGGCAGGTTCTTGTCATTTGCCTCCTGCATGCCGTCTGCACCCATGGCCAGCGCGCAGGACCAGACAAAGAACATGGTGAAGACGGTTAGCAAGATGGCGGAATTGCGGATAACCTTATCGGATTGTGCGTGGTGGTCCGCGCCGTATTCCTTTTCCATGCCCAGCGAGAATTGGGAGATCGCAGCAACGAAGGAGAAGGAGAACACCAAGACGGGAAGGATAAGGATAATGGCCTTGATAACGCCGCCAGCGGTGTGATCGCCGGCCTCCATGAAGGACCCGAGGTCCCATTGTGGAATGAGGTAGAGCGATACTGCTGCCAGCGCCACGATGAGCGGGTAAACCACGAACTGAGCAATCTTCAACATGATGGCATTGCCAAAGGCAAGTGCCAGCGTCATCAGACCTACGCACAGCGGTGCCAAGATGTAGCGGGAAATTTCCGGCCCGCCTAGCTGGTTGACGATGAAACTATCGACTGTATTGGTAATAGATACGCCGTAAATGAGCACCACCGGGAAGATGGTGAACCAGTAGATAATCGCGAGGATGATGCCGTTGCCCCGGCCAAAGAAGTGAGTGAGTACTGCAAGGACGTCTTCGCCATGCAGCGGCGAATAGCTAATGATCCAGGAGAAAGCACGGTGGGCCAGGTAGGTCATCGGGAAGATGAGCAGGGTGGCTACCAGTAGCGGGACGAAGCCGAAACTGCCGGCGGAAATCGGCAAGAAGAGGATACCTGCGCCCACGGCAGTGCCGAAGAGCGTGATGGTCCACTGGCTATTGACGGCCTTATTGGTAGCTACCTGGCTGCCGCTTGGGGTGTCTGCGCCGCCGGTAGTGGGTGAACTAGCCGGTGAAGCAGGCGCATTCGCAGTCGTGTGAGACATAGAATTTATCCTTCGGTACGTGTGAATGAGCTAACATAAACAATCTATATGAAGGTTTTGGCAAACGAAAGCAAATGTGTGATCTAGATTAAATAAAAGCTAAAGACCGCCGCACCGAGGGTGGGGCAACGGTCTTTGGGAATCTTGCTAAGGCTTGGCAGCTAGTCCGCGATCAGGTTTTCTTCCTTCAAAAAATCGAGTGCCACGGTGGTGTAGTCCTCACCGTCGACGTCGACGCGGGCATTGAGTTCCTGCATCTTTTCGTCGGTAAGCAGCTGTGACAGGGGAGCGAAGAGCTCTTTAATTTCTGGGTGTTCATCTAAAACCTCGGTGCGGATAACCGGGGCAAGGTTGTACTTAGGGAAGAACAGATCAGGGTCCGTCAACACCTGCAGTTGGAGGGCTTTAATGCGGCCATCGGTGGCGAAAACGGAGCCAAAGGTGCATTCTCCCTTGTCTAAGGCGGCATAGACCGCGCCGGAATCCATTTCCTTAATGCGGCTGCGTGGAGGCTCTTTCACCCCATAACTCTTGAGCATGGGAAGGAGTCCATCATTGCGGGCGAGGAATTCGGCATCGGTGCAGAAGGTTTGCTGCTCGGGAGGAAGCTCCTTAATATCCGCGAGCGTCTCTACGTCCGATTCTTGGTGCGTCTTCTCACTTGTAGCCAAGGCGTAGGTATTGTTCATTGGCGCTGGCGGCAGCCACGTTAAGCCATTTTCCTTATCAGCCTTTTCCACGGCTGCGTATTGTTCCCGTGAACCAGGAACGGGATCATCATGGCCCAAATAGGTAATCCATGCGGTACCGGTGTACTCAAACATCGTGTCCATATCGCCTACTTGGAGGGCTTGGCGGGCCGAAGTAGATCCCGGAATATTGGTGAGATCCTTGACGTTGGCACCCGCTGACTGCAGCAAAATGGCTCCAATTTTTCCCAAAATGATCTGCTCGGTGAAGTTCTTTGACCCGATGGAAATGGTCTCGCCTCTCAGATCAATGCCGGCGAGATCGCCTTGCAGTTCGCCGCGGGGAATCAAACCACCTGCAGTACCAAGGCCACAGCCCGCCAGAAAAAGGGTGCCTACCGCGGTGAGTGTTGCCATCAGGCGTTTCATTTGATCATCCCCTTCGGCGTAAAAGCGAGTTCCAATAGTCGGCCCACCCATTCCACGGTGAGCGCTAAGGCTGCGATAAGTACCGCGCCCGAAACAAGGATCGGCGTGCGATAAAGGTTGATTCCAGAGGTGATGAGTCCGCCAAGCCCACCGGCATCGATAAACGTGGCAAACGCACCTGCGCCTACGAGAAGCACCAAAGACGTGCGGACACCGGTCATGATGACCGGCAGCGCAAGCGGAAGCTCTACCTTGGCGAGAACCTGCATGGGGGACATGCTTAGCCCGTGCGCTGCCTCAATGAGCTGCTTGTCGACGCCCCTTAAACCTGCAATGACATTGGCCAGCACCGGCAAGAAGGCATAAAACCACAACCCGAGGATGGCAACCGGAGTGCCGAAGCCGAGCCAAATGGCCAGGAGTACAATGACGCCAACGACCGGAGCTGCCTGACCAATATTGGCGATACCCGTGACCACGGGGGCAAGAAATTGCGTGGACTGTCTCGTGAGCAGAATCCCTAAGGGGATTGCGGCAGCGATAACCAAGAGTGCGGAAATAAGCACGAGCACGAGGTGCTCCCACGCCAAAGCCGCGACGGAATTGAGCTCCAAGGTGCGAGCCTCAATTTCATCAAGATCCGCGGTGGCGTGCCAAATGAGCCATCCGACAACTGCCGCGATGACTAGAACTGGAATACCGAAAATGAGGAGCCGGTTCTCTCCTCCGAGGCGTTTAAGCTTTTCCACTGCTACCTCCTTCACCGCGAGGAGAGTGGGCATCGGAGTTGATCTGACGGATGTAGTCATTGACCGTGTCATAAAGGAGCACGCCTTGGAATTTTCCGCGGCGGGTAACCATGGCGCCGCCGTGGGAGGAAGCAAGCATGGCCGACATGGCGTCGCTAAGCGTAGAACGAGCTTCCACCACAGAGGACAACTCTATAGTCGGATCAGGAATGAACTCAAAGCGGCTGAGCTGGCGTTTGGTGATCCATTCGCGCGGGTGATCGTGCTCGTCCAGGATAACGACAGTCCCTTCTCCGGCGGTATCTAAACGCTCGAGAACGTCTGCAGTCTTCTCGCCGATGCGCCCTATGGGTGGCGACCAAAGCTCAAGTTCATCCGCGCGCCGCAAATTTAGCTGCTTGAGGGCAGAGCCCGAACCGATGAAGTCTTCCACAAAATCATTCGCTGGTGCGGCCAGAATATTTTCCGGCGTATCGTACTGGCTAATCTGCGCGCCGGGTTCAAAAATGAGGATACGGTGGCCCAGCTTGATCGCCTCATCGATATCGTGCGTTACGCACACAACGGTCTTCTTTAGCTCCGATTGGATGTTTACCAGTTCATCCTGCAGGTGCGTGCGCGTAATCGGGTCCACTGCGCCGAAAGGCTCATCCATGAGCACCACTGGGGGATCGGCCGCGAGACCACGCGCTACACCCACACGCTGCTGTTGTCCGCCCGAAAGTTCTCGGGGGAAGCGGTCCCGGTAGATCGAGGGATCCAAGCCCACCATGTCCAAGAGCTCATCGGTGCGCTGTGAGATTTTGTTGTTATTCCATTTCTTGAGCTTTGGCACGAGTGCAATATTGTCTGCGACGGACATGTGGGGAATGAGGCCGCCGCCTTGAATAACATATCCGATGTCTCGGCGCAGCTGGGTGGAATTCTTCTTGGTTACGTCTTCACCGTTAATCCGGATTTCGCCGCTGGTGGGTTCGACCAGGCGGTTAATCATTTTAAGCGAAGTGGTCTTACCACAGCCGGAAGGTCCCACAAATGCCACGAGCTCTCCGGCGGGGATGCGGAAAGACAACTCTTTTACCGCAGGTGATTTCTGTCCTGGGTAAGACTTGGTCACGTGGTCAAAGACGATTTCAGCACCGCTGGTCTCGCTAGCTGAAACCGGACTTGATTGCTTGTTTTGTGTCATGCGGAAATGCCTTTCGGGGTGGTCAGTTTCTGGATGCCGGCAAGAATTGCATCCACGATGAGAGCGATTACCACGACGCCGAGTGTGCCGACTAGCGTGTAATTCAGCGCGTTGGTGCCGCCAATTTGGCTAAGGCCGGAATAGATATAGCCGCCGAGGCCTGGTCCAAGTGCATAGGCCGCGATGGCGGCCACGCCCATAGACATCTGGGTTGCCACTCGGATGCCAGTCATGATGATGGGCCATGCCAGTGGCAAGCGGATGCGAAAAAGAATCGCCGCTTTGCTCATGCCTTGTCCGCGAGCAGATTCAATAATGCTGGGGTCCACCGTATGTAGTCCGACAATTGCATTGCGCAGAATTGGCAAAACTGCATAAAAGACTACGAGAACTACGGAGGGCACTGTGCCGATTCCAAAGAGGGGAATGGCGAGGCCGAGAAGGGCGAGTGAGGGAAGCGTTAGGCCAATGGAGGATAGGGCATTGGCTAGGGCCGCTCCGCGTGGGCGTTGAGCCGCAAAAATAGCTATCACGAGAGCGATTATTAGTGCTACGGCCACGGATTGGATGACTAAGCTGGTGTGCTGATAGCTGCGGAAGAGGATGTCCTGCCAACGCGCAGCAATAAAATCTGTCATTTCATCACCTTAAAGAAAGAAGGAGAGGGTGGGATTGGTGTTTTAGTCTCTATAAAACTCCCTTCGAGAAGGCATGACGTACCGGTCAAGGATACAAAGTTGGAGGTGGGTCGGCCAATGGACAAGAAGAAGGCCGCCGCACCATGGGAGGTGCGGCGGCCTTCTGTTTGAGACGGGCTAGGAAACTATATTCCTAGGGCAGAAGTGAGGTGTTCTTAGAACAGGCCCTCAGCCTTCTTGCCAAAGTCATTCAAGGTGTGCTCGCGGGAATCAACGTTCTGGTCGTTGTACTTGGAGTCATCACCCTTGATGCGGGAGGTCTGGGTTACCTCGATGTTATTGATGAGGCGGCCTTCCTTGGTCTTGCCATCGCCGAAGTCCAGGTTCGCAATGCGAGCCTCCTCGCCAGCGTTAATCGGGTTAGCCAGGGTTACCTCGAAGGAGCGGGTGGAGGTCTTCTCGTTGAAGCCCAGGTCACGGATGTGAGCGCCGTTGGAGGAACGCGGAGTGATGAGGCGGTCAACGCCCTTCGGGCCCTTGGCGGTCTTCACATCAACGCGGAACTGGGTAGCTGGGAACTCACCGTAGTAGCGCTCAGAGCCAACGTTCTTGGCGCGGACTGCAACGGTGCCTGCGAAACCAGCGTGCTTAGCGCCGGAAACGGTCATGTAAGGCTCGAGGTCGAGCTTGTGCTTGGAGTCCTTCTTGTCCTCCTTGGCGTCAACCTCTTCCTGCTTCTTCTTGTCAGCAGCCTCTTCGTTCTTGCCCTCTGCCTCGGAAACCTTCTCGGCGTCTTCCTTGGCGGTGCCCTCGGTGTCCTTGATTACCTCTGCGTCAGCCTCGAGGTTCTTGTCCTCTTCCACAACCTTCGGGTCGTTGACGTCAGTGGTGTTCTGGGCATCCTTGTTAGGAGCGTAGGAGTCAGACAGCTTATCGTACAGCTTGACGCGAACTTCGTTCTTAACCGGCTGCAGTGCATTCCAAGCGGTCGGGGTGGACCAGGTGCCGTTTGGCTTGCAGTACTGCTGGGTACCGGTCATGTTCAGCACGCGGAAGCCGTAGGTAGCTTCACCGGTGTGGTTTGGCGGAACGTCGTAAGGTCCGATGGACTGGCCAGCCTCCCAAGACAGGGAGTAGGAAGCGCTAGCACCAATCTTGGTAGCAATCTCGTGGGAGATGCCTGCGGAGCCTTCAGCATTCTTGCCGGAGCCCTTGCCGCCCAGGTTCATGGACGTGGTCTCGGTGCGGTCACCGTTGACGGAAACGGAGATGGACTGGGACTTGGACAGATCCTGCTGCAGCGGGATGTCCTTCTTGGTCTGGTTGGTGGTGGAGATGGTGCCGGCCGGCAGGAAGCGATCGGAAACCTTGTAGACCACGGTGCGGTGGTCCTCCCACGGGTTACATACCGGGCGAGGGTTCAGAACGTTCGCCTTCATGTGGTCGGAACCGTGGGTGGTGTGGATGATGGGCAGATCCGGGTTCAGCGCCGGGGTTTCCGGGTAGGACTCGGTCTGGGTGGTGGCGCCAGCCAGCGGTGCCGCGAATGCGGTGCCGGCGACGATGAGGCCGGCGGTCAAGCCGGTCATGCGACGACGAATCGACATCTAGAACTTCTCCTAATGCAGGTAGAAAATGAATGAACTTATGAATGAAATCCAGCAACTCTCGACGTTGCGCTAAGAAAACGCTAAAACACGCTTAAAGTTACGTCATCTCTTAGATGTCTATATATTTTGCCTCCAGAAGGAGCGATATACTTCATATAGACCAAGCTGTTTATTGGGTCTTGTTCCTGCTAAGTGGTCGATAGTGTGTCAAAAATTATTGATGGATAGATGTCTATACAATTCCTATTTGGAGCGAATCGGAATACCCCCGTGTGGGGGTATTCTGCCTCTCCCAAAAGTGACGTACGAGTCTTGTAGGGAAATTACGGGCGTGCCACTATATGCGTCGTACGCTGCATTTAAGCGGGTGAAAGGTGGTTATAAAATGCCTGCGCGTGAATGTTACATGTCATAAGTTATAGGCGTTTACATGGCAGAGGTTGGTGCTTTTCGCAACCGGAACTGTCCAGGATGTTCCGAAGAGGGTGGGGTGCAGGGCTAGAAGAGGGCGGATTCGACGATCAGCATGAGGGCTGCAGAGATGGCCACAATGATGACGATGCGGTTGAGCAGTTTCCTATCTATAAATCGGTTGAGGTAGTTCGCTGCGATAAGTCCAATGACAATAAGGGGGAAATAGGCCGCCGCAGCGGTTACTTGGGTGCTGCTGATCTGTCCATTGAGGGTCAAAATTATAAGAGAAATTAAGGTTCCGAGGACGAAGGTGCCCGCCAAAGTGCCGCGGGTACGGTTCGGATCAAAACGCTTCATAATCAACGCCATGGGCGGGCCGCCTATGGAAGTGGAGGTGCCCAGGATGCCGGAGGCTACGCCGGCGATGAGCGTATTGAGGGTGGTCGGCCGCGGGCTCCATCCCAAACTGGATAGGGTCATGGCAAAGAGTACGGCGCAACCGATGAAGATGGATAATCCATCAGGGGACAGACTCGCGATTGCCCAAGCGCCTATTAAGGAACCGGGGATGCGGGCAAGAGAAGAGATTCCCACCACGCGCCAAGAAGTCTCGCGGTAGGAGCGCGATAGCGTATAGCTAGAAATGCACAACGCGAGCAGCAGAATGAGCGTGGGTAGCAGCTCAGGTCGAATGAGCGCGATGATGGGCGTGGCAATGGTCCCTAAACCAAAACCGATGGCGCCCTGAGTGATGGTGCCGGCAAGGATGAGGAGGCCGATGAAGATATAGGACCATGCGTCCGCGGAGATTCCCAGAAACATAACGAGTGCTAAGTGTATCTGGGCTCAATCCTGCCGACTAAACCTAGGAAAGGCGAGCTGTCACTTTCTCATTGGAGGCGATTTCCTCCAACCGCTCTGCTGGGCACACGCCGGCAACGATGACGGCGGAACCTCCCGCGGCGAGGGGCTCGAGCACGGCGCGGGAAAAAGACTCATTATCAGACCAGCCGGTAGATAGCAGGCGCTCGGCGCTCGCAGGAGTATTGACGAGTTGCGGCAGTGGCTGGGTTTCACCAAAGTACTGATCGCCGTAGAAGCGCACGGTAGGGCCGAAATCAATAGCGCCAGTGGGTAGATCGCCGCCGGATTCTACGACGCCGCGGCCAAAGGGGTCCTCGCTGATGAGCACGATATCGGCTTGGGGTTGACGATCATGGGCGGCGGGGTAGCGGGAGGGGGAGGTAAAGACGACGTCGGCAAGCGCGGCAGGCTCGCCAAAGCTATAGGAAGGGCCGGAGGCGAGCGCACCCAAGGCCACAACGGCCGCTTGCCACGAGGAGGGCAGATCGATGGCAATGGTGGAATCTGCCTCTAGGTCGAGCTCTTCTTCCAGCATATTGGCGATCTTCGCTACCCAATTGTCGAGCGTTTGCCCGGAAAAATCCATGCGTGCGCCGGTGGTCTCGTTATATACGGTAAGGCGCGGAGAGGCGGCATCGGCATGCAAAAGATGGGCGAGTAGTTCCATACTCGCCCATCGTAGGGGAGAAGTGCTAGTTCACGCAGCGCGGGCCATCGCCACCGGCGTCGATTTCTGGGGAAACCTTGGCGGTACCGAAGTCATCGCCCGGGGTGCCTACCGGCTGGCTGGACTTGTCTTCCTCCGGCTCTTGGGCGCTGGCCTCCTTATCGGAGGGGCCCTGGTAGTCATCGGTAGCCACGACGATGAGGGTGTCATTATCGAGCTGCGGGTTCTCTGCCACCGGCAGGCCACCCAGTTTCTTGGCTAGGGCTTTCGCCTCCTTGCTCGTCGGATCAGCGGCTACCACTTGCGACTCACTGTAGATGCCCGGTTGCGCGTTAGCGGAGCGCTCTACCGTATAGCCCTTGCCCTCAAGCCAAGAGCCGATGCCGGAAGCTAGGCCGTCAATATTGCCGGCGTTGAGGACGTGGATATTGATATTAGGATCGACGTCCTTGTCCTTGTCCGCCTTTTTCTGCTTGTCCTTATCCTCGGCCTTGGCCTCATCGGTGGCTTCATCGTGGGACTTAGCCAAATCGTCCATGAAACGGTGAACCTCGGCGGCGTCGATAGTGACGATAGATTCGCCATAATCGCCCTGGCCGTCGATGGAGGTAACAGGGATGGTGGTGAAGGTGACATTGCCGCCTGCCAGGCCGGCAAGCTGGGTAACAAAGCCCATAATGTCCCAGCCCTCATCGATGACTACGGAGCGTTCCACCGCCTTGGCAATCTTGGAAAGCTTGGAGGGATTAGCCAGGGTGTCATTGTCCAAGATCTTATTGACCAGGGAAGCCATAAAAGCCTGCTGGCGCACGATGCGGTCGAGGTCGCCGCGCGGCAGGTTGTAGCGCTGGCGCACAAAGGCTAGGGCCTTGGCGCCATCGAGGGTCTGCTTGCCCTTGCTGAACTTAGCGCCAGACATATCGTCATTGACGTCATCATTGAGGCAGACTTCGACACCATCGACGGCGTCGGTAAGCAGGGTAAAGCCCAGCAGGCCCACCTCCGCGTAGTGGTCGATGGACACACCGGTCAAGGACCGCACCATGGCCAATAACCCTTCGCGGCCGGCCTCGACGCCCTGCTTTTCGATGTCCTTATCCGAGTGCGGCTTCTTTTTGCCCTTTGCTTCTGCCTCTGCGTTTTCCTGCTTGAGCTCGTCCACCTTGGCGTTCTTGTGAGAGGCGAAGACAGCATTCATCTTCATATTGCCGTACTCCGGATCCTTAACATAGGTATCGCGCGGAATGGACACGGCGGTAGCACGGGAACCATCCTCCGGAACGCGGATGAGCATCATGGTGTCGGTATTTTCCTCACCATCGGCCACGCCGGCGTGCAGGTCTGCTAGTTCCTTATCGGAGAGGGGATCGCCCTTAGCATCGGTGCGCGAATCCTTGCCCACCAGCAAGATATCCACCGCGCCATCGAGCGAGTCACCGGAAAGTCCCTTGCCGCCTAAGGACAAGTCCTTGGCAGAAGACATACCATTATCAAGCCGGCCGACGGTGGCATAACCCACGCCAGATACCACCAGGATCAGGGCGGATAGCAGGGCTACGATCGTCTTTATGGCCGTGGAACCTTTTTGCTTTACCGCACTAGCGGCAGAGGGCGCCGGCTGAATGGTGCGCGCCCGGCGAGTGTTCTCAGAAGTCACAAGTGGAGGCTTTCTAGATTGGTGGGGATCTGGAGACAGTTTAGGGCAGAACGTTAAAAACTTAGTGATCCGCGTCCGATTTCGCGTGTTCGGGCAGTGTCCCTGCCCAGCGCGAGGAGTGCTTGTGACTAAGCTCGTGGCCATTGTGACTACTCCAACTCAACTCCCACTGGCCGTGATCACCGTGACTTATAGTCCCGGACAATACCTCGGTAGTTTTTTAGACTCCCTGCCGAGTGCGTACGCCCGCGGCACCAAGGTGGTGCTTGCGGATAATGGCTCTACCGACGGTGTTCCCGAGGCTGCCGCCCGCGAGCGCGCCGGGGTAGATTTCCTCGATACCGGCGGGAATATCGGCTATGGCGCTGGCATGAACGCCGGTGCCCGCTTCGCCCGCGAGCGCGGCGGAGTAGATGAGGAATTTTTCCTGATTTCCAACCCGGACGTTGCCTTTAGACCGGGATCTATCGATCGGCTCATCGAGTGTGCCCGCAAATGGCCGGACGCTGCGGCCGTGGGCCCGCGCATAGTAGAGCCGGACGGCACCAATTACCCCTCTGCCCGTGCCGTGCCTACCGTCGCCACCGGCATTGGGCACGCCCTCTTTTCCTCGATCTGGCCCTCTAATCCGTGGTCGCGCGCTTATCGCAATGAAACCGATATGACTACGCAGCGGCCGGCTGGTTGGTTATCTGGTTCCTGCCTTCTTGTGCGTTGGGAGGCTTTTGAAGCCATCGGCGGATTTGATGAGCGTTACTTCATGTACCTCGAAGACGTAGATCTAGGCGATCGCTTCGCGCGCGCCGGCTACCAAAACATTTTCTGCCCAGAAGCAGTCATCAGTCACGCCAAGGGGCATTCCACACAAGCACACGCCGGCGCCATGCTACGCGCGCACCATGACTCCGCCTACCGCTTCCAAGCAGACCGCCACCCCGCCTGGTGGCAGGCCCCATTGCGTGGTGCACTGTGGCTGGGGCTGCGGGTGCGTGGGTTAATTGCCGCGGCATCGGCAGGTTCTTAGGCCGCGGTGCGCGTGCCGTTGACCTAGATTGCGCTTTTAAGCTCTACACTGTCCCTCAGAAAATCACCGAATAAAACTGTCTGCATACATAAGGAAGACTATGACTGAAGCAGTCACCACCCACGGTGCCAGCACGGATGCAGTGATTCTCGTTGGCGGTCGCGGTACCCGCCTGCGTCCACTAACCATCGGTACACCGAAGCCGATGCTGCCGACGGCCAACTATCCGTTCCTGCAGCATCTTCTCGCCCGCATCAAGGCCGCCGGCATCGAGCACGTGGTCATGTCTACCTCATATAAGGCTGAGGTCTTTGAGGAGTACTTCGGCGACGGTTCGGACCTAGGCCTGGAGATCGAGTACGTGGTGGAAGAGACCGCACTCGGTACCGGCGGCGGTATCCGCAATGTCTACGATAAGCTGCGCAATGACACCGTCATGGTCTTCAACGGCGATGTGCTGTCCGGCATGGACCTGGAGGGAATCCTCACCACGCACCATGACAAGGACGCCGATGTCACCATGCATCTGCTCAACGTGGCTGATCCTCGTGCCTTCGGCTGCGTGCCTACCGATTCCAATGGTCGGGTAACCGCCTTCTTGGAAAAGACTGAGGACCCGCCGACCAACCAGATCAACGCCGGCTGCTACGTATTCAAGCGTTCGGTCATCGAGTCTATTCCGGCCGATCGTGTCGTCTCTGTCGAGCGCGAGACTTTCCCGGGACTGCTGGCAGAGGGTCGCCTCGTTGTCGGTCACGTGGACAACTCCTACTGGCGCGACATGGGCCGCCCAGATGACTTCACTCGCGGATCGTCGGACTTGGTGCGCGGCATTGCGCCTTCCCCGCTGATTGAAGGCAAGACCGGCGAGTCCTTGGTGGATCCTTCGGCCGGCATCGCTGGTGGCGTGCTGCTGCTGTCCGGTACTGCCGTGGGCCGTGGTTCCGAGGTAGGCGCCGGATCTCGCCTCGAGGGCACCGTCGTCTTCGATGGCGTACGCATTGAGCCAGGTGCCATCATTCATAACTCCATTATTGCCTCCGGCGCACATATTGGCGCCAACGCGGTCATTGAAAACTGCGTCATTGGCGAGGGCGCCCACATTGGAGCGCGCTGCGAGCTTCTCGACGGCATGCGTGTCTTCCCCGGCGTTTCCATCCCGGACGCTGGAGTGCGTTTTAGCTCCGATGCTTAACGCTCCTGCCGTGGGCTAGGAACTGCGATAAGTCCAACCAGGACAGGCCGAACTGAGGAAAATGCGTCTTTGGTTCGGCCTTTTTCATGCGGAATTACTCAGTCCGTCCTTCTGAGGTTGCCACCATAATGCGAAATCTGTGCAGCGTTGCTGAGTACGTAGATCCCTTCTTTGAGAGATTGTGCGCGCGACACGCCGGAATTTTCTGAAAATTGTTGACAGAAAAACGGGGTGCCACTACATGTAGTACCCCCTACCTATACCCCCGGTGGGGAGTAGTTGATACAGATGTGACGCGTGGGGATCGTGTGCTGCGTTTTTGCCGAAAAGTGCGAAGAAGCCGCTAATTCGGGTTGACGATATTTAGTGATCCGGTGTGAAATTACATCAGTGAAAGAAACAGCGGCCGGCGCCGTTACTTCCACACCATCCCGGCGGGGCTACCCAAGGAGAATGTGGTGTACAGTCGGTCGCACTGATGAGAATTACCCAACCTCGGAGAAAGGAAAAGGCGTGGACAAAATGGCTAATAACAACGCCATTCTCCGTGGCGGTGCTGCTGCAGAGATGTCACTCGATGAACTCTTCGGTGCCGTCGAGCAGGAGTGGCAGGACCAAGCGCTGTGCGCGCAGACGGACCCTGAAGCATTCTTCCCTGAAAAGGGAGGTTCTACCCGTGAGGCTAAGCGCATTTGCCAGGCCTGCGCGGTGCGTGATGAATGCTTGGAGTACGCGTTGGAGCACGACGAGCGCTTCGGTATTTGGGGCGGGCTATCGGACCGTGAGCGCCGCCGCCTCAAGCGCGAGATTGGATAATTAAGGTGTCCAGAAAGGCCCCGGGCAAGCACATGACGTGCGGCCCAGGGCCTTTCTGCTGGGTCATATCGTGAAGGTGGCTACCAGCTATAGCGTGGATCCACTTCCTCCGGGTCCAAGTTGAGATAATTCGCCACGAGCGCGGTAATAACCGTACCTAGAAGCTCGGAACGCTCGGACGGGGTGGAAGCGCGCTGCTCGATGGGCATGCGGAAAATGACCAACCGGGCGCGCGTGGGGTGGCCGGCGGAGTCTACGCCGGCAGGAACCACGCGCCCGAGGGGGACCGGCCCATCGGCGATAATCTCATCCGGGAGCACGGTCATATCGGGTGAGAGCCGCATGCGCGGAATGGTGTCTACGGCTAGGTCGAGGCCACGCAATTGCGGGGCGAAGGAGTTTTGGATGGGGGCATAGGCCTCCAAGACGGCCATGTCGAAGTGCTCGCGCGCGCTGCGGTAGCGCGGAGTCTGCTGGGGGAGGAGGGGTCCGCGCATGCCGTGGCCGTGTCGGTCGCGGGCGGGGCGGATGTGCGGGCGAGCGGCGGTCATGCCCTGATTCTAAGGCGCAGGTGGTCTGGATTTAGCGGAGCCACGCCGGGGCGAAGACTATCTAAATCTCAACTAAGGGTTTAGACTTATGCGCTGTGACTATTTCTCGCCATTGCTCCCGCCCAGGCTGCGGCCGTCCCGCCGTGGCGACATTGACCTACGCTTATGCGGACCAGACGGCCGTCGTCGGACCGCTGGCGGAAGAAGAGAACCCACATAGCTGGGATTTGTGCGCCACCCACCGTGACCGCATTTCCGCCCCAGTGGGCTGGGAGCTGGTGCGCGTGGACCGCATCGAGCTAGACGAGGAAGACGATTTGATGGCGCTGGCAGAGGCTGTCAAGGAAGATGGCCGCGTCACCACCGGCTTGGTTGATGACCGCAGCGCCGGCTCCGGCGCAGACCCTATCGACTACTCCGCGACCTTTGATGGTGCGGACCCCGCTAACTCGAATCACCCAGTCTTTCGCACCCGTCGCGTAGCTTATGCCAAAAAGGCACGCCGCGCCCACCTTTCGGTAGTGCCCGATGAAACGGCGCCAGCCGAGCCGGAACAGGACTGACACGTACCCCGTGGTGCGATAGTTTCCCAGCCGGCGGGGGTACTATTGCAGGTTATGCGTACTCGTGAGCATCTTGATGCAGTAATTAAGGCCTATGACGTCCGTGGCGTCGTGGGCGAAGATATCGATGAGAACTTCGTGCGCGATACGGGCGCCGCGTTTGCCGCCATCTTGCGGGAAGAAGGTGAAAATACCGTGGCCGTCGGCCACGACATGCGCCCGTCCTCGCCGGCTTTGGCGCGCGCTTTTGCTGAGGGCGTGACCTCACAGGGGCTTAACGTGACCTTGCTCGGTCTGACCTCTACCGATGAGCTCTACTATGCCGCCGGCTCCCTGGAATGCGCGGGCGCGATGTTTACCGCCTCCCATAACCCGGCTAAGTACAACGGCATTAAGCTCTGCCGAGCTGGCGCGGTGCCAGTGGGACAAGAAACTGGCCTAGAGCAAATCAAGCAGATGCTTATCGAAGGCACCCCAGAGTTCACCGGCACCCCAGGTGCGATTGCCGAGCAGGAGATTTTGGCCGGCTACGCAGACTTCCTGCGCAAGCTGGTACCGCTAGAGGATTCCAAGCCGCTCGTCGTGGCCGTTGATGCCGCAAACGGCATGGGCGGCCACACTGTGCCAGCTGTCTTTGATGGTCTGCCTTTCGACGTCCGCGACTTGTATTTCGAGCTTGACGGTACCTTCCCGAACCACGAGGCTAACCCCCTCGATCCGAAGAATCTGGTGGACCTGCAGAAGTTCACCGTGGATCAAAAGGCCGATATTGGCTTGGCATTCGACGGCGATGCAGACCGCTGCTTCGTCGTGGATGAAAAGGGCCAGCCGGTCTCGCCATCCGCTATCTGCGCACTGGTGGCCGAGCGCTACCTAGAAAAGTTCCCCGGCGCTACCATCATCCACAACCTGATTACCTCCAAGACCGTGCCGGAGCTTATTCAGGAAAAGGGCGGCACCCCGGTGCGCACCCGCGTGGGCCACTCTTTCATTAAGGCACAGATGGCCGAGCACAAGGCTGCCTTCGGCGGCGAGCACTCCGCGCACTACTACTTCCAGGAGTTCTGGAACGCGGACTCCGGCATGCTCGCTGCCATGCATGTGCTGGCCGCGCTTGGCCAGTCCGATAAGCCGCTGAGCGAGCTCATGGCGGAGTACTCCCGCTATGAGGCCTCCGGTGAAATCAACTCCACTGTGGAGGACCAGAAGGCCGCTACCCAGGCGGTGCTGGATGAGCTGGCGGACAAGATTGAGTCCGTCGACGAGCTCGATGGCGTGACCGTCGAGCTCAAGGGAACCGAGGCGTGGTTCAATGTGCGCGCTTCCAATACGGAGCCGCTGTTGCGCCTCAACGTAGAGGCAAAGACCGCCGACGAAGTTCAGGCCATCGTTGACGAAGTCCTCGCCATCATCCGCCGCTAAACTTCGGCGCGCGAGTGGGAGACCATGTCCTCCCACTCCACGAATTTCTTGCGCTCGCGGCCCTCGCGCTCGCCAAGTGCGCGCTCGGCCGCGTCTAAACGCTGCCAGTCTTGCCACGTCAAGTATTCGATTCCCCGCTCGCTAAGGACCTCGGTGATATCTGCGTCGCTGGAAGGGGAGGGGAGGGTGCCGGAGGCGGCGTCGGCAAGCAGCATGCCAATCGTTTCCGTGGCATCGGACTTGGTATTGCCAATGAGCCCCACTGGCCCGCGCTTAATCCACCCGGTGGTGTACAGGCCCGGAACTACCTCGCCGGCCGCATCGATGACATGGCCGCCATCGTTATTGATGACGTTTTTGTCCTCGTTAAAGGGCACGCCATCGACTGCATCGGAGCGGTAGCCGGTGGCGAAATAGACCGCCTGGACCGGCCACTCGGTGAACTTCCCAGTACCGTGCACGCTGCCATCTCCATTAAGGGCGGTGCGTTCGGTCTTAATCCCGCAGACTTTGCCGTCCTTCCCCAAAATCTCCACCGGCTTCTCAAAGAGGTGAATCTGCAGGGTGTGCGGTGCCTTTTTAGGATCGCGGATGGCGTATTGTTCAAGCACCTGGCATACCAAGTCGGTGGACTTGCTTTCTTGGCGCGCGGCCAGGGAAGCCTCGTCGTAGTCAATGTCTTCGGGAGAGACCACGACATTAATGGACGCGGAATGGTCCAGCTCCTTGAGCTCCTGCGGAGTGAACTTGGCCTGCGCCGGGCCGCGCCGGCCGAAGACGCGAACGGTCTCGGCCTGGTTCTGGGATAGGGACTCGTAGACATTATCGGGGATTTCGGTGACCTTGAGCTCTTCGCCGGTCTTCGCCAAAATGCGGGAGACGTCAAGGCCCACATTGCCCACGCCGATGACTGCAACCTCCTTCGCAGAAAGATCCCAATTGCGCTCGAAGCGCGGGTTGCCATCGTAGAAGCCAACGAACTCGCCGGCACCATGCACGCCGTCGAGGTCCGCGCCGGGGATATCGCGGTGGCGGTCGCCCACGGCGCCGGTGGCAAAGACCACGGCATCATAATGCTGCTGCAGTTCATCGACGGTGATGTCGCGCCCGATGTGCACGTTGGTCAGCAAGCGAATCTGCTCGGTATCGAGCACACGGTGAAGCGACTTGATGATCCCCTTAATGCGTGGGTGGTCCGGCGCTACGCCGTAACGGATAAGGCCAAAGGGGGCGGGCATCTGCTCGATAAGATCAATGTGTACCTCGCCGCCAGTCTTCTTAACCAAGATATCGGAGGCGTAGATGCCGGCCGGGCCGGCACCGATAACGGCTACTTTTAAGGGCTGATTCATGCTGTGCGAAGGCCTTTCTCTTTCTCGCGGGGCTAGACCGCTGGGTTCATTTTCTTAGCTTTATCTTTCTGGCAATTGAACCGTCTGGTCTAGATTGCGGCAAGGCTAAGAATTAGTTTCTAAAATTATTCTGACTTTTGCGCAGGTTATGGCGATTTTTTACTTGAAAATAAAAAAGACCGCTTTGTCTGTCTGATTTAGACGGGTAGGTTGTCTTTCAATACTTAGGAAAGGCAGGTTGAGATCTACACCATGACCACCGCGACTAATACCAAGCGCACTCCCCGCGCCAAGAAGCCCGAAGGCCAATGGAAGATTGACGGTACCAAGCCCCTCAATAACGATGAGGTAATTAAGCAGGAGGATGGTGGGCTTTCTGCCAAGCAGCGCGTCATCGATATCTATTCCAAGCAAGGATTTTCCTCGATCCCTTCTGATGACCTAGCTCCTCGGTTCAAGTGGTTGGGCCTTTATACCCAGCGCAACCAAAACTTGGGCGGTGAGATGACCGCTAAGCTTTCTAACGCTGAGCTGCAGGATGAGTACTTCATGATGCGCGTGCGCTTCGATGGTGGCCGCGCCGATCCCGCCAAGCTGCGCGCTGTGGGTGAGATCTCGCGTGATTATGCCCGCTCTACCGCGAACTTCACGGACCGCCAAAATATCCAGCTGCATTGGATTCGTATCGAGGATGTGCCCACCATCTGGGACAAGCTTGAGTCGGTGGGGCTGAGCACGCTTATGGGGTGCGGCGACGTGCCCCGCGTTATCCTGGGCTCGCCTGTCGCGGGCGTGGCAGAAGATGAAATTATTGACGCCACCCCGGCCATTGAAGAGATCAAAAATAACTATCTGCCGCGTGAGGAGTTCCATAACCTACCGCGCAAATTCAAAACCGCCATCTCTGGCAACTCCCGTCAGGACGTCACACACGAGATACAAGACGTCGCCTTCGTAGGCGTGAACCATCCAGAGTACGGCCCTGGATTCGATTGCTTTGTTGGCGGAGGCCTTTCTACTAACCCGATGCTCTCGCAGTCCCTCGGCGCCTGGGTTCCCCTAGAACGCGTGCCTGAGGTGTGGGCCGGTGTGGTCGGCATCTTCCGTGACTACGGCTTCCGCCGTAATCGAAACCGAGCCCGCCTGAAGTTCTTGGTGGCTAAGTGGGGCATTGAAAAGTTCCGCCAGGTGTTGGAAGAGGAATACCTAGATGAGCCGCTGCTGGATGGCGTCCCGTTGGAAGTCGAGCCCGGCTCTCGCGATCATCTTGGCGTGCACCGCCAAAAGGACGGCAAGTTCTACGTGGGCGTGAAGCCTACCGTGGGCCATGCCACCGGCGAACAGCTCATCGCTATCGCAGACGTGGCTGAGAAATTTGGGATTAGCCGTATTCGCACTACCCCGATGAAAGAGCTGCTTTTCCTCGACGTCGATGAAGAGGACATCCCGAGCCTATCCCGTGCGCTCGACGAGACCGGACTGTATTCCCAGCCATCCGAGTTTCGCCGTGGCGTCATTTCCTGCACCGGGCTGGAGTTTTGCAAGCTCGCGCACGTGACCACCAAGGCCCGCGCCATCGAGTTGGTGGACATCCTGGAAGACACACTGGGTGATCTGGATGTGCCGATTTCCATCGCGCTTAACGGCTGCCCCAACGCCTGTGCGCGTTCACAGGTAGCAGACATTGGCCTGAAGGGGCAGATCGTCACTGATTCCGAGGGCAACCGCGTCGAGGGTTTCCAGGTCCATCTAGGCGGCGCCCTTGGCCTGTCTCCGGACTGGGGCCGCAAGCTGCGTGGCCACAAGGTCGTGGCCGATGAGGTGCCCGAGTACGTCATTCGCTTGGTCAATAAATACAAAGAACAGCGCGAGGAAGGCGAGCAATTCCGCCACTGGGTCTTGCGTGCCAAGGAGGAGGACTTGCAGT
>OCJN01000096.1_pt1 | contig 45611 bp, 40 predicted proteins | sample 1480731 | NCBI WGS metagenome assembly OCJN01 (sample SAMN05301479, study PRJEB22388) | human skin metagenome | isolation source: Infant 1 DOL 23 skin | host: Homo sapiens | place: USA: Pittsburgh, Magee-Womens Hospital of UPMC | collected 2013/2014 | reverse complement strand
CAGGCAATTCTGTGCCATCAGCAGATTTGATAAAATTACGAGCTGTCAAGCTATTTGGATTTTCTCCTGCAACCGCGTAAAAACGATCTGTTTTTGTTTTATAATTTTGTTCTAGATTAGGAGTAATTGTCTTTGAAGTTCCATCTTTAAATGTAATAGTCACATCACCATTTGGTTGAACATCATAAGTACGAATGCGAGATGTATCAGACGGATTCGATTGCTCTACTTCCGCTTTAATTCTCTCTCTCAGCAGGAGTCAAATTTGACTTATCAGCAACGGCAATGACAGGCGGTTTTGTCAATTTAATCTTGTCCGCCAAACGTCCTTGTTGAATACCAAATTTCGCTTCAGCCAGGTTGGTATCACTTTCATTACCACTTGGATCTACTGCCTTAATTTGTCGCGTCCATTTATTATCTGGATTATATGTTAAGTCATCTTTAACTTTACCTATCGTTACCCTTGTTGTTTGATCTTGATTTACAATACTTTCAATCTTAGGTACAGCACCACTTCCATACGTATTGTTAGTGTCATTAAAGAAATTCGTTAACTCATTACCCCCTTGGTTAAAGGTCACTTTTTTCAATTTTCCACTATTATCAGTAGCGCTAAATTCAACCTTGATGTTATCACCTGCGTAGAACAAGTAATAACCCTTACCATCTTTCTCAGGCTCTTTACCATCGATTGTGACTTTGTAGCTTACATGTGGTTTTTCAGTTTCCTTGCTGATTTCAACACTTCTTACATCTGATTCCAACGTTTCATTACGATTCGTTACAGGATTAGGGAATTCCTTGCTTTGTTTAACAGTTACATTTCCTGTCGGAAGGAGACCGTTGCTATCTGCTAATTCACTTGCAGGAAACGTCACTCTTCCGCTGCTATCTGCTATTTTAGATGGAAGTTGTTTACCATTGATTGTCAAAGTAACTGTAGCGCCTGGTAAAGCGTCTGTTACGGTGATTCCTTTATTTGGAAGACCACCTGTATTCGTTACCTGATCTGTTGAAATTTGTGGTGGGTTTGGTCTAACTTTGATAGTTACAGGAACGTTTGTAGCATTTCTTGGTTTATCCGTTGAACCTTGTGGTAAAGTAACTTTAACTTCTTTCTTATAAATACCTGGAGATGAAGCATCTGGTGCAGATACCCAAGTATAATCTGTGCCAGTTGGAATTGCTACACTAGAGTCAGAATTTTTAACTGCATTGCTCGGATTGGAAATAATATCATTGAGCGGAGTTGTATTACCAACCGTTGTAACATACTCTTGCTTAGCTACCGGATCAACTACTGTATAATTAAAGCTCACTGTACTTGTGAGGGCAGGATTTGCAGTTGTTACATCACCAAGTCGCCCTTTTGGATAAGTTGCTATTGCTTTATAGGTCGTGCTGTGGGTTGTAGCTGAATCTGCAGTTGTATGCCACACGCTACTAAAGGCTGGAGAGCCATCTTGTTTACGTACAGGTGTTGAGCGATTATCATTCAGTTGATATTCATAAGCAAATGTAGTCCCTGAAGGAAGAGGATTCGGCGACACCTTAGCATCATTATTTATATAGAAGCTTGAATATCCGCCGATATTATTAGCATAGCTACCACCAACAGTTGCATCCGTTCCCGGTACTGCTTTAAAGGCATAGAACTTACCTGGAACTCCATTGTTAGTTTTAGTCTCAATTTTTTGATAAACTGTGTACTTGTATGTTAAATCCGTAGTAGTTTTATCTGGGTGAGTTACCGTTAAGGTTGCAGTCCGAGGGTTCACGCCGTCTTTCATCGCTTCCATTGTAGGAGCTTGCCCTTGTTTCCATGCAAACGTTGTCCCACTAGGGAAGTCAGATGCTCCGCCAACTGGGCGCACAAGACTTCTTGGATTTATATTAGATAGAGGCTCGCCGCTAACTGCATAGAAGTGCTCCGCTGTTTTCTCTACACCATACTTAACATTGTTTGTGACTGTATCCGTGGTTCTATCACGATAAGTAATGGTAACATCTCCATTATCAGCTACACTGATAGAACCTTCTTCAGATCCTTTTTTGTAATCTGTACTTGAGAGAACGTTTGCATTGGCTGCTTTAAAGTTAGCCAATACTTGATCTTTTTCCGCCTGACTCAGATTTGTCGTATTATTAACTGCGACAGTCGCACCGCTTATAGGCGATTGACGCTCATTAAATCCGTGAATACGAACAGTCATAGTGGTCATTGTTTTTTGTCCGGCAGTATCATCAGCACCATACTCAATGTTATAGTCCCCAGGAGTCATCGGTTTCCAACCATTGTCCCGACCAATCGTACCATAAATCTCGGTTGTCCACTGCTTTTGTTCATAAACATAGGCTGTATTGAGTCCTGTTTTAGGATCTTGTTTAAGAGTCGCAAAGTTGATTTGTCCAGGGAAATTTTTTCCTTGTAAACCTGTTATAATAGGATTATTTCCTTTATAAAAGAATCTCAAAGCCTTATCATCACTAAATACCATATTGATATTTACAGAATCATCATTGAAAACTTCAAGTAATTTTGGCAATTCAACTGTAGGGGGATTATCTGTTGCGCGTCCCTGATTTCTCACAGCACCGTTTTGACTTCCTGCTCTACCTGTATGGACATAAGAGGTCATCAAATTCGTGTAATTACCAGAAACATTCGTACTTGTAAATGGTTGACTACTTGTAGCAACTCGGGCATCCAATCTGGCATTGCTTGATTTTTCATTTACAGTGGCATGAACTTCAATCGTTGCCTCTAAATTTCTATTTAAATCATGACGTTTATTGAAAATGTACTCATTCCCTGAACCACCGCGCTTCTCCATTGGTTGATTATTAAAAGTAACACGGGTGATGGTCGTATTTGGATCTACATTGGCAAGTAAACCAGCATAATCCAAGGCATTATCTGAGTGCATATTGATACGCCAAATCACTTCATGTGTATTCTTATTATACTGACCTGATTCAAGCGAAGCCGATGTTCTATTGCTAGCAAACGTGTTCGTGATTAACGAAGTAGGTAAAGCTCTAGGATGTACCCCACTGCCCATACCTTGGCCATTCCGCTCATCTCTAGCGCCTGACTTGCTACGCAATACTGCATTAGCAATCGAATTACGAGCAGAGGTTGCTAGTTTTACAGTTTCGGTCAAATCTGCCTTAGGATTAGCAAGAGCTGTCTCGATAGCAGTCACCGCAGCATTCACTTTCGCTATAGCTACATCACTATTAGGTAGACCGACCGCTTTTGCTAGGTACTCACCCATTTCAGCTGAAAGTTTGGTTAACTTCTTACGATTTTCATCCTGTTGTTTAGCTGAAACTTCCGATGTTGCTATGGCACCAGCAGTCACTCCTGCCAAACTACTTATTTCTGCATTCGTATCAACCAAACCTTTTTCCAATTTAGCTGGTTCCAATACAGGAGCACCTAGCTTAGAGGCAGATAACCCTTCTTTAGCCAACTGACTTTCTTTTGACACAGACTCTGCTTTTCCAGAAGTTTCAGAAGCAGTAGTAGAAAGTGCACTATTACCTGACGCCACCATCGACTGACTAGAGCTTGCAGAAGTACTTGCTGAGACGCTAGCCGAAGTTGACGCGCTTTCTGAGGCACTTGTTGACATACTAGCAGAAGTGCTAGCGCTAGCTGATAGACTAGTGGATACTGATTCTGAAGTAGATACACTCTCGCTTACTGAATGAGACAGACTTGCCGAATTCTCCGCATCCACTTTTGCAGTTGTACCAAGGACAACTGTATCATGCGTTGCTAGAGCATCTGAACTATCTAACGTTTTTTCAAGAGCTACCGCTTCGTTTGCAAAAACTTTTGTCTGAGTAGCAACAGCCCCGCCTAATACGGCACCTGTTGCCGCAATACCTCTTATAATATCAAGACCTGTAATCGTTTGATTAGTTTGGTTTTCTACTACTTCGGTCATAACCTGAGTAGTATCTACACCACCACGTAAAACCTTGAATAAGCCAAAAAGAGAGGTTGAGGCTCTCAACCAATGCTTACCGGATTTTACCAGTTTGTATCGAGTCACACGATCAGTTTCGCGATATTGACCCTTTTGACGTCTGAAAAACATTTATTTTTTCCCTCCAAAAAAATTGCCATAGTAATTAGTTTAATGCGATCGTTTTCCATTATACACAAATTATCATAGTAAGTAAACTTGTTTTTAATATATTTTGCAAAAAAAAAAAAAAAGCATTTTTTTCCTTGTTTTGTATGGATTCTTCATTGATAAACAAAATTAATATACTAGATAACTGAATCCCTTATTGACTGGTCTATAAAAAAGAAAAATCCATTATTTTTACCGATGAATACGTCATACTTATCCAAAATTAAAAAGAGCATCATTTTCCTTTGGATAGACATATATATTGTATGTTATTCAAGGAACTCTTCGCTGTTTTCATTATAATTAAGAGATAGTAAATTTCAAAGTATATAGTTTAACTACGATATTTCTTGAGCAAGCTGGCAAGCAAAAAGGTTGCACTTTAGTAATGCAAAAGTAATGCAAATAGCTCGACCTACTAACTCTTACAAGAAAAGCCCACATGAAAAAGCCCAAGAATTGATAGCATTCCTGGACTTTTCTTATTAGAATATTTAAATCAACCAATATAAAGGTTAGCGATTGTTAGATTACGACGCTGAGTTTTACGAATCGATACCATTCGTGGGCTTTGCCTAGTGAGGCGTTTAGGTAAACCGATTTTTACACCACGACACGGAGTTTTGCAAATCGATTCTATTTGCAAAACGTAGTTAGTGAGGCAGTTAGCTAGACTGCTCACTACCAGTTACGACGTAAAGTTTTACGAATCGATAATATTCGTAAAACTTTACTAGTGGAGCGCCTAGCCAAGTTCCATAGAAACTTGGCGTTAGTTACTTAGATTGTTACACAATCAAGTAAATTTACTGAACTACGACACTGAGTTTTACAAATCGATTCCATTTGTAAAACGTAGTTAGTGAGACAGTTAGCTAGTTCGCTTCCTTACCATTACGACGGAAAAATCCACGAATCGATACCATTCGTGGATTTTTCCTAGTGAAGCGTTTAGGTAGACCGCCATAGCGGTTACCTATTATTAGATTACAACACTGAGTTTTATAAATCGATTTCATTTGCCAAACGTAGTTAGCAAAGCAGTTAGCTAGACTGCTCACTACCAGTTACGACGTAAAGTTTTACGAATCGATAATATTCGTAAAACTTTACTAGTGGAGCGCCTAGCCAAGTTCCATAGAAACTTGGCGTTAGTTACTTAGATTGTTACACAATCAAGTAACTTTGGCGATCTACATCTTCTCCTCTAACTCTACGTCTGGATACTTGTCCGCAAACCAGCGGAGGGCAAAGTCATTTTCAAAGAGGAAGACTGGTTGGTCAAAACGGTCTTTGGCCAAGATATTGCGGCTTGATGACATCCGTTCATCCAAGTCCTCAGGTTTGATCCAGCGAACGGTCTTTTTACCCATTGGGCTCATGACCACTTCCGCATTGTACTCGCCTTCCATGCGGTGCTTAAAGACTTCAAACTGGAGCTGACCGACTGCTCCTAGCATGTACTCGCCTGTTTGGTAATTCTTATAAAGCTGAATAGCTCCTTCTTGCACCAATTGCTCAATCCCCTTGTGGAAGGATTTTTGCTTCATGACATTCTTGGCAGAAACCTTCATGAAAATTTCAGGTGTAAAGGTTGGCAGCGGTTCAAACTCAAACTTGTTTTTACCAACTGTCAAAGTATCCCCAACCTGATAAGTACCGGTATCGTAAACCCCGATAATATCACCTGCCACGGCATTGGTTACATTCTCACGACTTTCCGCCATAAACTGAGTAACATTCGACAGTTTAGCACCCTTACCAGTACGAGGCAGGTTGACACTCATGCCACGTTCAAACTCACCCGAAACGATACGGACAAAGGCAATACGGTCACGGTGACGAGGGTCCATGTTGGCTTGGATTTTAAAGACAAATCCTGAGAAGTCCTTGTCGTAAGGATCCACAATTTCTCCATCTGTTTTCTTGTGCCCATGTGGTTCTGGAGCAAACTTGAGGAAGGTTTCAAGGAAGGTCTGGACACCAAAGTTTGTAAGCGCTGAACCGAAGAAGACTGGCGTCAATTCTCCAGCAAGGATAGCTTCCTCTGAAAACTCATTCCCAGCTTCATTTAAAAGTTCAATATCATCCTTGACTTGTTCGTAGAAAGGATTGCTGCCAAAAAGCTTGTCCCCATCCTCTAGGCTAGCAAAACGCTCATTCCCTTTATAAAGTTCCAAGCGTTGGTTATAGAGGTCATAGAGCCCTTCAAAAGCTTTCCCCATCCCGATTGGCCAGTTCATCGGGTAACTCGCAATACCCAAGACTTCTTCCAACTCTTGCAAGAGATCCAAAGGCTCACGACCGTCACGGTCCAGCTTGTTCATAAAGGTAAAGACGGGAATGCCACGGTGTTTGACAACTTCAAATAATTTCTTGGTTTGGGCCTCGATACCCTTGGCAGAGTCCACAACCATGACCGCAGCATCCACCGCCATCAAGGTACGATAGGTATCTTCTGAGAAGTCCTCGTGCCCTGGTGTGTCGAGGATATTGACGCGCTTACCATCGTAGTCAAACTGCATAACAGATGAAGTCACCGAAATCCCACGTTGTTTCTCGATATCCATCCAGTCAGACTTGGCAAAAGTCCCTGTTTTCTTTCCTTTTACGGTACCAGCCTCACGAATCTCGCCCCCAAAGTAGAGCAATTGCTCAGTAATAGTAGTTTTCCCCGCGTCTGGGTGGGAGATGATGGCAAAGGTACGACGTTTCTTAATTTCTTCTTGAATATTCATAAGTTCTCTTTCTTTGATTCTCTATTTTTCTTGTTTCAATAGCTAAGAATGATTTCTACATTGGATTTTACCATTCCTTTCAACACTCCATTATATCGGATTTTAGCATTTTTTTCAATTTCTATTTCTTTTCACTTATCCTTCCCTTATTTATAGGAAAATATGGTAAAATAGAACAGACTAAAAATCATCATTTCACGAAAGGATGCAAGATGAAAATTACGCAAGAAGAGGTAACACACGTTGCCAATCTTTCAAAATTAAGATTCTCTGAAGAAGAAACTGCTGCCTTTGCGACTACCTTGTCTAAGATTGTAGACATGGTTGAATTGCTGGGCGAAGTTGACACAACTGGTGTCGCACCTACTACAACCATGGCTGACCGCAAGACTGTACTCCGCCCTGATGTGGCCGAAGAAGGAACAGATCGCGATCGCTTGTTTAAAAACGTACCTGAAAAAGACAACTACTATATCAAGGTACCAGCTATCCTAGACGATGGAGGAGATGCCTAATGACTTTCAACAATAAAACCATTGAAGACTTGCACAATCTCCTTGTTTCTAAGGAAATTTCTGCAACTGAATTGACCCAAGCAACGCTTGAAGATATCAAGTCTCGAGAGACAGCTATCAACGCTTTTGTTACCATCGCTGAAGAGCAGGCTCTTGCTCAAGCCAAAGCCATTGATGAAGCTGGAATTGATGCTGATAATGTCCTTTCAGGAATTCCACTTGCAGTTAAAGATAATATCTCTACAGACGGTATTCTCACAACTGCTGCCTCAAAAATGCTCTACAACTATGAGCCTATCTTTGATGCGACAGCCGTTTCCAATGCAAAGGCTAAAGGCATGATTGTCTTAGGGAAAACTAACATGGACGAGTTTGCCATGGGTGGTTCAGGTGAAACTTCACACTACGGTGCGACTAAAAACGCTTGGGACCACAGCAAGGTTCCTGGTGGCTCATCAAGTGGTTCTGCCGCAGCTGTAGCGTCAGGACAAGTCCGCTTGTCACTTGGTTCTGATACTGGTGGTTCCATCCGCCAACCTGCTGCCTTCAACGGGATTGTTGGGCTCAAACCAACCTACGGAACGGTTTCTCGCTTCGGTCTCATTGCCTTTGGTAGCTCATTAGACCAAATCGGACCTTTCGCACCTACTGTTAAGGAGAATGCCCTCTTGCTCAACGCAATTGCCAGCGAAGATTCCAAAGACTCTACTTCTGCCCCTGTCCGCATTGCCGACTTTACTTCAAAAATCGGTCAAGACATCAAGGGAATGAAAATCGCTTTACCTAAAGAATATCTTGGTGAAGGGATTGACCCAGAAGTTAAGGAAACAATCTTGAACGCGGCCAAGCACTTTGAAAAACTTGGTGCTATCGTTGAAGAAGTCAGCCTACCTCACTCTAAATACGGAGTTGCCGTTTACTACATCATCGCTTCATCAGAAGCTTCATCAAACTTGCAACGCTTTGACGGTATCCGTTACGGCTACCGCGCAGAAGATGCAACCAACCTTGATGAAATCTATGTAAACAGCCGTAGCCAAGGTTTTGGTGAAGAAGTGAAACGTCGTATCATGCTAGGTACTTTCAGTCTTTCATCAGGTTACTACGATGCCTACTATAAAAAGGCTGGTCAGGTTCGTACCCTTATCATTCAAGATTTCGAAAAAGTCTTTGCGGATTATGACTTGATTTTAGGACCAACTGCACCAAGTGTTGCCTATGACTTAGATTCTCTCAACCACGATCCAGTTGCCATGTACTTGGCTGACCTTTTGACAATTCCTGTCAACTTGGCAGGATTGCCTGGAATTTCGATTCCTGCTGGATTCTCTCAAGGTCTACCTGTTGGTCTGCAATTGATTGGTCCTAAGTACTCTGAGGAAACCATTTACCAAGCTGCTGCTGCTTTTGAAGCAACAACAGACTACCACAAACAACAACCCGTGATTTTTGGAGGTGACAACTAATGAACTTTGAAACAGTCATTGGACTTGAAGTCCACGTAGAGCTCAACACCAATTCAAAAATCTTCTCACCTACTTCTGCCCACTTTGGAAATGACCAAAATGCCAACACTAACGTGATTGACTGGTCCTTCCCAGGAGTTCTGCCAGTTCTCAATAAAGGTGTTGTTGATGCCGGTATCAAGGCTGCTCTTGCCCTCAATATGGACATCCATAAAAAGATGCACTTTGACCGCAAGAACTACTTCTATCCTGATAATCCCAAAGCCTACCAAATTTCTCAATTTGATGAGCCAATTGGTTACAATGGATGGATTGAAGTTGAGCTAGAAGACGGTACGACCAAGAAAATCGGTATCGAACGCGCCCACCTAGAGGAAGACGCTGGTAAAAACACCCACGGTACAGATGGCTACTCTTATGTTGACCTCAACCGCCAAGGGGTACCATTGATTGAGATCGTATCTGAGGCTGACATGCGTTCGCCAGAAGAAGCCTACGCTTATCTGACAGCCCTCAAGGAAGTTATCCAGTACGCTGGTATTTCTGACGTTAAGATGGAAGAAGGTTCTATGCGTGTGGATGCTAACATCTCCCTTCGTCCTTATGGTCAAGAGAAATTCGGTACCAAGACTGAGTTGAAGAACTTGAATTCCTTCTCAAATGTTCGCAAAGGTCTTGAATACGAAGTCCAACGTCAGGCTGAAATCCTTCGTTCAGGTGGTCAAATTCGCCAAGAAACACGCCGTTACGATGAAGCCAACAAGACAACTATCCTCATGCGTGTTAAGGAAGGCGCTGCTGACTACCGCTACTTCCCAGAACCTGACCTACCTATCTTTGAAATTTCAGATGAGTGGATCGAAGAAATGCGTACAGAGTTGCCAGAGTTTCCAAAAGAACGCCGTGCGCGTTATGTATCTGACCTTGGCTTGTCAGACTATGATGCTAGTCAGTTAACTGCGAACAAAGTCACTTCTGATTTCTTTGAAAAAGCTGCTACTCTCGGTGGCGATGCTAAACAAGTCTCTAACTGGCTCCAAGGTGAGGTTGCTCAGTTCTTGAACGCTGAAGGCAAGACACTGGAACAAATCGAATTGACACCAGAAAACTTGGTTGAAATGATTGCCATCATCGAAGACGGTACGATCTCTTCTAAGATTGCTAAGAAAGTCTTTGTCCACCTGGCGAAAAATGGCGGTGGAGCGCGTGAATACGTGGAAAAAGCAGACATGGTCCAAATCTCAGATCCAGCTGTCTTGATTCCAATTATCCACCAAGTCTTTGCGGATAACGAAGCCGCAGTTGCCGACTTCAAGTCAGGTAAACGTAACGCAGACAAGGCCTTCACAGGCTTCCTGATGAAAGCAACCAAAGGCCAAGCCAACCCACAAGTCGCCCTTAAGCTGCTTGCCCAGGAATTGGCGAAGTTGAAAGAAGATTAATATGTAAAAGAAACCAGCCCTGAGGTTGGTTTTTTCACTCCTACCATGTCCCAATAACTATTTTGGCTTTATTTCCAGAAGATTTTATGGTAAAATGAAGAGTAATAATATTTATTAAAGAGGTAAAAACATGATTGAAGCAAGCAAATTGAAAGCTGGTATGACATTTGAAACTGCAGACGGAAAATTAATCCGCGTTTTGGAAGCTAGCCACCACAAACCAGGTAAAGGGAACACAATCATGCGTATGAAATTGCGTGATGTCCGTACTGGTTCTACATTTGACACAAGCTACCGTCCAGAAGAAAAATTCGAACAAGCTATTATCGAAACTGTTCCAGCTCAATACTTGTACAAAATGGATGAAACTGCCTACTTCATGAACACTGAAACTTACGACCAATACGAAATTCCAGTCGTAAACGTTGAAAATGAATTGCTTTACATCCTTGAAAACTCAGATGTAAAAATCCAATTCTACGGAACTGAAGTAATCGGTGTAACTGTACCAACTACTGTTGAATTGACAGTCGCTGAAACACAACCATCTATCAAAGGTGCTACTGTTACAGGTTCTGGTAAACCAGCGACTATGGAAACTGGACTTGTTGTCAACGTTCCTGACTTCATCGAAGCTGGACAAAAATTGATTATCAACACTGCAGAAGGAACTTACGTTTCTCGTGCCTAATCTCTAGAAAGAGGTCATTCTATGGGAACTGAAGAACAATTTGGCGAAATCGTTATCGCTCCACGTGTACTTGAAAAAATCATTGCCATCGCAACTGCTAAAGTTGATGGTGTCCACTCATTTTCAAATAAATCCGTATCTGATACCCTATCAAAACTCTCTCTTGGTCGTGGCGTCTACTTAAAAGAAAGCAACGAAGAACTAACTGCTGACATCTACCTCTATCTTGAGTACGGTGTGAAAGTACCAAAAGTTGCTCTTGCTATTCAAAAAGCGGTCAAAGATGCTGTCCATGATATGGCTGATGTGGAACTTTCTGCTGTCAATATCCATGTTACAGGAATTGTTCCAGACAAAACACCTAAACCAGAGTTGAAAGATCTATTTAACGAGGACTTCCTCAATGACTAGTCCATTATTAGAATCTAGACGTGAACTTCGTAAATGCGCTTTTCAAGCTCTCATGAGCCTTGAATTCGGAACAGATGTGGAAACAGCTTGTCACTTTGCCTACACGCATGACCGTGAAGATGCAGATGTGCAAATCCCAGCCTTTCTTCTAAACTTGGTTTCTGGTATCCAAGTTCAAAAAGACGAGTTGGATAAACAAATCAACCAGCACCTCAAATCAGGCTGGACAGTTGAACGATTGACCTTGGTCGAAAAAAACTTACTACGCTTGGGTATCTTTGAAATCACATCATTTGATACACCTCAGCTGGTAGCAGTCAATGAAGCCATTGAACTCGCTAAGAATTTTTCAGATCAAAAATCAGCCCGCTTTATCAACGGACTGCTTAGTCAATTTGTAACTGAAGAAAATGAATAATCAAAAAGGTGTTTGGTTTTCCAAGCACCTTTTGACTTTCCCCTCTGCACAGAGTAAGAACCACATAAAAACTAGAACTGATTGCCAGTTCTAGTTTTTATGTATTCTGAGGTATTAGTATTTTCTAAATCGTTGATAACGCTCTCCCAACAACGCTTCTAGCGGTTTTTGTGAAAGTAGAGCTAGTTCAGTTTGGAGTTCTTTCTTGACACTCTTAATCAGTTCCTTACTAGAAAGTCCTGCTTCAGAAATCACCTTATCCACCACGTCCATTTCTAACAGTTCATGCGAAGTGATTTTCATCAGTTCTGCCGCTTCCATGGCACGAGTTCCGTCCTTCCATAGAATAGAAGCAAAACCTTCTGGACTGAGAATAGCATAGATAGAATTTTCCAGCATCCAAACACGGTCCGCAACGGCTAGAGCCAGAGCCCCACCTGAACCACCTTCACCGATAATAATAGCGATAATCGGAACTTTCAGGTCACTCATTTCCATAAGATTGCGAGCAATAGCTTCTCCCTGTCCACGTTCTTCCGCTCCCACACCAGGATAGGCACCTGCAGTATTGATAAAGGTCACAACTGGACGGCCAAACTTTTCAGCCTGTTTCATTAACCGTAGAGCCTTGCGGTAGCCTTCTGGATGCGGTTGGCCAAAATTCCGTTTGAGATTGTCTTGCAAACTCTTGCCTTTTTGGATACCAACCACTGTTACAGCTTGGTCACCAAGCCAGCCAATACCACCAACAACTGCACCATCATCACGAAAAGAACGGTCACCGTGTAATTGGATAAATTCATCAAAAATGCCTGTCGCAAAGTCCAAGGTTGTCAAGCGACTCTGCTCACGCGCTTCTCTGACTATTTTTGCAATATTCATTTTGGACTCCCTCCGTGTAATCTGACTAGGCTAGCAATGGTATCTGGCAAGTCTCTTCTTTTGACAATAGCGTCCACAAAGCCATGTTCCAATAGGAATTCTGCCTTTTGGAAATCCTCAGGCAAGCTTTCACGAACCGTATTTTCAATCACACGACGCCCAGCAAAACCAACCAAACTCTGTGGTTCAGCTAAAATGATATCCCCTTCCATAGCGAAAGAAGCTGTCACACCACCTGTCGTTGGATCTGTCAAAATGGTCAGGTAAAAGAGACCAGCATTTGAATGGCGTTTAACTGCTGCAGAAATCTTGGCCATTTGCATGAGGCTCATGATTCCTTCCTGCATACGGGCTCCACCAGAGGCTGTAAAGAGAACAACTGGCAATTTTTCGACAGTCGCATACTCAAACAAACGAGTGATTTTTTCACCTACAACTGTACCCATAGAAGCCATGATAAAGTTAGAATCCATAATCCCAAGAGCCACAGTCTGACCTTTTATAAGAGCTGTTCCTGTCACAACGGCTTCATCCAGACCTGTTTTTTCACGCATAGTTGCTAGTTTCTTTTGATAACCAGGGAAATGCAAGGGATCCTTGCTTTCAATCCCTGTAAACAATTCCTTGAAGGTTCCCATATCAATCGTCAAAGTCAAGCGTTCTTGGGCAGAAATACGAAAGGTGTAACTACAGTGCGGACAGATACGCTCACTTCCCAGATCCTTCTGATAAATGGTATGCTTACAGCCTGGACACTGGGAGAATAATTCATCTGGAACCTCTGGCTTAGCTTGAGGTTTTTCCCTAACCGAACGATTGGGATTGATTCGAATATACTTATCTTTTTTACTAAATAGAGCCATTGATTCCCCTTTTCGGTTTAAACTCTTGAAGTCATTTTATTCTTTTTCTTGATATTTGGGTAAGAAGGTTTCCATCAAGAAGGAAGTATCATAATCTCCGGCAATGACATTGCGATCTGAAATGAGGTCAAGCTGGAAATCTGCATTGGTCTGCACCCCTTCAATCTCTAGTTCATAGAGGGCACGTTGCATTTTCATCAAGGCATCAAAACGATTTTCACCGTGAACGATGATCTTGGCAATCATACTGTCATAATAAGGCGGAATGGTATAGCCTGGATAAACTGCTGAATCCACGCGCAAGCCAACTCCACCACTTGGCAGATGGAGATTAGTAATCTTACCTGGACTAGGAGCAAAGTTTAAGGCTGGATTTTCTGCATTGATACGACACTCGATGGCATGACCGCGTAGGACAATATCTTCTTGCTTAACAGACAAAGGCTGACCTGCCGCAATGCGAATCTGTTCCTTAACGATATCCACACCTGAAACAAACTCTGTTACTGGATGTTCTACCTGAACACGAGTATTCATCTCCATGAAATAGAAATTGCCACCGGCTTCATCAAGAAGAAACTCAATGGTCCCTGCATTCTCATAACCAACAGACTCTGCAGCTCGAACAGCAGCAGAACCAATTTCATTGCGTAGCGTTTTGCCGATTGCAATTGAAGGACTTTCTTCCAAAACCTTTTGGTTATTCCGTTGAAGAGAACAATCCCGTTCCCCCAAGTGAATCACATTTCCGTGTTCATCACCTAGGATTTGAACCTCAATGTGACGAGCTGGATAGATAACCCGTTCAATGTACATGGCACCATTGCCATAATTGGCCTTAGCTTCGCTAGAGGCAGTTTCAAAGGCGGAAACGAGGTCTTCTGGTTTTTCAACCTTACGAATCCCTTTACCACCTCCACCTGCTGAAGCCTTGAGCATAACAGGATAGCCAATTTTTTCAGCAACAATCAAAGCTTCCTCAGAGTTATGCACTTCTCCATCTGAACCTGGAATGACAGGCACACCTGCCTTGATCATCTGAGCACGCGCATTGATTTTGTCTCCCATCATATCCATGACATGACCAGATGGACCGATAAACTTAATCCCCACCTCTTCACACATGGTTGCAAATTTGGAATTTTCACTGAGAAAGCCAAAACCGGGGTGAATGGCTTCTGCCTCAGTCAAGACTGCAGCTGATAGAACCGCATTGACATTGAGATAAGACTCTGTTGCCTTGCCAGGGCCGATACAAACCGCTTCATCTGCCAAAAGAGTATGAAGGGCTTCCTTATCAGCAGTTGAATAAACCGCCACCGTTGCAATCCCCAGTTCACGCGCCGCACGGATAATCCGAACCGCAATTTCACCACGATTGGCAATTAAAATTTTTCGAAACATGGAGAACCTCCTTAGTTCCCAATTGCAAAGGTAAGAGTACCACTAGCTGCAAGCTTGCCATCCACTTCAGCCTTTGCTTCAACCACAGCGATTGTGCCACGACGTTTTACAAAAGTCGCTGTCATAACCAATTGGTCGCCTGGTACAACTTGCTTCTTGAATTTGACCTTGTCCATACCAGCGTAAAAGACCAGTTTTCCTTTATTTTCAGGTTTTGACAACTCCAAGACACCAGCTGTTTGCGCCAAGGCTTCCATAATCAGAACACCTGGCATAACTGGGTATTGAGGAAAATGGCCGTTAAAGAAAGGTTCATTGATGGTCACATTTTTGATGGCAACGATGGTATCCTCGCTCACTTCCAAGACACGGTCCACTAGGAGCATAGGATAACGGTGGGGAAGGGCTTCTTTGATTCCTTGAATATCGATCATTTGATACGTACCAATCCTTTACCAAACTCAACCATTTCTTCGTTAGAAACGAGAATTTCTGTTACCACACCATCCTTAGGTGCAGGAATTTCATTCATGACTTTCATGGCTTCGATGATGACCAATGTTTGACCTTTTTTGACACTATCGCCAACTGTAACGAAGGCAGGTTTATCAGGACCAGCAGCCAAGTAAGCCACTCCAACAAGTGGACTCTCTACAAGATCTCCCTCAGCAGCCACACTTGCTTCAGCTGGAGCCGAAGTTTCTTCTACTGCAGTCTCTGCTGGAGCAGATGTAAGAGCTACTGGACTCGGTGTTGCTAGAACAGGTGCTGGAGCGACTTGAGTTGCAACTTCAGGCACAGGTCTCGCTTCATTCTTGCTAAACTGCAACTCATCCGTCCCGTTTTTATAAGAAAATTCTCTCAAACTTGACTGGTCAAATTGGGCCATCAAGTCTTTAATATCGTTTAAATTCATACTTATTTATTCTCCCAACGTTTGAAAGCAAGAACTGCATTGTGGCCACCAAAACCAAAGGTATTTGAAATAGCGTATGGAATTTCTTGCTCCAAGCCTTGTCCATAAACGACATTGGCTTCGATATAGTCTGATACTTCACTTGTTCCAGCTGTCATTGGTACAAAGTTATGACGCATAGCCTCGATTGTGACGATAGCTTCTACTGCACCTGCAGCACCCAGCAAATGTCCTGTGAAAGACTTGGTTGATGATACAGGTACTTCCTTACCAAGAATAGCCACGATCGCACCACTTTCTCCTTTTTCATTAGCAGGAGTTGACGTTCCGTGAGCATTGACATAGGCTACTTGTTCTGGGGAAATCTCAGCTTCTTCCAAGGCTAGTTTGATGGCCTTGATAGCTCCCTGACCTTCTGGATGTGGAGAAGTCATGTGGTAGGCATCACAGGTATTTCCGTAACCAACTACTTCGGCAAGGATAGTTGCCCCACGTTTTTCAGCGTGTTCAAGACTTTCAAGAACCAACATCCCTGAACCTTCACCCATGACAAAACCATTACGGTCCTTATCAAATGGGATAGAAGCACGAGTAGGATCCTCTGTAGTAGAGAGAGCTGTTAGGGCTTGGAAACCTGCGATAGCAAAAGGGGTAATAGAGGCTTCTGAACCACCTACCAACATAACATCTTGGAAACCAAACTTAATTGAGCGGAAGGCATCCCCAATCGCGTCATTTGATGAAGCACAGGCAGTATTGATGGATTTACAAACACCGTTTGCTCCAAAACGCATAGCAACATTTCCTGAAGCCATATTTGGCAAGGCTTTTGGAAGAGTCAATGGTTTCACACGTTTTGGTCCTTTGTCATGGAGTCGAAGCACTTGATCTTCAATTTCCTTGATTCCACCAATACCAGAGGCAACGATAACACCAAAACGATCTTTATCAAGAGCCTCTACATCAAGACCTGCATGATTAACAGCTTCTTGGGCTGCATACAAGGCGTACAAAGAATAGTTATCAAAACGATTGATATCTTTTTTTACAAAGTATTTATCAAAAGGAAAATCTTGGATTTCTGCCGCATTATGCACATCAAAGTCACTATGATCAAATTTTGTAATTTGACCAATTCCGATTTTTCCAGTTATCAAACTATTCCAAAATTCTTCTGGTGTATTTCCGATTGGAGACGTTACTCCATAACCTGTTACTACTACGCGATTTAGTTTCATCTTTTTCACCTCTAGCTTTTGCTACATACTTAGGCCACCATCAATGGCAACCACTTGACCAGTTAGATAATCTTGGCCTGCTAAAAATACTGTTAAATCTGCAACTTGCTCTGCCTGTCCAAATTCTTTCATAGGAATTTGTGCTAGCATGGCATCTTTTACCTTGTCTGATAGGACAGCTGTCATATCAGACTCAATCATTCCAGGTGCGATAGCATTAATCCTGATATTACGATTGGCTACTTCACGCGCCACAGACTTGGTAAAACCAATCAAACCAGCCTTAGAAGCTGCATAGTTAGCTTGACCGATATTTCCCATCAAACCAACAACACTAGACATATTAATGATAGCACCTTCTCTGGCTTTCATCATCGGTTTCAAGACTGATTGTGTCATGTTAAAGGCACCAGTCAAGTTAACCTTGAGCACTTTTTCAAAATCTGCTTCTGTCATCTTGAGCATCAGGGTATCTTGGGTAATTCCTGCATTGTTGACCAAAACATCTACTGAACCCAGCTCTGCAATAGCTTGCTCAACCATACATTTAGCATCTGCAAAATCTGACACATCTCCTGAAATAGGAACCACCTTGACACCATAGTCTGCAAACTCAGCAAGCAAATCCTCAGAGATTGCCCCACGACTGTTTAAGACGATGTTGGCTCCTGCTTGTGCAAACTTGTGGGCGATGGCAAGACCAATCCCACGACTCGAACCTGTAATAAAGATATTTTTATTTTTTAGTTGCATTCTTTTCTCCTGTTTTCTCTTGTATTTATGGGAGAAGGGATTACTTGTTTTCTAGCAAGGCTTCCAAGCTAGCCTGATCTTCAACATTGGCTAGTTTAGCCGTTTTATCAATTTTTTTGACAAAGCCTGACAAGACTTTCCCCGGTCCAATCTCGATAAAGTTGGTTACGCCTGCTTCTTGCATAACTGCAATACTTTCATAAAAACGAACTGGTTCCTTGACCTGACGCGTCAAGAGTTGAGCAATGTCTTCTTTTTGCATGACCGTAGCTTCTGTATTGCCGACTAGGGGACAAGTAAAATCTGAAAAACTTACCTGAGCTAGAGTTTCAGCTAGTTTCTGGCTAGCAGGTTCAAGAAGAGCGGTATGAAAGGGACCTGACACCTTGAGAGGAATCAAGCGTTTGGCACCTACTTCTTGCAAGAGTTCAACAGCTCTGTCAACCGCAACCACTTCTCCACCAATCACGATTTGTGCAGGTGTATTATAGTTGGCTGGGGTAACCACTCCAAGTTCAGAAGCTTTTTGACAGGCTTCTTCAATGACCTCTACTGGCGTATTGAGAACTGCGATCATCTTACCAGAGCCAGCAGGAGCCGCTTCTTCCATATAGGCTCCACGCTTAGCAACCAAGGCTACCGCATCTTCAAACTCCAAGGCACCGCTGGCCACCAAGGCAGAGTATTCTCCAAGAGACAAACCAGCAACCATGTCAGGCTGACAGCCCTTTTCTTGCAATAAACGGTAAATAGCAACTGAAGTCGCTAAAATAGCTGGTTGCGTATAGCGGGTCTGATTGAGTTTTTCTTCTTCCGTATCAATAAGATAACGCAAATCATAACCGAGTACCTGACTCGCTTGATCAATCGTCTCTTTGACAATCGGATACTGATCATAGAGATCCCATCCCATACCTATATACTGGGCACCTTGGCCAGCAAATAAAAAGGCTGTTTTAGTCATTTCTTACAACTCCTGCCCAACGAGAGGCTTCTTCTTGAATTTTCTTAGCTGCTCCGTAATACAAATCTTTTAGGATTTCTTCAGCTGTTTCTTCTTTGGAAACAAGCCCCGCAATTTGACCTGCCATAACAGATCCACCATCCACATCTCCGTGAACAACCGCTTTGGCTAGGGCACCTGCTCCCATTTGTTCAAAAATTTCCAAATCAGGATTTTCTTGTTTAAAGGCATCTTTTTCAGCTTTTTCAAAATCACGAGTCAATTGGTTTTTAATAGCTCGAACAGCATGTCCAAAGTGTTGAGCTGAAATCGTAGTATCGATATCTCTAGCTTTTAAAATTTTCGCCTTATAATTTGGATGGGCATTAGACTCTTTTGCAACGACAAAGCGAGTTCCAACCTGAACAGCCTCTGCACCTAGCATAAAACCAGCCGCAGCACCTTCACCATCCGCAATTCCTCCTGCAGCAATAACAGGAATAGATACAGCTGCCGCCACTTGACGCACCAAGGTCATGGTTGTTAATTTACCAATGTGTCCTCCAGCTTCCATTCCTTCTGCAATAACAGCATCCGCACCGATTTTTTCCATGCGTTTAGCTAGGGCAACACTTGGTACAACAGGAATAACTGTAATCCCTGCTTCATGGAAGCGTTCCATGTATTTGCCAGGATTTCCTGCGCCTGTTGTCACTACCTTAACACCTTCCTCGATAACAAGGTCTACAATATCTTCCACAAAGGGAGACAAGAGCATGATGTTGACACCAAAGGGTTTATCCGTTAACGATTTGATCTTGTCAATATTTGCCTTGACGACTTCTTTCGGGGCATTCCCCCCACCGATAATCCCTAGTCCTCCAGCCTTGGAAACAGCCCCTGCCAAATCACCATCAGCGACCCAAGCCATTCCTCCTTGAAAAATAGGATAATCAATATTCAATAATTCTGTAATACGCGTTTTCATAGTGCCTCCATCGTTTCTTGCTTACGTAATAGTTCGATACTGTCATAATTTGAAAATCAAACTATTGCCTAAACAAGAGGGAGCGGGTTTCCCTACTCCTTCTATCTTATATTCTGCTTATTTTGTTTGCTCTTCAACGTAGGCAACCAAGTCACCAACTGTTTTCAAGTCATCTTCTGCTTCGATTTGGATATCAAAAGCATCTTCGATTTCTGAGATTACTTGGAACAAGTCCAATGAATCTGCGTCTAAATCATCAAAAGTTGATTCAAGTGTTACTTCTGATGCGTCTTTTCCAAGTTCTTCAACGATAATTTCTTGTACTTTTTCAAATACTGCCATGATAGGACTCCTTTAAAATAAATAGTTTTTTATAACAATGTGTTCACCACATGATTACCTAAATTGTAAGAATGAGCGTGCCCCAGGTCAAGCCTCCACCGAAGCCTGATAGCAGAACAGTCTGGCTACCATCTAAACGGATGAGGCCTTGTTCTACACACTCTGAAAGTAAAATCGGGATACTGGCTGCACTGGTATTGCCATATTCCATCATATTGGCTGGAAGTTTGTCTCGATCGACACCGATTTTTCTAGCCATCTTATCCAAAATACGGTCATTAGCCTGATGAAGTAGCAGATAATCCAAGTCTGTCACCTCTATAGGAGATTCATCAATAGTCTGTTTGATAGACTTGGCTACATCCCGAATAGCAAAATCAAAGACTGCGCGCCCATCCATCTTCAAAAATGAATCTGCACTTTCTTGATCTGAAAATGGAGAATGCAAGCCTAAATGTCCATAGGTCAGACACTCGCTACGACTCCCATCGCTATTGAGACTCTCTGCCAAGAAATGCTCTTGCTCGCTAGCTTCTAACAAGACACCACCAGCACCATCTCCAAACAAAACAGCTGTTGATCGGTCTGACCAATCGACTGCTTTAGAGAGAGTTTCACTACCAATCACCAATCCTTTTTGAAAGCGACCAGAAGCGATAAACTTTTCAGCAGTTGACAAGGCAAATACAAATCCACTGCAAGCCGCTGTTAGGTCAAAAGCAAAGGCCTTATTAGCACCAATATTAGCTTGAACACGAGCAGCCGTAGAGGGCATCATCGAATCTGGAGTAATGGTAGCTAGGACGATGAAATCCAACTCCTCCCCTGTGATTCCAGCTTTAGCCATCAGTTTCTTAGCAACCTCTGTAGCCAAATCACTAGTAGATTCTGTTCTTGAAATATGCCTTTGTCGTATTCCCGTCCGACTTGAAATCCACTCATCATTGGTATCCATAATCTGGGCTAAATCATGATTTGTAACCACTTGCTCTGGTACATAATGAGCAACCTGGCTTATTTTTGCAAAAGCCATTATTTCAAATCCTCCAAAAATTGATAAAGATTGGTCAACCCTTTGCTCATAACATCAATTTCTTGCTTACTCATACCATCAATGATTTTTTCAACCATGGCCTTGTGGAAGCGTTTATGTAGCCTATGAACCAAGCGACCCTTCTTTGTCAAATGCAGATGCACCACACGTCGATCCTGCTCTGAGCGAATACGTTCAATGTAACCCTTTCGTTCAAGATTATTCAGACTCGTCGTAACCGTCCCAAGAGTCACCATCAACTCTTTTGACACTTGACTTGGTGTCACGTCTGGGAATTTTCCAATTACATCGATTGTATGTACTTCTTTGATGGAGATATCCTTGAAACGACTACCCCTCAAGCTCACTTCCTCGATGACGAGGACGTTGTTAAATATAGATGTTAAATATTCATTAATTCGTTGGTAGTCCAATCTCTTTTCCCTCCTTTTCAAAAAACTTTCACAATCAAAACATTTGACAAAAAAATTATATCAAACTTCAAAGAACAGTGCAAGTATTTTCTTATTTTCCAGTAAATTTCGGTCTTCTTCTCTCCGAATGAGCCCGAACTCCTTCTTTGAAATCCTCTGTTTGGGCCAAGGATTCCTGTAGGTTCAATTCTAAAACAGCATAATCTTGCCAATCTTTAAATTGGCTCTCCCACACCAACTTCTTAATGGCAGCATAGGAATTGCTTGAACCACGTCTTAATTTTTTAAGAAGCTGTTCTCTGGTTTTTTCTAACTTATCAGCTTCAGAAATACGGTAAACCAGGCCCCAATCTAGAGCTTTTTCTGCTGTCAAAGCCTCTCCTGTCATGGCTAGTTGAGTTGCACGCGTCACACCAATACTTCGACTCAAAAGATGAATTCCTCCTGCATCCGGAGCCAAGCCAACTCCAACAAAAGCTTGGATAAACTTAACCTTATCCGTTGCCAGACAGAAATCCGCAGCAACAGCCATATTCGCTGCGGCACCTGCAACAGCCCCATCAACCTCCATCAAGACAGGCTTAGCAATTTGCTTGATTTTATAGGAAATAGTATTGACTAATTCTGCGATTTTTGTCAATGATGGAATATCATCCTCATCGACTGCTCGCTTCATCTCAACCAAATCTCCCCCAACTGAGAAAACTTTTCCATTAGCATTAATCAAGATAAAATGCACAACTGAATCCTCTTCCGCCAAAGTCAGAGCTTCTAAAATCTCCTCACACATAGGAATATGAAAACCATTCGCGACCTTAGGACGGTTCAAGGTAAGGATTGCCAAGTCCTCTTCAAGCTGATAAATAATGTGTTCCATCGGGACTCCTTTTTATTTTATAAGCAGTTTATACTCTTCGAAAATCTCTTCAAACCACGTCAGCTTCGCCTTGCCGTAGGTATGGTTACTGACTTCGTCAGTTCTATCCACAACCTCAAAACAGTGTTTTGAGCTGACTTCGTCAGTCTTATTTACAACCTCAAAGCAGTGCTTTGAGCAGTCTACGGCTAGCTTCCTAGTTTGCTCTTTGATTTTCATTGAGTATTAAATTATTTTATTTTCAAAGTATATCTTTTTTAAAACTCGAAAGCAAGAAAAAATCAACTGAAAGTGTCTCGGCCGATTAGAAAGGCTCGATTTATACTAGAACGCATCTTATTTTCTTCATTGAAAAAAGGCTTTCTTTCTGCTATAATCGTATAAAATACTTACTTTAGGAGTTCTTATGAAGGTTGTTAAATTTGGAGGTAGTTCTCTTGCCTCTGCTAGTCAATTAGAAAAAGTTTTAAACATCGTCAAAAGCGATTCAGAGCGTCGTTTTGTAGTCGTTTCTGCGCCTGGTAAACGCAATGCTGAAGATACTAAGGTTACGGATGCCTTGATTAAATACTACCGCGACTATGTTGCTGGTAACGATATTAGCAAGAGCCAAAACTGGATTATCGACCGCTATGCTGCTATGGTTAGTGAACTAGGTCTTAAACCTGCTGTTTTAGAAAAAATCTCTAAAAGCATTCGTGCCTTGGCCACTCTTCCTATTGAAGAAAATGAATTTCTCTACGATACTTTCCTAGCAGCCGGTGAAAATAACAATGCTAAATTGATTGCTGCCTACTTTAATCAAAATGGGATTGATGCACGCTATGTGCATCCTCGAGAAGCTGGTATTGTGGTCACAAGTGAGCCTGGTCACGCTCGCATCATTCCATCAAGTTATGACAAGATTGAGGAATTGACAAATGCAAATGAAGTCCTTGTCATTCCTGGTTTCTTTGGCGTTACCAAGGAAAATCAAATCTGTACCTTCTCACGTGGAGGATCAGACATTACAGGTTCTATCATTGCTGCAGGTGTTAAGGCAGACCTCTATGAAAACTTTACAGACGTTGATGGTATCTTTGCAGCCCACCCTGGTATTATTCACCAACCACACTCAATCCCTGAGTTGACCTACCGTGAAATGCGTGAGTTAGCCTATGCAGGATTCTCAGTCCTTCATGACGAGGCCCTTCTACCTGCCTACCGTGGAAAAATTCCTCTGGTTATCAAGAATACCAACAACCCTGACCATCCGGGTACTCGTATCGTTCTAAAACATAGTAGTGATGAATTCCCAGTAGTAGGAATTGCTGGTGACTCAGGTTTTGTCAGCATCAACATGTCTAAATACCTCATGAACCGTGAGGTTGGATTTGGACGCAAGGTTCTTCAAATCCTTGAAGATCTTAACATCGGTTGGGAACATATGCCAACAGGTATCGACGATCTTTCAATCATCCTCCGTTCTCGCGAACTAACTCCTATCAAGGAAGAAGAAATCCTTCGTCAGTTGGTTCAAAAGGCTGAAGTAGACCATGCAGAAATCGAGCACGACCTTTCAATCATTATGATTGTTGGTGAAAAGATGAAGAGTCACATCGGTGTCACTGCTACTGCGACACGTGCTCTATCTGAAAATAAGATCAACATCCAGATGATGTCTCAAGGTTCTAGTGAAGTGTCTATCATGTTTGTTGTCCATAAGGATCAAGAGAAAGCAGCTATTAAAGCCCTCTACAATGCCTTTTTCGGTGAAAGTAAGGAAGACTAAGCATGGCTCAATCACTTAACAAAACAGTGCTCCTCAATACGACAGGCACCTCCTACCTCTCTATAGCTGGGAAAGTTGGGAAATTCCTTGTCGGAGATCAAGCTTTGGAATTTTACCCCGATGTCAATGTTGAACAATTTATCCAGATTCCTTGGAGCCATATCAACCAGATTGGAGCCAATGTCACTGGTCGCAAAATCAGTCGCCACTTCGAAGTCTTTACAGACAGAGGAAAATTCCTCTTTGCTTCAAAAGACTCAGGTGCCATCCTCAAAATTGCTCGCGAAAAACTGGGGAATGATAAGGTCGTCAAGCTTCCTACCCTAATTCAGACCATTGGTCAAAAATTTAAAAATCTATTTGCAAAAAAGTAGAAACTTTAGTATAATCATAGCAACGGATAAGTAGGTTATCTTCTTCTTTCAGAAAGTCTGCGGGTGCTGCGAGCAGATAGGAGGGATAGGTGAAATTCTACCGTTAGTAACAATTACATACACAATCAAGTGCACACCTGTGAAGTTGGATGGAACCGTGGCCCTGCCACTCCAACGCTTTGTCAGGTGTGCTTTTTTCATAAAGGAGTTCTTATGTTAGATATCAAACGTATTCGTACAGATTTTGATGCTGTCGCAGAAAAATTGGCTACACGTGGTGTAGATGCTGCTGTCTTGAATGAGATGAAAGAAATCGATGCTAAACGTCGTGACATCTTGGTCAAGGTTGAAACTCTCAAAGCAGAACGTAACACAGTTTCAGCTGAGATTGCTCAAGCTAAGCGCAACAAGGAAAATGCAGATGACAAGATTGCTGCTATGCAAACTCTATCTGCTGAGGTTAAAGCCTTGGATGCTGAATTGGCAGAAATCGATGCTAAATTGACAGAATTTACCACTACTCTTCCAAACATCCCTGCTGACAGCGTTCCTGTTGGGGCTGACGAAGACGACAATGTGGAAGTCCGCCGTTGGGGCACTCCACGCGAGTTCGATTTCGAACCTAAAGCTCACTGGGATCTTGGTGAAGACCTTGGTATTCTTGACTGGGAACGCGGTGGTAAGGTAACAGGCGCTCGTTTCCTCTTCTATAAAGGTCTCGGTGCTCGTTTGGAGCGTGCTATCTATAACTTTATGTTGGATGAACATGGAAAAGAAGGCTATACAGAAGTCATCACACCTTACATGGTTAACCATGACTCTATGTTTGGGACTGGTCAATATCCAAAATTCAAGGAAGATACTTTTGAACTCAGCGATAGCAATTACGTCCTTATTCCTACAGCTGAAGTTCCTCTGACAAACTACTACCGTGATGAAATCCTTGACGGTAAAGACCTGCCAATCTACTTCACTGCTATGAGCCCATCATTCCGTTCTGAGGCTGGTTCAGCTGGTCGTGATACTCGTGGCTTGATTCGTTTGCACCAATTCCACAAGGTTGAAATGGTTAAATTTGCCAAACCAGAAGAATCTTACGAAGAATTGGAAAAAATGACAGCCAACGCTGAAAATATTCTTCAAAAACTCAACCTTCCATACCGTGTCGTTGCTCTCTCTACTGGAGATATGGGCTTCTCAGCTGCCAAGACTTACGACTTGGAAGTGTGGATTCCAGCCCAAAATACCTACCGTGAAATTTCAAGCTGTTCAAACACAGAAGATTTCCAAGCCCGTCGTGCCCAAATCCGTTACCGTGATGAAGCAGATGGCAAGGTGAAACTCCTTCATACCTTGAACGGTTCTGGACTTGCAGTTGGACGTACAGTGGCAGCTATTCTTGAAAACTACCAAAATGAAGATGGTTCTGTGACCATCCCAGAAGCTCTTCGTCCTTACATGGGTGGAGCTGAAGTCATCAAACCATAAAAAATAAGGTTTAGCTATTTCTAGCTAGACCTTTTTTCGTAACCAAATTAGATAAGCACCTAATACAAAGAATAAAATAGTTAGACATATAATAGTTTCAGCCAAGACCAGATAATCCAGAAATGGAAGTTTCAAGATTCCCTGAGACATCTTGAGAGAGGTAGCTGTGATAATGGTTGGGAAGGTGAGGGCTGAGAAGGCTGGTTGAAAGCCTTGTTTTAAAATATTGGGCAGGCGAGTCAAAACAAAGAAAAAGAAGGATTGAGAAGCCAAAATCATGACGATTAAGACCCAAGTTGGTAGGCTGGCTCCTCCAACTCGGACTAGAGAAGCCAAGAGTAGAGAGAAGGGAGCACAGTAGATCCCTTCTTGTCCAAGCATGGCTTGTGGGAGTGGATGTTTCTTTAAATCGCTATAAATAAGCGGGTAGAGATAGAAGGTCAAGAGAAAACCAAAACTCAAGGTCGCATAGGCAATTTCGATGATGCCTACAAGAGGATAGGTCAAGGCTGCCACTGCTATCCCCACATAAAGTACCGTCCAGCTTGGAGTTGCATTGACTCTCTTACCTGGATAGGCAAATTTGATAGTAAAAACAGCAATCAAGGCCAAATCCAAGAGAAATGAAAACCACCAGAGTCCTTGCGCTACCAAAGGAAGATGAGGGAAGACGCGAAAGACATAAGTCGATAAAATCATCCCAGCCATGGGAAAGGTCGCCATTCCTGACAAAAGAGGAGGCTTGGTCAATTCTTGCTTGGTTTCTTTCCAATTAAAGAGATGAAGAAGCAGAAAAAAGAGCCACAAAACCAAACCTGTCAGACTCAGTATATGGGACAGAACCGGCAACGTATCTAACATAAGATTTCCAGCTCCTGCCAAACCTAGCAAACAACCAGAAAATACTAAGGGGAGTTTTTTCATCCTAACCTCCAATAATCATGTTAGTTTCAGTATAACATAAAAGCGCTTAAATAAGGACTTAATACTCTTCAAAAATCAAATTCAAACCACGTCAGCGTCGCCTTACCGTACTCAAGTACAGCCTGCGGCTAGCTTCCTAGTTTGCTCTTTGATTTTCATTGAGTATTAAAAAAACGAAGTCCTCTGATTTCAGACTTCATTTTTACTCAGATATGAATTAAGCATAAGGTTGCAATTCTGGATTAATTGGTGTATTGGCTAGATTGTTGGCATAGTTACAGAGGCTTGCTAGGCTGACACCAAGAACCACATCCAAGGCATTTTGTTGGGTGTAGCCAGCTTCTAAAAACTCAGCCAAGGCTTCATCTCCTACACGACCCTTGGTATTGATAACTGCCAAGGTAAATTTAGCTAGGGTGTCCAATTTAGGATCTGTTTCAATTGGAGTACGATTGCGAAGGGCTTGCAGAAGGTCATCATTCATCTGGATTTGTTTAATTGAAAAGGCTGTGTGACCTGCTACACAGAAGGCACAACCATTGGTCACGGCTGCCGTGATCTGCACCACTTCACGCTCAACAGGTGTCAGACTGTTGCGACGGTTGATAGCTCCGACAGTACGGTAAGCCTCTAGAGCAGTCGGTGCATTGGCCAAGAGACCGATTAGGTTGGGAATATAGCCATTGTTATCTTTTTCTACTGTTTCAAGAACTTCTTTCACTTCTGCTGGTGCTGATTCTACTGTATGGATGGTAAATGTTGTCATCATAAAACCTCTTTTCATGTTGTTGAAATCTAGTCTATCACAGATTCTATACCGTGTATAATATATATTTTAAATTGCACCGATAGAAATTTTTTATGAAAGTAAAAAATCACACGCAATGTGTGATTCCATTATTTATTAAAATACTTTTTAGTCTCAGCAATAACAACTGGTGATAAAACTAAGAGAGCAATCAAGTTTGGCAGAGCCATCAAAGCATTGACAATATCAGCAATAATCCAGACCATATCCAACTCGATAAATCCTCCCAGCAAGACCATGAGCACAAAAATCACACGATAGAGCCAGATAAAACGAACCCCAAAGAGGAACTCGAAACAGCGTTCTCCATAGTAGTTCCAACCTAGAATCGTCGTAAAGGCAAAGAGTACAAGGAAGATGGTCAAAAGGGCAGGTCCAAAATGTGAAAAGACTGTTGAGAAAGCCGACTGAGTCAAAGCCACTCCATTCAGGTCACCACTCCAAACACCAGTCACCAAGATGGTCAAACCAGTCAAGGTACAGATAATGAGGGTGTCTATAAAGGTTCCTGTCATGGATATCAAACCTTGCTCTACTGGTTCATTTGTCTTAGCCGCAGCTGCTGCAATGGGAGCAGAACCCAGACCAGATTCGTTTGAGAACACACCACGCGCCACACCATTTTGAATAGCCATCCGAATGCTAGCACCAGCAAATCCACCTACCGCAGCAACTGGACTAAAAGCCGATGTCAAGATTAAAGCGATTGTGGCAGGAATTTTCCCGATATTAAAGAAAATAACTGTAAGAGTTCCCAAAATATAAATAATAGCCATAAAAGGAACAACAGTAGTTGAAACCTTAGAAATGGACTTGAGTCCACCAAAGACTGCAACTGCTACAAATACAGACAACACAAGAGCTGTGATAGCTGGCGAAATAGTCGTTGTATTCTGGATAGATTCAGTAATCGAGTTAACTTGAGTGAAGGTTCCGATTCCCAATAAAGCTACTAGCATACCTGCCAGGGCAAAGAAGATGGAAAGGGGACGCCACTTTTCTCCCATCCCTAGAAGAATATAGTGCATGGGACCTCCCGCTACTGCACCATGGTCGTCCTTGGTGCGGTATTTGATTGCCAAGAGTCCTTCCGCATACTTGGTAGCCATTCCAAAGAAAGCCGCCATCCACATCCAAAAGAGAGCTCCTGGTCCACCGACCTTGATAGCCGTCGCCACCCCGATAATATTTCCCGTACCAACTGTCGCTGCTAGGGCTGTACACAAGGCCGCAAAGCTGGATACATCGCCATGCCCCTTATCCTTGGTAAAAATAAGTTGAAAGGCCTTGGGCAGACGCAAAACCTGCAAGAGTCCTAGACGGGCAGTTAGGTAAATCCCTGTCCCGACCAATAAAATCAAGAGGGGTGGGCCCCAAGCAAAAGCATCGATTGATTTAAGCAATTCTAACATTTCCTTCTCCTATCTTTTCAACCCCAAAAGAAAGAGCACATGCAAGATACATGTACTCTGGAATGCTTAGATAAATGCCAAAAAGCGGTCTATCCTAGCTCTGTCCTTTTACCTGAGAGTTTGAGCAGTTGCCTGCCTTGCCCCTTCGGTGCCTTTACGGTCTCTCCAGAGTTCCGTCCATTTACAGTCATGGAAAATCAAACGATTCGCCACTTCTATTAAACTTCATTCGGTGTTGGTATTTAATTGATTCTTATTTTACAAAAAATGTTGGCTTTTGTCAATGTGTTTATTAGTAAAAATTAGTTCAACAGTTTTTACTTTATGAATTCCGTAATATTTCTTATCCTTTAAAAGTCACAATAGTCGCACCACTGCCTCCAGCATTTTGTGGGGCATAGCCGAAACTCTTGACATGCTTGTTTCTTTGTAAGTATTTGGTGACACCTTCACGGATGACACCTGTTCCGATACCATGGATGATATCGACTTGGGCCATATTATTAAGCAAGGCTTGATCGATAAAGGCATCTAGCTCATTCATGGCTTCTTCATAGCGTTTGCCTCGAAGATCCAGTCTGGCTTGTGGGCCACGACCAGAAGTTCGTTTTACGACATTGACCTGTTTCTTCTTGATTTGCTTTTCTTGCTGGGCTTGAACAAGGTCAAACTCTTTCTCTTCCAAGGTCATCTTAATCAAGCCTACTTGGGCTTCCCAGCGACCGTCTTTGAGTTGACTGGTCAAGGTACCACGCTGGCCATAACTGAGAACCACGATATCATCTCCCACCTTTGGAGCTCGTTTTTTCTTGGCCTTTTGAAGAACCTTGTTTTTGGACAAATCTACTTTTTCAGGAGCCAATTTTTTCAGCTTGGCCTTGGCTTCTATGATTTCGTGGGGTTTAAGTTGAGATTTGCTGTGGAGATTCTTGAGAATCTGGTCACTTTCACTGAGGGCCATGTCCACAATCTCAGCAGCCTGTTCACGCGCCTTGTTAAGCTCGGTTTCCTTTTCACGATTGAGTTCATTGTAGAGTTTTTTAAGCGCACGGTTCATCTTGAGATTTTCTTGCTCCACCTCACGGATATTATCCAAGCGTTTGCGACTTTCTAGCGTCTGCTCTTCCAGTTGCTCAATAATCCGGTTGACATCATTGTCCTGATCGACCTGCTGGCTGGCATCCCCCACGATAACTTCAGATAGACCTAGACGTTTAGCAATTTCAAAGGCATTGCTTCGGCCAGGAACACCCTGCATAAAGCGATAGGTCGGGCGAAGAGTTGCAGTATCAAACTCCATGCTGGCATTTTGCACAAAGGCTGTCTCAATACCGTAGGCCTTAAGTTCTGGATAGTGGGTGGTCGCCATGGTCTTTACTTGACGCAGGCGAAGGTCCTCCAGAATAGCCATGGCAAGGGCGGCTCCCTCTTGAGGATCGGTACCAGCCCCCAACTCATCCAAGAGCAAGAGCGAATGTTGGTTGACCTTGCCAAGAATATCCACGATATTGGTCATGTGACTAGAGAAGGTAGACAAGCTCTGCTCAATAGACTGCTCATCTCCAATATCGGCAAAGATTTCTTCAAAAATACCAACACGACTTCCCTTATCAGCTAAAATTGGCAAACCAGACTGAGCCATAACCTGCGTCAAACCGAGGGTTTTAAGCATGATGGTCTTCCCACCTGTATTAGGACCTGTAATGACAATGGCTGTTAAATCTTGGCCAAAATGGACATCATTTGCGACGGCATTTTTGACCAAAGGATGACAGACATGGAGCAGTTGAATCTCTTGATTTTCTGACAGCTGAGGTACGACTGCTTGCCTTTCTTGGATAAAGCGGACCTTGGCACGAATCAAGTCCAGATGACCGATAATCCAAGCATCATTGGCAATCTCAGCCGCATGAGGGCGGACACGCTCAGAAATTTCTTGGAGAATGCGAAGCATTTCATAGCGCTCATCTGCTCGTAAACTGGCAATTTCTTCGCTCAGTTTGACCACCTCACGGGGTTCAATATAGACGGTATTTCCACTAGCAGAAATATCATGCACGACACCTGCAATCTTATTGCGGTAGGTATTTTTGACTGGTAAAACCTGACGGCCATTTCTGCTGGCAACGATTCCTTCCGTCAACATCTGCGCTTTTTGCTTGAGCAAGTCCTGTAAAACATCGCGTACCTGACTTTCACTATCATGAATTTTCCGACGGATTCGCGCCAATTCTTCACTGGCGAAATTTTCAATGAAACCTGCATCATTAAAGGCTTGGAGATTTCCTTGTAATTGCGGAAAATCATGTAATTTCTCAAACCAAAGGGCTAATTCTTCCAAGCTAACATTTTCCAGATTGGCATAAAAACTTTGCAGTTCTCGGCTGGCAAGAAGTACTCGCTTCAAGAGTAGGAACTCCTCGATATTGAGATCCGCACCCATCTCCAACCGCTTGCAGACTCCTGCAATTTCCTTGGTTGCGAGAATAGTGAAATGCGGTTGCTCAACGAAAAGAGCCTGCATTTCCTTCATCTCAGCAAAAGCCTGTTTGATTTTATCCGCTTTAGCAGTCGGAGCTAGCTGTCTCAATTGCTCCAAGCCCTGTTCAGTCAACAAATGGGGTTCAAACAAGGCCTTGACCTTATTGAACTCTAATGTTTCTAATATTTTCTTGTTCATCTTTATTTCCTTGTCTTTGAATGTCTAGGTGTGGTAGCTTTTTACATTCAGATAGATTCGAGTCAAATCTGTAAACAAAGGGCTAGGAAAACTCCTGCCCTTTTTATCCGATTAAATTTGTCACCCAGATTTGTTTGAGCCAACTGGTTGTTACTGGTATGCTCTGGATGATGTGTTTTGCGACGATGCTCTTTTCAAGAGGGTTTTGTATAGCTGCCATAGGAATGGTCGCCAAGATTGTCAAGGCCATCTGCAAGACAAATAAGGTCACCAACATGGACAAGATACCTGCTGAAACTTGGAACAACTTGCCACCCAGTTTTTTACTAGGAAGTAAGTGTAACAAGAGACCAAGCAAACGACCGATGCTATAGACAATCCCAAATACAAGCAAGTAGCCGATCCCTGCATAAAAGACCTTATCCAACTGAAAGAGTTGATCCGATGGGAAAAAGAAAGTTCCCTGACCTTCCTGCGGATTTGCATAAGGGAGCAACAAATGAAATTGCTCTCCCAGCACCTTATAAAACTGGCCAGCCACAAAAGCCGATGCCAGGGCTGAAATCAGGTAATAAACCTGTAAGAGCAGGCCTCTCCGATAGCCGATATAAAATCCCCAAGCCAAGACCAATAGAAGAAGGAGTGAAATCATAAGGAGTCCTCAATCTTGCTCTGTTCTTGCTTACAAGTCACAAGCTTGTGACGGAGTTCTTCTAATTCTTGCTCCTTGTCGTCAAATTCAATCTCACGGCTGAGCTGAGTTGATAAACAGTTGACTGCCAACAAAAGAGCGATTGTTTCATCATCTGCGCTAGGCATTTGTTCTTTAATTGCTTGGTATTTTTCTGTCGCAACCTTAGCGATTTCCTCCATAAAGAGATTATCATGTTCGCTTGTCAAGGTTAATGATTTTTTCCCGAATGTAAATTTGAATCGATTTAGATTTGCCATAAAATTCACCTCACGATATTATACCAAAATTCGCTAATTTTGTCAGTTTTTACAAATTTGCCTGCTTTTGTGGTACAATAGAAACTATGGCAAGTATAACACTCACACCAAGCGAAAAGGAGATTCAGGCTTTTCTTGAACACTATCAAACCAGCCTGGCTCCCAGCAAGAATCCCTATATACGCTACTTTTTGCGACTACCTCAAGCAACGGTTTCTATCTATACTTCTGGAAAGGTCTTGCTTCAGGGTGAAGGGGCTGAGAAATACGCCAGTTTTTTTGGCTATCAAGTTGTAGAGGAAACCATGGGACAAAATCTCCCTTTGATTGGGACAGATGAGGTAGGGAATGGTTCCTACTTTGGTGGGCTTGCAGTTGTGGCTTCCTTTGTCACACCTGACCAGCATGACTTCTTGCGAAAACTCGGTGTGGGAGATTCTAAAACTCTGACCGACCAAAAGATCCGTCAGATTGCCCCTATCCTCAAAGAAAAAATCCAGCACCAGGCACTGCTTCTCTCACCCAGCAAGTACAACGAGGTCATCGGAGACCGCTACAACGCTGTTTCGGTTAAGGTTGCCCTCCATAATCAGGCTATCTATCTCCTCCTTCAAAAAGGTGCTCAGCCTGAGAAAATTGTGATTGATGCCTTTACTAGTGCTAAAAATTATGACAAGTACTTGGCACAAGAGGCCAATCGTTTCAGCAATCCTATCAGCTTAGAAGAAAAGGCTGAGGGCAAATACTTGGCTGTCGCAGTTTCTTCTGTCATTGCGCGTGATCTCTTTCTGGAAAATCTTGAAAATCTGGGACGAGAGCTGGGCTATCAACTTCCAAGTGGAGCTGGAACGGCTTCTGACAAGGTGGCTAGCCAGATTTTACAAGCCTATGGTATGCAGGGACTCAATTTCTGCGCCAAATTGCACTTTAAAAATACTGAAAAAGCGAAAAAACGCTTAGAAAGGTAAATTATGAATTCATTTAAAAGTTTCCTAAAAGAGTGGGGATTGTTCCTCCTGATTCTGTCATTACTAGCTTTGAGCCGTATCTTTTTTTGGAGTAATGTCCGCGTAGAAGGACATTCCATGGATCCTACCCTAGCGGATGGCGAAATTCTCTTTGTCGTTAAGCACCTCCCTATTGACCGTTTTGATATCGTGGTGGCTCATGAGGAAGACGGTAATAAGGACATTGTCAAACGTGTCATCGGAATGCCTGGCGATACTATCCGTTACGAAAATGATAAACTTTACATCAATGACAAAGAGACAGATGAGCCTTACCTAGCTGACTACATCAAACGTTTCAAGGATGACAAACTCCAAAGCACCTACTCAGGCAAGGGATTTGAAGGAAATAAAGGAACTTTCTTTAGAAGTATCGCTCAAAAAGCCCAAGCCTTCACAGTTGATGTCAACTACAACACCAACTTTAGCTTTACTGTTCCAGAAGGAGAATACCTTCTCCTCGGAGATGACCGCTTGGTTTCGAGCGACAGCCGCCATGTAGGTACTTTTAAAGCAAAAGATATCACAGGGGAAGCTAAATTCCGCTTCTGGCCAATCACCCGTATCGGAACATTTTAAGAGACCTAAGAGGCCGAGAATCAAGAATCTCAGCCTCTTCTTCTATCGTGATAAGATGATTATTCACTACCCAGTCTAACTAAGATAGAAACAACCCCAGCTCTCACCTATTTACCTATTTATACAAAGGAATTTTATGGAAGTTTATTTTTCTGGAACCATTGAACGGATTATTTTTGAAAATCCCAGCAATTTTTATCGCATCCTCCTCCTAGAAATCGACGATACGGACGCAGAAGATTTTGATGATTTTGAAATCATTGTCACTGGTACCATGGCTGACGTGATTGAGGGAGAAGACTACACTTTTTGGGGGCAAATTGTCCAGCACTCCAAGTATGGGGAACAACTGCAAATCAGCCGTTATGAACGTGCAAAACCAACTAGCAAGGGACTTGTCAAATACTTTTCAAGTAGCCATTTCAAGGGGATTGGTCTCAAGACAGCTCAGAAAATTGTCGATACCTATGGCGACAATACCATTGACGAAATTTTGCAACACCCAGAAAAGCTAGAAGGCATCGCAGGACTATCTGCCAAAAATCGCGAGGCTTTCGTCTCAACTCTCCGCCTCAACTACGGAACAGAGATGGTTTTGGCCAAACTAGCCAACTACGGCATTCCCAATAAACTAGCCTTCCAGATTCAAGACTTTTACAAGGAAGAAACCCTTGATGTGGTTGAAAATTATCCCTACCAATTGGTTGAGGATATCAAGGGTTTGGGATTTACTATTGCTGACCAATTAGCGGAAGAACTAGGAATCGAAAGTCAGGCTCCTGAACGCTTCCGTGCAGGACTAATTCATAGTCTTTTTCAGGCCTGTATGGAAACAGGGGACACCTATGTTGAAGCACGGGATTTGCTGGAACAAACCCTTAATCTCCTTGAATCTTCTCGCCCCGTGGAACTGGATCCCAGCCAAGTGGCCCAAGAACTCTCCTACCTGATTGAAGAAGACAAGGTTCAGCAGATTGATACCAAAATCTTTGATAATAGCCTCTTTTTCGCTGAGGAAGGCATCCGCAGTCACTTGGTCCGTATCCTTGAAAAAGGAAAACAGAAGAGCCAGGATTTAGAAACCATTCAAAAACATATCGCTACTGTCGAGGAAGAGCTTGGAATTGAGTATGATATCATTCAAAAACAAGCTATCTGTGATGCTATCCAGAACAAGGTCTTTATTCTGACAGGTGGACCTGGTACTGGTAAGACAACTGTTATCAATGGTATCATCGCTGTTTATGCCCTCTTAGAAGGACTTGACCTCAGGAAAAAAAGCAATCTGCCGATTCTTCTTGCTGCTCCAACTGGACGAGCAGCTCGGCGCATGAATGAATTGACAGGCTTGCCTAGCGCGACCATACACCGCCACTTGGGAATGACAGGTGACGATGATACCAGTCATCTGGAAGATTATCTGGATGCCGACTTTATCATCGTAGATGAATTCTCCATGGTGGATACTTGGCTGGCCAATCAACTCTTCTCCAACATCTCTACTAACAGTAAAATCCTCATCGTCGGAGATAGCGATCAGCTCCCGTCTGTCAGCCCTGGACAAGTTCTAGCGGATCTCCTTCATATTTCTTTGATTCCTCAGACTCGCTTGGAAAAAATTTACCGGCAAAGCGAAGAATCAACCATCGTCACCCTAGCTAGTCAGATTCGACAGGGCATCTTGCCAGCCGATTTCACCCAGAAAAAAGCTGACCGTTCCTACTTTGAAATTGCTAGCGGACATATTCCTGCTACGATTGAGAAAATCTTAGGCGCTGCCCTCAGAAGTGGCATTCCTGCCCGTGATATCCAAGTTCTGGCTCCCATGTACCGAGGGACGGCAGGGATTGATGCTATCAATCAGCTCATGCAAGACCTGCTCAATCCAACACAAAAAGATCAACTCAGTTTTGAAGCTCCCCAGTGCCACTATCGCAAGGGAGACAAAGTCATTCATTTGGTCAACGATGCTGAAATCAATGTCTTTAATGGAGATTTGGGAGCTATCACAGACCTGATTCCTGGTAAATACACCGAGTCTAAACAAGACGAGATTGTCATTGATTTTGATGGCAATGAGGTCTCTTACCCACGTAATGAATGGTACAAGATTCGCCTGGCCTATGCCATGAGTATCCATAAGTCTCAGGGAAGTGAGTTTCCTGTTGTTATCCTACCTATCACCAGTGCTAGTAGGCGTATGCTAGAGCGCAATCTCATCTATACAGCCATTACACGCGCCAAAAGCAAGCTTATCTTACTAGGCGAATTACAGGCCTTTGACTATGCTACCCAGCACATCGGAACTGCCCGAAAAACCTATCTGATTGAACGCTTCAGTGATTTATTGGAGAATGTTGAAGAAAAGCAACAAACTGTCTCAGAAACTACCACATCAAGTGCATCTGAACAATCCTACATCCTAACCGAAGAAAATTGGGATAGCATCCCCGCCATGATTGGGATTACTGACGCAGACCTCAAAGAGATTTTTGGAAAATAGCGCATCAGAAATCCCACCTAGTCAGGTGGGATTTTTGTTTATTAAGATTATTTAACTGTTGCTGTGCTTGTAATCAATTCAACAGCTTTTTTGATTGTGATGTCGTGTTTTAACATATCAGCTGAAAGCAAGCTTTGTACTTGTGCAACTTCCATGTTGTAGTCTGTAGCCAATTGCTCGATTTCTTTTTGGATTTCTTCTTCTGAAGCGTCGAATCCTTCAGCTTTGGCAACTGCTTCGATAACAAGGTTAGTCTTAGTACGTGACTCAGCTTCTCCCTCGTATTGTTTGTGAAGATCTTCTTGAGTAGTTCCAGTGATTTGGAAGTACATGTCAGGGTTGATACCTTGACGTTGCAAGTTTCCAAGGAATTCATTTACTGAACGGTGAACTTCTTCGTGAATCATTTCTTCTGGAAGTTCTACGATTTCAGCGTTTTCTACAGCTTTATCAATTGCTGCACCTTCAACTGCATCTTTGTAAGCTTCTTCTTTAGCAGCAGCCAATTCCTTGCGGTATTTTTCTTTCAATTCAGCAAGTGTTTCAACTTCTTCGTCGATGTCTTTTGCAAGCTCATCGTCAAGAGCTGGAACTTCTTTAGCTTTTACTTCGTGGATAGTTGTTACGAATTTAGCTTCTTTACCTGCAAGGTCTTCTGCTTGGTAGTCTTCTGGGAATGTTACGATAACATCAACAGTTTCGCCAGCTGAGTGACCTACCAATTGGTCTTCAAAACCAGGGATGAATTGACCTGAACCAAGTCCAAGTGAGAAGTTTTCACCTTTTCCGCCATCAAATTCAACACCGTCGATAGAACCAACGAAGTCGATGACAACAGTGTCGCCATTTTCAGCAGCAGCTTCCTTGATAACCAATTCAGCCAAGTTGTTGCGTTCGCGTTCGATACGCTCTTCAACGTCAGCATCAGTTACTTCTTTTTCTAGATCAACTGATACTTCAAGGTTTTTGTAGTCACCCAATTTTACTTCAGGTTTTGTAACGACTTCAGCAGTGATAACCCAGTCTTGACCTTTTTCCATTGAAGTTACGTCAATTTTTGGTTGAGCAACCACTTCAAGACCAGCTTCTTTTACAGCTTCTTCATAAGCGTTTGGCAAAAGAGCGTTCATAACGTCTTGATAAAGTGACTCTTCACCAAATTTTTTGTCGAAGATAGGACGAGGAAGGTGACCTTTACGGAAACCTGGAACATTAAGAGATTTCTTCACTGAGTTGAAGACACGGTCCAATTCTGGTTTGATTTGGTCTTGAGAAATAGTAAAAGTCAAGACACCACGGTTTGTTTCTTTGTTTTCAAATGATACAGACATTCTGTCATTTCTCCTTAAAATTTTTTAAATACAGTCTATTATAACATAAATGGGCGACTTTTTTCAAGTAACGAATGCGCTTTTCAATGATGCTGGAAGTACTTGCTCGCTTCTTTGATGCTAAGGTCAACCACTTCTCCAATATTATTTTTACATAACTATTAAAAATCCTCATGCCCTACCAAGTGATGCTGAAAGGCATAGACCGCTGCCTGGGTACGATCACTGACTTCCAGCTTGGCTAGGATATTGGACACATGGGTCTTGACCGTCTTGAGAGAGATAAATAGTTCATCTGCGATGCGCTGATTTTCGTAGCCCTTGGCGATGAGTTGGAGAACATCTCGCTCACGTGCAGTCAAATCCTCATGTAGTTCTATGTGATTGCGGTGGTATTCGACCTTCTTGCTTACCTCTTGCTCAATGGCCAGCTCCCCAGCAGCCACCTTACGAACAGCGTGCAGCAATTCATCTGCACTAGAAGTCTTGAGCATATAGCCTCGAGCCCCGGCATTTAAGACAGGCATGATTTTTTCATTGTCCAAGTAAGAAGTCACAATCAAAATCTTGGCTTCAGGCCATTCTTTGAGGATGGCTAAGGTCGCGTCAATCCCATTCATTTCAGGCATGACAATATCCATGACAATGACATCTGGACGTAATTCCAAGGCCAAGTCAATCCCCTGAGATCCGTTGGAGGCCTCACCCACAACTTCTACATCGTCTTGGAGGTCAAAGTAGCTTTTCAAGCCCAAGCGGACCATTTCATGGTCATCTACTAGTAAAATTTTCATCTTTACTCCTTTATCATTCCTTATCGAGCAGGGGAATACGGATATCAACCGCCAGCCCTTGCTTGGGAGCTGTCAATAACTGAACCGTCCCTGCCATATCTTCAACCCGCTCCTTGACATTGCGTAGTCCATAACTCAAGTCATCTAAACTCCCTAACTGGAAACCAATCCCATTGTCCACCACCTTCAGTTGCAATTCAAAATCCGTCTGATAGAGATAGACATCCAAACAAGATGCCTGGGCATGGCGGAGGGTATTGCTGATTAACTCTTGCAGGATACGGAAGATATGCTCCTCGATTTTCTTAGGCAATTTCGTCACATTTTGCTTGAAAGCAACCTTAAGATCACTCTTGTCCTTAAGCTCTTTTAGAATAATTTGAATCCCTTCTATCAAGCTCTTTTGTTCCAGTTCAACTGGTCGCAAATGCAAGAGCAAGACCCGCAAATCCTTCTGGGCAGTTTCTAAAATAGCTGTGACACTCTGCAACTGGGTCTGCATCTTTTCTCTATCCAATTTCAAAACCTGCTGACTGACACCTGACAAAATCATGTGAGCCGCAAATAACTCTTGACTGACTGTATCGTGCAAATCCCGAGCAATCCGCTTCCGTTCCTTCTCGATGATTTCCTCTTCCTGAGCAAGACTCTGATTTTCAGCCTTTTGAAGAGCCTCTGTCAGAAGGTTAAGTTTACCTGACAAGGACTTGAAACTGGCATTCAAATCTGGATCTGAAACCTGAACCACTTCTTGCCCTGCCAACAAACGCTTGAGATTAGCCTGCATTTTTCTCAGAGAAAGCTCTTCAACACCTCGCCAAAACAGGGCTAAGAGAAAGGTCATGGACATGCTGAAGACCAACAACAAAAAGACAAACTTTTCTGTTTTTTCGACATCGTGCAAGAAAATAGACCAGTCAAAGTCAAGGATTTCCAGCAAGCTGTGGGAAAAAAATAAGACAAACAGGATAGAGGTGAGAGCAATGATTACATAGGCTTGTTTTTTCATCCTCTAATCACCTCAACATCCCCAATCATAGTGGTCAAGAAAATCTTGACACTCTTATTACTCTTGAGATAGTCTCTTGTTTCTTGATGATAGTGTTCATTGCGGAGGGCTCGCTTGGGCTGGTTGAAGAAAGTCAAATCACCATAGAGACAGTTAAGGCTGAGACTGACTTCTACATCTACAGGTACGATGATTTTGGTCGTTCCTACCATCTTTCTGAGGATAATGACATTGTCATGATTGGTTAGGATGACCCTCTCCAGATGAATGGTGTCCTTGCCCATGAGGCGAAAAAGATTGATATCATCAAACTGGCAAGTCTGGTAGCTTGAAAAATGATGAAGATTTCCAAACCAACGATTTTTCTCCTTCTTAACCGTCACCACCTCTTCAAAAACCAAATTTGTCTGCTCTTTTTCCTGGTTCATCATCGGATAAAGAAGAAAGAGGCTATAAATAACCGCAACAAAAATAGCTAGAATCACAAAAGGATTGAGCATGACGATGAAAAAGAAGAGAATGGCTGCCACTACTAAAAGAAGATTATTTCCCTCCTTACCAGTGTAATAGCGAATCAAAAGCAAAAAGAGGAATAGAATCAGCAGAAAACGCGAAAAATGCTCTGATACCATCAACATCAGAGCTCCCGTCAACAGACAGACTTCGATAAATAAAAAGATTTTAAATTTTCTCATAGGCTCATCCTCTCCCTTCTATTTTATCACAATTCAAAAAAGTCACCTCGGTCTGAAGATGGAAAAAAGGCGGTGGTTACGCCTTTTTCATCTGATCATTTGCTTCTTTTAATTTTCCATAAAGAAGATAGTCTACTTTTTGCAGATCTGCTATGGTGGCACAATTAAGGGCACACATGATCAAGCGTAGATCTGCTTTCCAGCCTTGGATAATGCCGATCACTTCTTCAACTGAATAGGTTTCAACCAATTCCAGAACTGTTCGAGACAGACCTACAGCCTTGGCACCAAAGACCAGGCACTTAATCATATCCAGAGGATTTCGAACCCCTCCACTAACCAAGAGTTCGACCCTGCCTTTCCAGTCTTGGGCATTGAGAAGGGCCTGCATGGTAGACTGGCCCCATTGATTGAGGTAATCACGCTGGCCACTGCGACGATTTTCGATATAAGCAAAGCTGGTACCACCACGACCTGATAGGTCGACGGTCCGAACTCCTAGTTCATAGGCTCTCTCGATAGTCTTCACATCCATTCCAAAACCAACTTCCTTGAGAACAATAGGGACAGGGATTTGTTTGCTGTAGTCTGCTAGATTCGATTGCCAGCTTCTGAACGTTCTTTCTCCCTCGGGCATGAGTAATTCCTGCATGACATTGACATGTACTTGTAGGAGAAGAGGATTCATTTCTTCTACAGTCTGAAGACCTAACTCGACAGGCTTGTCTAATCCAATATTGGTTCCAAGAAGGAGATTGGGATGGCTAGATTTGACAGAAAAAGAGTCATCTGTTGGATCTTTGAGGGCTGCACTATAAGAACCCGTTACAAATAAAATACCACAGACTTCCGCCACCTGAGCCAGCTTTTGATTGATTTCTCTTCCCTTATCGCTTCCACCCGTCATGGCATTGATATAGAAAGGAAAGTCCCACTTTCGACCAGCAAATTCTGTAGACAGATTGATTTCATCCAGATCGTAAAGAGGCAAGGAAGAATGAATCAACTCCACCTCATCAAAGCTATTATAGGAACTTTTCTGCTCAAGGGCATAGCGGATGTGCTCATCCTTACGATTTGTAGTCATGTCCTATCCTTTCTTGGTATAAGAGCTCAATCCCCAGATCGGCCCAACGGTTTTTTAGGGTTTCAGTTGATTGCTCATCAAAACTCAAGGCAATACCACAATCACCACCACCAGCGCCACTACTCTTAGCAACAGCTTTCAAATCTTGACTAGCTTCTTTCAACTGTCTAAGCGAAGGCGTGTAAATATCTGTGCTCAAGCCTTCTAAAAGCTGGCTGGCTACTTCTACTTGCTCGATAATTTTTTCTGATTTCCCCTGCTCCAAGGCTTCTACTAAAGCAGCCACCGTTTCTTTTGAGGAGCTTAAAAAATTCTGATTGATATTTTGCTTGATTTGCTGGACCATGTGACTCGATACAGCCACTTCCTTGGTCCATCCCACTAGAAAATCACATTCTAAAGTTGGTTTTACTTGTGAGATTAAAAATCCCCAATCACGCTCTAAAACAGTCGCCAAGTTTTCTTCTTCCAACCAAGCAGCCACCCTCCGGCGATCAAATGACTGGTAGAGAACCAAATCCTCTGCCACAATACAGGCAAGGTCCCCCATAGAACCATTGTCTCCGCGCTTGAGCAAGACCGCGCTAGCCAGCTTGAACAAGAGCTCCTGATCCACTGAAAGATTATACAGAGCCAGTAAAGCCTTGACAACCAAGACAACGACGCTGCCACTAGAACCTAAACCAAACTTTTTCCCTTCTCGTTCCATTTTTCCACGAATTTCTAGAGAAAAAGGTTTTAAAGTTTGACCTCGATAAATCAGGAAATCTTCCACTAAAACAATCGTTTCTTGAATCAAGCTGTAGGCAGGATTTGGCGTCAAATCCACTGCGAAATCAAACAGATCTGAGTAGATACGGTAACTATCAGAAAAAGCAATCTCGCCCTTCATATAGATGGGAATGGCCTTTATCAAGGCCAACTGCCCTGGCTCTAAAATAGCATATTCGCCTGCCCAATAGAGTTTTCCGCAAGTTTTAACAGCAATCATCTTGACTCAAATCCTTTGTTTTTGACACAATCAAGCGATAACGTTGACCGAAGATTTCTGATAAATGCTCCAAGTCTTTCTCTTGACAGAGGACTTTGACATTGGGACCAGCATCCATAGTAAAGTAGCAAGCTTCTCCTTGCTCACGTAGCTGGCGAACAAAGTCCATGGCTTCATAAGATGCATCGGTCAGATAAGAAAAGGCTGGTGACGCAGTTTTGGTCGTAGCGTGCATAGCAAGGGCATTTTTCTCCGTTAACTCCCCAACCTTGGCAAAGTCATTTTCCTTGAGATAAACCAGCATATCCTGATAATCCTTCTCAGACTGACGGACCCAGTCATCAAAGGTCGTCGAGGTTTCCACACAGAGTTTCATCCCGTCACGACTAGAGATTGGTTTTTTCTTGTCCTCCAAGACCAACATAATCATGGCTAGTTTCAAGTCTGTCTCTACAGGGTAAATTTCCCCACTATCCTTATCCCAAGCACCTAGTGGTCCATAAAAACTCCTAGAGGAAGAGCCTGATGCAAACTTAGCCTCCTGTGCCAACTGGCTCCGAGTCAATCCAAGCTGAAAATAAGCATTACAAGCCTTGACCAAGGCAGACAAACCACTAGAACTTGAGGACAGACCCGCTGCGGTAGGCATATTGTTTTGAGTATCTATACGGACAAAACCCTCACCTTCTGGACGGTAACGGTCAATAATCTTGCTCATCTTGGCATGCTCCGCCTCATTCTGTAGCTGACCATTGATATAAAAGGCATCAGCAGTCTCATCCGTCGGTAGAGATGACAAGGTCGTCTCTGTGTACATGTTTTCCAAAGTCAGAGAAATACTGCTAGTAGCAGGCACCATCTCTTTTTCTTTTTTCTTTCCCCAATATTTGATAATAGCAATATTTGCGTAAGAACGTACTGTTACAGGCTCTCGATCCATGTCTGAACAGCTCCTTTCTCTTCTAATCTTTCTGCTAGTTCTTGTGCATGAGTCAAATTGGTTGCCAAGGCTATGATACAGCCTCCTAACCCACCACCACTCATCTTGGCACCTAAAGCACCATGGTTCAGAGCCGTTTCAACCAAAGAGTCTGATTCAGGGCTACTGACACCAATTTCTCTTAAATGTAAATGCGCTTGACTGAGGATTTGTCCCAGTCCTTCAGTATCTCTTCGTGTAATTGCATCTTCTGCCCGATGGGTCAATTCCCCCAAGGCATGTAAAAACGGTAGGGCATCCTTGCCCTTGTTTTGAACCACCTGGATGGCTTCACGAGTGTGACCATAAACGCCCGTATCGGCAATCACCAAATAGGCAGATAAATCCATCTCAAGCTCTGTAAATCCTACATTCTTAATAAAGCGAATAGGCTGGTCACTGAGACAGGTCTTAGCATCCAAACCACTTGGATTCATATGGGCAATCATCTCAGCCCGATTGACCAAAACTTCTAGTACATCATGAGGCAGTTCTGCCTGATAGTAGTCAAATACCGCACGAATGGCCGCTATGCTGATAGCTGCTGATGAACCCATTCCTCGTTTTTCAGGAATAGCCGAGTCAATCTCACAGCGAATACAAGCATCCTTGATATTTAGATGTTCAAGTGAAGCATACACCGCCATGGACAAGGTATCCTCCTCATAAAGGCGCCAAGGACTCGCTGCAGGAACTACCTTACAAGTCACCTCCACCTCCAAAAGGGGCAAGGAAATGGCAGGATAACCGTAAACGACCGCATGCTCCCCTATTAAAATAATCTTACTATGTGCCTGACCGACACCAACTTTTTTTGTCATTTTTTCCTTTTGCTAGACGAAAAAGCCGTCTCATACTCAATGAAAATCAAAAAGCAAACTAGGAAGCTAGCCGCGGGCTGTACTTGAGTACGGCAAGGCGACGCTGACGTGGTTTGAATTTGATTTTCGAAGAGTATTATTTTTTCCTACAAGTATTTATTCTCTCCTATCTATTTTATTATATTTTCACAAAAAAAGCGATTGTTTCCTTCACAATCGCTTCTTTCATTATTGAACCCATTCGCCATTATAGTTGACAGAATAGCCATCTACGGTCGTATTCACTGCCAAAGCACCTGAGCTATAAGCGTAGTACCATTTGCCATTGACCTGAAACCAACCAGTTGCCATGGCTCCTGATGAACGGAGGTAGTACCACTTATTACCAAGGTATTGCCAGCCAGTTTTCATATCACCATTTAGATCATCTAAATAGTACCAAGTTGAGCCTTCCTGATACCAGCCAGTGACCATAGCTCCTGATGAACGGAGGTAGTACCACTTATTGCCAATTTGCTTCCAACCAGTTTGCATGATACCAGTTTCTGGATCTAGATAGTACCAAGTTGAGTTATCATTGGTCCAGCCACGCACTAGCTCCCCAACCGTTAAACTGTCGATATGAGCATCGAAGCCGCTATCCTTCTGTAAATAATACCAATGTCCTTCGTCAGAAATCCAACCCGTTTTTAAAGTATGATAACTACGTTAATCTTCAAAATAATAGACTCGTTTCTCTGCTGGACTATCATATTGTTCCCCATGATGTTTGTTGGTATTGGTAGCAGTTTTTGCCTCTAAAACTTGCTTGCCAACAAATTCTTGAAGAACCCCATCTTGGTTAAAGGAGCCTACTGAAAAAGTCATCAAATTGATGGCTTTTTTGTTATACTAGAGATGAG
>OCJN01000091.1_pt1 | contig 47820 bp, 39 predicted proteins | sample 1480731 | NCBI WGS metagenome assembly OCJN01 (sample SAMN05301479, study PRJEB22388) | human skin metagenome | isolation source: Infant 1 DOL 23 skin | host: Homo sapiens | place: USA: Pittsburgh, Magee-Womens Hospital of UPMC | collected 2013/2014 | reverse complement strand
TCACCTCATCTCTAGTATAACAAAAAAGCCATCAATTTGATGACTTTTTCAGTAGACTCGAAAAGAAGATTCTGGTATTTTAGGTACATCTGGTGACTTTGCAGCTCCTACAGTAGATAAGCCAGACTTCACAGGCGGAGTGAATGGAAGCGAATCTCTTGTTACAGAAGTTCCAGAGTATACAGGAACACTACCAACAGTAGTAGAAGAAACAGCCCCAACAGTTGAAGAACAGAACTTCGCAGGCGGAGTGAATGTGGTAGCAAGTCCTATGCATGATAACAATAGAGATAGTAAGAATGAAGCAACAATGAAACAAGTTATCACAAGAATTGCTAGTTCGCAACGTATTTTCAAAAATGAAGCAGGAAGTGTGCAAATTCAAGCTTCAGAAGAAGTATTGGAAAATGTGATAGGTGTTCAAATTCAAGAAGTTCAAGTTAGTGATCTAAGTTCATTAAACTATAAAGCATTTGATATTCAATTAAAGGATACAGCTGTTAGAACTGTTCAGCCTAACGGAAAAGTCCTAGTTACTTTTGCTATGGATCAGTCTGTTGAGAATGTTTATGCTGTAGATCCAGAAGGAAACCTATACACTATTGAATTCGAACAAAAAGATGGAAAGATTATTTTTGAGATTAGCAATTCTAGTATTTATGCGATGACTTTCCGATTCTCTATCGACAATCCACCATTTAAAAAACCTATAGAAGCTAAAAAGAACGAGGAACTTTCTCTATCCCCTAAACTGTTATCTACAAATGAGAGATCAGGATTTAATCAATTAGATAAGACAGTAGGTAACGATGAACAAACTATGTTACCAAATACAGGTGAGACTTCTTCATTACTAACAATCTTATTTGGTTTTGTGGGAACGATCCTTGGAGTAATGATTACTTATAAACGAAAAGACAGTTAATTTTTCTTCAGTTGTTCTTTGAACTTTTATGTTTATATAAAATAAACCGAGTCTGGGACAAAAGTCTAGCCTTAAATATAAAAAGCGAACAAAACGAGTTATCTGACACTCAGAATTCTGTATTGTTCGCTTTTTTGTCTAATCTATCGATTTTTAAAATTCATAATAAAGAATTCCTAAAATCAAAATCTTTTTATACCAGACTCGCGCATCGAAGATTATGCTCAAAAAATTCCAAGCGCGATACAGTAAAGGTGTTCAAGCTAATTGTAAAGCGAAAAGAGAAAAATATGAAACAAAAGGCTCAGGGGTTATCGTTTACACTCTTTATTGAAGGAGAAAGTTTAGTCCTAACTTAATGACATTGGAGAATATATTATTTTTCTTTTTGTTATAGAAGTCGAAAGTACTTTTAAAGAATATAGAAGTATAAAAATATTTCTGAAAATAGAATCTATTGTAGATTAATATAGAAAAATATATTGTTTTATTGTATAATAAAGAAAAATCTAGATTTTTATGAAATAAAATAATTACTTTTAGAGAGTCATAGATTAATCAAGAATAAGCAATCGTATTAGTTGAATTGCTTTCCAGTGCTAACTTTTTAACTAATTCAAAAATTTTAAAAAAATCGCTTAGCAAAAGCATCGGAGGAGTTATATGAATCAGAGTTTTATTAATCGTAAAAACCGATATGGTATTAGAAAATTTACTATCGGAGTTGCTTCTATAGTTATCGGCTCGGTCTTGTCTGGTATTTCACCAGTATTAGCACAAGAAACCACTACTAATATTGATGCAAATAAGGTTGAAACTACTTTAGAAAGTAGAACATCTGTATCAGGACCTATAATAGAAGTAGATTCTAGTAAATTAGCTTCAGCAATTGTTAATGGAGGTGAAATTAAAAAGGAAGGTCTGAAAGAAGAAGTGCCAATTAATCAAGGGGGAAATTCTAGAAATTTTCCAGTAGAATCAAATGCAGGAAGAGGAGAAAAAACAGAGAATCTTCCAGGAAAAACTAGAAGTGCAGATGACGTTGTGCTTCCTCCACGTGATTACTTTGCCAGAGATTTGAAGAATGTTAAAACTGTATTTGAAAAAGAAGACCTTGCTACGAATGCTGGAAATGGGCAAAGAGTTGACTTGGCAGAAGCATTAGATAAGTTGAAACATCTTCAAAATGCGACTATTCATATGGAGTTTAAACCAGATGCCAATGCTCCGCAATTCTATAATCTTTTCTCTGTATCAAGTGATAAGAAAAGGGACGAATATTTCAGTATGTCTGTTAATAAAGGTACTGCAATGGTCGAAGCACGAGGAGCTGATGGAAATCATTTCTACGGAAGTTATTCAGATGCACCGCTTAAAGTAAAACCTGGTCAATGGAATTCGGTTACTTTCACAGTGGAAAGACCAAAAGCAGACCAACCAAATGGACAAGTTCGTTTATATGTCAATGGAGTTTTATCTAGAACAAATACAAAATCTGGTCGTTTTATTCAAGATATGCCAGATGTTAATCAGGTTCAGATTGGAACCACTAGAAGAGCAAACCAAACAATGTGGGGATCAAATCTTAGGATTCGTAATCTGACCGTATATGATCGTGCCTTGACGCCTGAAGAAGTAGGAAAACGCAGTCAATTATTTAAAGTAGCGGATTTAGAAGTGAAATCATCGGAAAGTGCAAAAATTACAGAGAAGAAGGAAGTTTTTGTAAGTGGTGTAAATGGTGGATTGAATAAGGATGGAATTAATACTTACCGAATTCCAGCACTGCTAAAAACAGATAAAGGCACATTAATTGCCGGAGCGGATGAAAGACGTTTACAATTCGCAGATTGGGGAGATATTGGTATGGTAGTTCGTCGAAGTCAGGACGGAGGAGAGACGTGGGGAGATAGAATAATAATTTCTAATCTTCGTGATAATCCAGATGCCAAAGACAAAACTGCTCCGTCGCCATTAAATATTGATATGGTATTAGTTCAAGATCCGGAAACTAAGAGAATCTTTTCGGTTTATGATATGTTCCCAGAAGGAAAAGCAGTATTCGGTATGCCTGCTAAACCTGAAAAAGCATACGAGCGTATAGGGGATAAAACTTATCAAATTTTATATAAAACAGGCGAAAAAGGATATTATACAATTCGTGAAAATGGTGAAGTTTATAATTCTAAAAATCAAAAAACAGATTATCATGTTGTAGTAAATCCCAAAAAACTAGGATATAGCGACAAAGGTGATTTGTATAAAGGGAAGGATTTAATTGGTAATGTTTACTTTGCACAAAGTACGAAAAATCCATTTAGAGTAGCCAATACAAGCTATTTGTGGATGTCTTATAGTGATGATGATGGGCAGACTTGGTCTGCACCGAAAGATATCACACCAGGTATTCGTCAAGATTGGATGAAATTCCTTGGAACAGGTCCTGGAACGGGTATTGTATTACGCACAGGTGAGTACAAGGGGCGGATATTAGTACCTGCTTATACAACAAATAGTGTTTCACATTTAGGTGGTTCTCAATCTTCTCGTTTGATTTACTCAGATGATCATGGGGTAACTTGGCATGCTGGAGAAGCCCCAAATGATAATAGACCTGTTGGAAATAGTGTCATCCACTCGTCTAATATGAATAATAGTGGCGCTCAAAATACAGAATCAACTGTTCTTCAATTAAATAATGGTGATGTCAAACTCTTCATGCGTGGCTTGACTGGAGATCTTCAGGTTGCTACTAGTAAAGATGGTGGAGTGACTTGGGAGAAAACAATAAAACGTTATCCAGAAGTAAAAGATGCCTATGTGCAAATGTCAGCTATTCATACTATGCATGATGGGAAAGAGTATATTATTCTTAGCAATGCTGCTGGACCAGGACGCGAACGAAAAGATGGTCTAGTTCACTTAGCACGTGTTGAGAAAAATGGCGAGTTAACTTGGTTGAAGCATAATCTAATTCAAGGTGGGGAATTTGCATATAATTCATTACAAGACTTAGGTAACGGAGAATACGGAATTTTATATGAACATAGCGAGAATAGTCAAAATCGCTATACAATTTTTTATAAGAAATTTAATTGGAACTTCTTGAGTAAATAAAAGCTAATTATAGACATAAGAAAACATCTCTGTGTTAGGCTTGTCGTTCAAATACAAACGCTAAATTTCAAGTTAGTTAGCAACAAAAAATTCTCTGGGAGACTTGTAGTTCAAGCATTTTTTATGATAGTTGTTAATCCAATTTTTGATGAATGCGACTTCTTTAGGAGTCGTTTTCTTAGTTTCTTTGGGTAACCATTTATGAATGAGCTTATTGTGATTCTTATTATGTGACTATTGGTCCGTCTCGCTCCGCTAGGTGCGAGACAAAAAAACCACCCGCTATGCGGGTGCGCGTCGAAGGTTATACCAAAAAACTCCGAACGCGATACAATAAAGGTGTTCAAGCCAATTGTAAAGCGAAAGGAGAAAAATATGGCACAAAAGGCTCATAGTTTATCGCACACAAAGTGGCACTGTAAGTATCACATTGTGTTCACCCCTAAGTATAGACGAAAAGTCATCTATAATCAATGTCGAAGTAGTTTAGGCGAAATATTTCATCGCTTGTGTAGTTTTAAAGGAGTTGAAATTATCGAGGGTCACTTAATGCCAGACCATGTACATATGTTAGTAAGTATTCCACCAAGGATAAGTGTTTCGAGTTTCATGGGTTATTTAAAAGGAAAAAGTGCACTCATGATGTTTGACAAACACGCCAATCTCAAGTACAAGTTTGGGAATCGGCATTTCTGGGCGGAAGGTTATTATGTAAGCACAGTAGAGCTTAATGAAGTCGCAATTAAGAAATATATTCAAGATTAAAGAAATTATCCAGTGGATGATTTCTTCACGAGTATGAAAATTTGAGAACGAGTAAAGCATGATATAGCATTATATAAATTAAGTGTAAAAGAATATGAGGATCCCTTTAGGGATAGTGGTAAGTAAGACTAAAGCCTCTTTGAGAGGCAAGTGACGAGTCAAGAGCAATAAGGCTTGAACAACGTGAAAGCCAGCGTCTTTAGGCGATGGCTGGTAATTTGGGCTTATAGCCCTGGTTCAAACGGGTGGTCATGATTAGTTTTAGTTCATTTGGTTGTATATACGGATATTTATATTAGCTGAAACTACTTTCAGAAATGGCTGTTCTATAAAATACTTTTGAAACTGAAATCTATCCTATTACAAAGTATTGAAAGCGCTTCACAAATAATATATAATAAACTCATAAGAACAAAGAAAAGGAGGAAAGAGGATGCCACAGATTACTAAAGAAGCCTTGATTGAACAAATCAAAGATGGAATCATCGTTTCTTGTCAGGCCCTTCCTCACGAACCGCTTTATACAGAAGCGGGAGGAGTCATTCCCTTGCTGGTCAAAGCGGCTGAGCAAGGTGGAGCAGTCGGTATCCGAGCAAATAGTGTTCGTGATATCAAAGAAATAAAGGAGGTTACAAAACTTCCGATTATCGGGATTATCAAACGAGATTATCCGCCACAAGAACCCTTCATCACGGCTACTATGAAAGAAGTTGATGAATTGGCAGAACTGGACATCGAGGTGATTGCTCTAGACTGTACTAAACGCGAACGCTACGATGGTTTAGAGATTCAAGAGTTCATTCGTCAGGTTAAGGAAAAATACCCTAACCAGCTCTTGATGGCTGATACAAGTACTTTCGAGGAAGGATTGGCAGCTGTTGAAGCGGGAATTGACTTTGTCGGAACAACCTTATCAGGATACACATCTTACAGTCCTAAAGTGGATGGTCCCGATTTTGAATTGATCAAAAAACTTTGTGATGCTGGTGTAGATGTCATTGCAGAAGGGAAAATTCATACACCAGAACAAGCCAAACAAATCCTGGGATACGGAGTGCGAGGTATCGTTGTTGGTGGCGCTATTACTAGACCAAAAGAGATTACAGAACGCTTCGTTGCTGGTCTTAAATAACACAATCTTAAAACAGAGGAGAGTGGTGGATGCGTAGGATGAAATGAAAACGTATACAAATGCAAGAACTCATTATCCAATATGGATACGCTTATCAATTAGGAGAATACAAATGAAATTTAGAAAACTAGCTTGTACAGTACTTGCGGGTGCTGCGATTCTTGGCCTTGCTGCATGTGGTAATTCTGGTGGAAGTAAAGATGCTGGAAAATCTGGTAGCGATAGCGGAAAAACAGAAATCACTTGGTGGGCATTCCCAGTCTTCACTCAAGAAAAAACTGGTGACGGTGTTGGAACATATGAAAAATCAATCATCGAAGCTTTTGAAAAAGCAAATCCAGATGTAAAAGTGAAATTGGAAACCATCGACTTCAAGTCTGGTCCTGAAAAAATCACAACAGCTATCGAAGCAGGGACAGCTCCAGACGTACTCTTTGACGCACCAGGACGGATCATCCAATATGGTAAAAATGGTAAATTAGCTGAATTGAATGATATTTTCACAGATGAATTTGTCAAAGATGTCAACAATGAAAATATCGTACAAGCAAGTAAGGCTGGAGATAAAGCCTACATGTATCCAATCAGTTCAGCTCCATTCTACATGGCTATGAACAAGAAAATGTTGGAAGAAGCTGGAGTTGCAAACCTTGTAAAAGAAGGTTGGACAACTGATGATTTTGAAAAAGTTTTGAAAGCGCTTAAAGATAAAGGATACACACCAGGTTCATTGTTCAGTTCTGGTCAAGGGGGAGACCAAGGAACACGTGCCTTCATCTCAAACCTTTACGGCGGTTCTGTAACAGATAAAGATGTAACAAAATATACAACTGATGATCCTAAATTCGTCAAAGGTCTTGAAAAAGCAGCTAGCTGGATCAAAGACGGTTTGTTGAACAACGGCTCACAATTTGACGGTGGAGCAGATATCCAAAACTTTGCTAACGGTCAAACATCTTACACAATCCTTTGGGCACCAGCTCAAAACGGTATCCAAGCTAAACTCTTGGAAGCAAGTAAAGTAGAAGTGGTAGAAGTGCCATTCCCATCAGATTCAGGCAAACCAGCTCTTGAATACCTTGTAAACGGATTTGCAGTATTCAACAACAAAGACGACAAGAAAGTTGCAGCATCTAAGAAATTCGTTCAATTCATCGCGGATGACAAAGAATGGGGTCCAAAAGACGTTGTTCGTACAGGTGCCTTCCCAGTTCGTACTTCATTTGGCAAACTTTATGAAGACAAACGTATGGAAACAATCAGTGGTTGGACTAAATACTACTCACCATACTACAACACTATCAATGGTTTTGCTGAAATGAGAACACTTTGGTTCCCAATGTTGCAATCTGTATCAAATGGTGACGAAAAACCAGCGGACGCTTTGAAAGCCTTCACTGAAAAAGCTAACGAAACAATTAAAAAAGCTACAAAACAATAAGCACTAAATCAGATTGATCCCTCCCTTTTCCCTGTGCATAGTCTATGTAAGAAAAGGGAGGATTTTGTTTGAAATGTAAGGAACTGTCACGAAATTAAAATGAAGTTCTTACATAAGCGAATCTTAAAAAATTTCATTTTGATTTTAAAACAGTTCAAGAAAGTCAAAAAATTATTCTATTTGAAAGAGAGGTGCCGACTGTGAAAGTCAATAAAATTCGTATGCGGGAAACAGTGATTTCCTATGCTTTCCTAGCACCAGTGTTGTTCTTCTTTGTCATCTTTGTATTGGCTCCGATGATTATGGGATTCATTACAAGTTTCTTTAACTACTCAATGACTAAATTTGAGTTTGTGGGCTTGGACAACTATGTTCGCATGTTTAAAGACCCTGTCTTTATGAAGTCTTTGATCAATACCGTGATTCTGGTTATTGGATCTGTACCGGTTGTTGTTCTATTCTCACTCTTTGTAGCATCTCAGACCTATCATCAAAATGCCATTGCCAGATCTTTCTACCGTTTTGTCTTCTTCCTACCTGTTGTAACAGGTAGTGTTGCCGTAACAGTTGTATGGAAATGGATCTATGACCCACTATCAGGGATTCTAAACTTTGTCCTTAAGTCAAGTCATATCATCAGCCAGAACATTTCTTGGTTGGGAGATAAAAACTGGGCTTTGATGGCGATTATGATTATCCTTTTGACTACATCTGTTGGTCAGCCGATTATCCTTTATATCGCTGCTATGGGGAATATTGACAATTCACTGGTTGAAGCGGCGCGTGTTGACGGTGCAACTGAGTTTCAAGTCTTCTGGAAGATTAAATGGCCAAGCCTTCTTCCAACAACTCTTTATATTGCAATCATCACAACAATTAACTCATTCCAGTGTTTCGCCTTGATTCAGCTTTTGACATCTGGTGGTCCAAACTACTCAACAAGTACCTTGATGTACTACCTATACGAAAAAGCCTTCCAATTGACAGAATACGGCTATGCCAACACAATTGGTGTCTTCTTGGCAGTTATGATTGCTATCGTAAGTTTTGTTCAATTTAAAGTACTTGGAAACGACGTAGAATACTAAAGAAAGGAGACAGCTATGCAATCTACAGAAAAAAAACCATTAACAGCCTTTACTGTTATTTCAACAATCATTTTGCTCTTGTTGACTGTGCTGTTCATCTTTCCATTCTACTGGATTTTGACAGGGGCATTCAAATCACAACCTGATACAATCGTTATTCCTCCTCAGTGGTTCCCTAAAATGCCAACCATGGAAAACTTCCAACAACTCATGGTGCAGAACCCTGCCTTGCAGTGGATGTGGAACTCTGTGTTTATCTCGCTGGTAACCATGTTCTTAGTCTGTGCAACCTCATCTCTAGCAGGTTATGTATTGGCTAAAAAACGTTTCTATGGTCAACGTATCCTCTTTGCAATCTTTATCGCTGCTATGGCGCTTCCAAAACAAGTTGTCCTTGTACCATTGGTACGTATCGTCAACTTCATGGGGATTCATGACACTCTTTGGGCAGTTATCTTGCCTTTGATTGGATGGCCATTTGGGGTCTTCCTTATGAAACAATTCAGCGAAAACATCCCAACAGAGTTGCTCGAATCAGCTAAAATCGATGGTTGTGGTGAGATTCGTACTTTCTGGAGTGTAGCCTTCCCGATTGTGAAACCAGGGTTTGCGGCTCTTGCAATCTTTACCTTCATCAATACTTGGAACGACTACTTCATGCAGTTGGTTATGTTGACTTCACGTCAAAACTTGACTATCTCACTTGGGGTTGCGACCATGCAGGCTGAAATGGCAACCAACTATGGTTTGATCATGGCAGGAGCTGCCCTTGCTGCTGTGCCAATCGTAACAGTCTTCCTTGTCTTCCAAAAATCCTTCACACAGGGTATTACTATGGGAGCGGTCAAAGGATAAGAAACGATTTCTTTTACAGTATCAATTTGCTATTGCTAGCACTATCTAAAAGCCTCCGACAGTAAATGACACTGTTGGAGGTGTTAGTTTTAATCGCTTAATGACGATTTTTAAAGGAGAAAATAATGATTTTTGACGATTTGAAAAATATTAGCTTTTATAAAGGAATTCATCCCAATCTTGACAAGGCAATTGATTATCTTTATGAACATCGTAAAGATTCATTCGAGTTAGGAAAATATGATATTGATGGTGATAAGGTCTTTCTAGTTGTTCAAGAAAATGTCCTAAATAAAGCTGAAAATGACCAGTTTGAACATCACAAGAACTATGCAGACTTGCATTTGTTGGTAGAAGGACATGAATATTCGAGCTACGGTTCACGAATCAAAGACGAGGCAGTAGCATTTGACGAAGCAAGTGACATTGGTTTTGTCCATTGTCATGAACACTACCCACTCTTGTTGGGTTATCACAATTTTGCGATTTTCTTCCCAGGAGAGCCACATCAACCAAATGGTTATGCAGGTATGGAAGATCAAGTTCGCAAGTATTTGTTTAAAATTTTAATTGATTAGAATGATCAGCAGAGATAGCTGATGACTATCTTATTAAGCACTTTTGAAAATTGAGTTTAAGAGTTGAATCTTATCACTTGATAAATCGGAATGATTTAGCAAGTGATATAAATTAAATTATAGGGGGAGCAAAGATGTCACAAAAAGGAAGAAGTCTCATCAAGGCTGCATTTGATACAGATAATTTTCTAATGCGAATTAGTGAGAAGGTTTTAGATATTGTAACAGTCAATCTTCTCTTTGTAGTAACTTGTTTGCCAATCGTAACGATTGGAGTGGCTAAAATTAGCCTCTACGAGACCATGTTCGAAGTTAAGAAGAGCAGACGTGTTCCAGTTTTTAGAACCTATCTAAGAGTTTTCAGGCAAAATCTGAAACTAGGTTTTCAGTTGGGGATGTTAGAATTAGGAATTGTATTTCTAACTCTTTCAGATCTCTATCTTTTCTGGGGTCAAACAGCTCTGCCCTTCCAATTGGTGAAAGCTATTTGTCTAGGTATTCTGATTTTCCTTACCATTGTGATGTTGGCTAGCTATCCCATCGCTGCACGTTATGACCTATCTTGGAAAGAAATTCTTCAAAAAGGATTGATGTTGGCTAGTTTTAATGCTCCTTGGTTTATCTTGATGATTGCAATTATCTTTTTGATTTTGATGATTCTATATCTATCAGCCTTTACCCTGCTATTGGGAGGATCAGCTTTTATTCTCTTTGGTTTTGGATTTCTTGCTTTTTTACAAGTGGGAGTGATGGAAAAGCTATTTGCTAAGTATGAGTAAGGAGTGCAATTATTTCTGAAACTACTTTCAAACGCTCCAAACGCTATTCTATAAGCGAGAAACTAAAATCTAAGTGTCTATAAGATATTGAAAGCCTTTTCGGTAAAGTGTATACTAAAGAAGTAAAGAAAGAATCTGCTTTAGCAGAAAATAAAAATAATAGGAGAAAATCTATGTCAGATTTGAAAAAATACGAAGGTGTCATTCCAGCCTTCTACGCATGTTATGATGATCAAGGAGAAGTAAGTCCAGAGCGTACGCGTGCCTTGGTTCAATACTTCATTGATAAAGGTGTTCAAGGTCTTTATGTCAATGGTTCTTCTGGTGAATGTATCTACCAAAGTGTTGAAGACCGCAAGTTAATCTTGGAAGAAGTCATGGCAGTTGCCAAAGGGAAATTGACTATTATTGCCCACGTTGCTTGCAACAATACCAAAGACAGTATGGAACTGGCTCGCCACGCAGAAAGCTTGGGTGTAGATGCGATTGCAACGATTCCACCAATTTACTTCCGCTTGCCAGAATACTCAGTTGCTAAATATTGGAACGATATCAGTTCTGCAGCTCCAAACACAGACTATGTGATCTACAACATTCCTCAATTGGCAGGAGTTGCTTTGACTCCAAGCCTTTACACAGAAATGTTGAAAAATCCTCGTGTTATCGGTGTTAAGAACTCTTCTATGCCAGTTCAAGATATCCAAACTTTTGTTAGCCTTGGTGGAGAAGACCATATCGTCTTTAACGGTCCAGATGAGCAGTTCCTAGGAGGACGCCTCATGGGTGCTAAGGCTGGTATCGGTGGTACTTACGGTGCTATGCCAGAACTCTTCTTGAAACTCAACCAATTGATTGCGGATAAAGACTTGGAAATAGCGCGTGAATTACAGTATGCTATCAACGCTATCATTGGTAAACTCACTGCTGCACATGGAAATATGTACGGTGTGATTAAGGAAGTCTTGAAAATCAATGAAGGCTTGAATATTGGTTCTGTACGTTCACCATTGACGCCAGTAACGGAAGAAGATCGTCCAGTTGTAGAAGCAGCTGCAGCCTTGATTCGCGAAACCAAGGAGCGCTTCCTCTAATCCATAAGGAGGTATTTATGACACACTACGTTGCAATTGATATCGGTGGAACCAACATCAAATATGGTTTGATCGACCAAGAAGGCCAACTTGTTGAATCGCATGAAATGCCAACAGAGGCGCATAAGGGTGGACCTCATATCTTACAAAAGACCAAAGATATCGTAGCCAGCTATTTAGAACAAGGCCCAGTAGCAGGTGTTGCTATTTCTTCTGCAGGAATGGTGGATCCAGATAAGGGTGAGATTTTCTATGCTGGGCCTCAGATTCCCAACTATGCAGGAACTCAGTTCAAGAAGGAAATCGAGACTAGCTTTGCTATTCCTTGTGAAATTGAAAATGATGTCAACTGTGCAGGTCTTGCTGAAGCGGTATCTGGTTCAGGTAAGGGAGCGAGTGTCACCCTTTGCTTGACCATTGGAACAGGTATCGGTGGTTGCTTGATTATGGATGGGAAGGTTTTCCATGGATTTAGCAATTCGGCCTGTGAAGTTGGGTATATGCATATGCAGGATGGAGCTTTCCAAGACTTGGCTTCTACGACAGCTTTAGTGAAATATGTAGCTGAAGCACATGGCGATCCAGTTGACCAGTGGAATGGTCGTCGTATCTTTAAGGAAGCCACTGAAGGCAATAAACTCTGCATGGCTGGTATTGACCGCATGGTAGACTATCTAGGAAAAGGTCTGGCAAATATTTGCTACGTTGCCAATCCAGAAGTGGTCATTCTCGGCGGTGGAATCATGGGGCAAGAGGCTATCCTTAAACCAAAAATCCGCACAGCCTTGAAGGCGGCCTTGGTACCAAGCCTAGCTGAAAAAACACGATTAGAATTTGCCCATCACCAAAATACGGCAGGTATGCTTGGTGCATATTATCATTTTAAGACAAAACAATCCTAGTTTGGCTCAGCCAAACTAGGATTTTCTGACGTGTTTTTGTCTACGATAGCCGTTGAGTTTTTTATTTTCCCAGTAGCTATTAAAGATTTTTTCCTTGCTTTCGCGATTGATTTCCAAAAAGTAGGCATAAATCAAATCGATAAAGAAGAGCATAGGAAGTTGAGCGGATATTCGTTGGATATAGGAAGGCTGGCTGTGGGTGGCTACAAGAACAGTCTCTGTGTAGGCCTGACTGTCTTTATTGGGAACACTTGAAAAGAGTACAGTCTTTGCCCCCATCTCCTTGGCGTCTAATAAACTGTCTAAAATAGAGGGAGTTGCGCCAGAAAGTGAGAAACCAAGTACGAGACAATTTTCGTCCATAATGCTGGTTGTCCAGGCAAAGCCGTCTTGATCGGTCAAAGCTTCGCAGACCACACCCAGACGCATGAAGCGTAATTTCATTTCACGAGCAACAAGGCCAGAACTTCCTGTTCCGAAGAAGTAGACACGCTCAGCATCTTCGATTAATTGGGCAATTCGTTCTAGTTGGACTTCGTCAATCAAGTCTTGTGTTTGTTCCCGCATATTGCTATAACTTCTGAGGACTCGTTTGGTCAGTGGACTGTGCTTGAAGACTTGGTTGGCTTGATTTTCTGCCTCATGTTGGTATTGGAAAATAAATTCTCGGTAGCCAGTAAAGCCACACTTTTTAGCAAAGCGAGTTAGTGCAGCCTGAGAGATATGTAATTTTTGAGTGACCTGTTGGGAGGAAAGGTCATCTTGAATGGTTTCTGCTTGTAAAAAATAGCGAGCGATTTCTTGCTCTAGGTCTGTCATTTCTTCAAAATGTGAATCAATGACAGTTGCGATATCTGGTTTGTCCATAGGGAAGGCTCCTTTAAATGAGTCGTGTTGGAAAAAGACTAGATTATTGAACTTTTACATTCATTATAACATATAATATAGGGATGGATAAATAAAAACGTATCTTACTGTAAAAACGAAAAAAAGCTTCTTTCTTTTCCATAATTTTCTGCTCAAATTGTGGTACAATTAAGAGTAAGATTTTAAGTTAGAAATGAGACTGATTTGTATGAGAAAATTTAACAGCCATTCGATTCCGATTCGGCTTAATTTATTGTTTTCAATCGTCATTTTACTCTTTATGACCATTATTGGTCGTTTGTTGTATATGCAGGTTTTGAACAAGGATTTTTACGAAAAAAAGCTAGCCTCAGCTAGTCAGACCAAGGTCACAACCAGTTCTGCCCGTGGGGAAATCTATGATGCTAGTGGAAAACCTTTGGTAGAAAATACGTTAAAACAGGTTGTTTCCTTTACGCGTAGCAATAAAATGACGGCTACAGACTTAAAAGAAATAGCTAAAAAGTTACTGACTTATGTGAGCATCAGTTCGCCAAATTTGACAGAACGCCAGCTGGCTGATTACTATTTGGCTGATCCTGAAATCTATAAAAAAACAGTGGAAGCTCTCCCAAGTGAGAAACGCTTGGATTCAGATGGCAATCGCCTATCCGAATCAGAACTGTATAACAATGCGGTCGATAGTGTCCCAACAAGTCAACTAAACTATACAGAGGATGAAAAGAAAGAAATCTATCTTTTTAGTCAGTTAAATGCTGTTGGAAACTTTGCGACAGGAACCATTGCGACAGATCCTCTAAATGATTCTCAGGTGGCTGTTATTGCCTCTATTTCAAAGGAGATGCCTGGCATTAGTATTTCTACTTCTTGGGATCGAAAGATTTTGGAAACTTCCCTTTCTTCTATAGTAGGGAGTGTATCCAGTGAAAAAGCTGGTCTCCCAGCGGAAGAAGCAGAAGCCTATCTTAAAAAAGGCTATTCTCTAAATGATCGGGTTGGAACCTCCTATTTGGAAAAGCAATACGAGGAAACCTTGCAAGGTAAACGCTCGGTAAAAGAAATCCATCTGGATAAATATGGCAATATGGAAAGCGTGGATACAATTGAGGAAGGTAGTAAGGGAAACAATATCAAACTGACCATTGATTTGGCCTTCCAAGATAGCGTGGATGCTTTGCTGAAAAGTTATTTCAATTCCGAGCTAGGAAATGGTGGAGCCAAGTATTCTGAGGGTGTGTATGCAGTCGCCCTTAACCCCAAAACAGGTGCTGTTTTGTCTATGTCAGGACTCAAACATGACCTGAAAACGGGAGACTTGACGCCTGATTCCTTGGGAACGGTAACCAATGTCTTTGTCCCAGGGTCAGTAGTTAAGGCCGCTACCATCAGCTCAGGTTGGGAAAATGGTGTTTTATCAGGAAACCAAACCTTAACAGATCAGCCTATTGTTTTCCAAGGTTCAGCTCCAATTTATTCTTGGTATAAATTGGCATATGGATCTTTTCCTATTACAGCTGTGGAAGCCTTGGAGTATTCATCCAATGCTTACGTGGTTCAAACCGCTCTTGGAATCATGGGCCAGACCTATCAACCCAATATGTTTGTCGGCACCAGCAATCTAGAGTCTGCTATGGGGAAATTGCGTTCAACCTTTGGTGAATATGGTTTGGGTTCTGCGACTGGGATTGACCTACCAGATGAATCTACTGGATTGGTTCCCAAAGAGTATAACTTTGCCAATTTCATTACTAATGCTTTTGGCCAGTTTGATAACTACACACCGATGCAATTAGCCCAGTACGTTGCAACTATTGCTAACAATGGTGTTCGTCTAGCTCCACATATTGTCGAGGGAATATACGACAACAATGATAAGGGTGGCCTTGGGGAATTAATCCAAGCAATAGATACCAAGGAAATCAACAAGGTCAATATTTCTGAATCAGATATGGCAATCTTGCACCAAGGATTTTACCAAGTATCGCATGGAACTAGTCCCCTTACGACAGGACGGGCGTTTTCAGATGGCGCCACTGTTTCTATCAGTGGTAAGACCGGTACAGGTGAAAGCTATGTAGCTGGTGGTCAAGAAGCTAATAATACCAATGCCGTGGCCTATGCTCCAACAGAAAATCCTCAAATTGCAGTTGCAGTAGTCTTTCCTCATAATACCAATTTAACCAAAAATGTTGGGCCAGCAATTGCTCGCGACATTATCAATTTATATAACCAACACCATCCAATGAATTAGAAAGGAAGCCATGCTTTATCCAACACCTATTGCTAAGTTGATTGACAGTTATTCCAAACTTCCTGGTATTGGGATTAAGACAGCAACTCGACTGGCCTTTTATACTATTGGAATGCCGGATGACGACGTCAATGAATTTGCAAAAAATCTCCTTTCTGCTAAGAGAGAGCTGACCTATTGTTCCATCTGTGGTCGTTTGACTGATGACAATCCTTGCTCCATTTGTACCGATCCAAGTCGTGACCAGACAACGATTTTAGTTCTTGAGGATAGTCGTGATGTGGCAGCCATGGAGAATATCCAAGAATACCATGGACTCTATCATGTCCTGCATGGCCTCATTTCTCCTATGAATGGTATCAGTCCAGACGATATCAATCTCAAGAGTCTCATGACTCGTCTGATGGATAGTGAAGTTTCAGAAGTAATCGTAGCAACCAATGCTACAGCAGATGGGGAAGCGACTTCCATGTATCTTTCCCGCTTACTCAAGCCAGCTGGGATTAAGGTCACTCGCCTGGCACGAGGCCTCGCTGTGGGAGCAGATATCGAGTATGCGGACGAAGTGACCCTCTTACGGGCTATTGAAAATCGGACAGAGTTGTAAGTGTAGACAAATTTACGAACTCCATTCATTTATAAAAAAATCAAAGAGGCTGAAAATTGTTCCTATCGGTCTCTTTTTGTATAGTGTGATGAGTAGGATCAGGTTCAAGTTTTAAAAAAACAAGCAAATATGATATACTAAAGAGCGAGTATTCTAGTAGAATTAGGACAAATAATATGAAACAAACGATTATTCTTTTATATGGTGGACGGAGTGCGGAACGCGAAGTCTCTGTCCTTTCAGCGGAAAGTGTCATGCGTGCGGTCAATTACGACCGTTTCACAGTTAAGACTTTCTTTATCAGTCAGTCAGGTGACTTTATCAAAACGCAAGAATTTAGCCAGACTCCAGGTCAAGAGGATCGTCTCATGACAAATGAAACTATTGATTGGGATAAGAAAGTTGCACCAAGTGCTATTTACGAAGAAGGGGCAGTTGTCTTTCCAGTTCTTCACGGTCCGATGGGAGAAGATGGCTCTGTCCAAGGATTCTTGGAAGTTTTGAAAATGCCCTACGTTGGTTGCAACATCTTGTCATCAAGTCTTGCCATGGATAAAATCACGACCAAGCGTGTTTTAGAATCTGCTGGCATTGCCCAAGTTCCTTATGTGGCTATCGTTGAAGGTGATGATGTGACTGCTAAAATCGCTGAAGTGGAAGAAGAATTGACTTATCCAGTCTTCACTAAGCCGTCAAACATGGGTTCTAGTGTCGGTATTTCTAAATCTGAAAATCAAGAAGAACTCCGCCAAGCTTTGGAACTTGCCTTCCGATATGACAGTCGTGTCTTGGTAGAGCAAGGGGTAAATGCCCGTGAAATCGAGGTTGGTCTCTTGGGCAACTACGATGTTAAAAGCACCCTTCCAGGAGAAGTAGTCAAGGATGTTGCCTTTTATGACTACGATGCCAAGTATATTGACAACAAGATTACCATGGACATCCCAGCTAAAATCAGTGATGATGTGGTAGCTGTCATGCGTCAAAATGCAGAAACGGCCTTTCGTGCGATTGGAGGCCTCGGTCTATCTCGTTGCGATTTCTTCTATACAGATAAGGGAGAGATTTTCCTAAACGAGCTTAATACCATGCCAGGTTTTACCCAGTGGTCCATGTATCCACTACTTTGGGACAATATGGGAATCAGCTACCCAGAACTAATCGAGCGTTTGGTGGATCTTGCCAAGGAAAGTTTTGACAAGCGCGAAGCGCATTTGCTATAAAAATGAAAGAGAGGGTAGGAGCCAGAACCATCACTGTAAGGTGATTAGAGTTCTCGGACTTCAGCCCTTTTTAAAGGAGTAGAAATGAAATTAACAATCCATGAAGTGGCTCAAGTTGTAGGAGCTAAAAATGATGTCAGTATCTTTGAGGACACCCAGTTAGAAAAAGCTGAGTTTGACAGTCGCTTAATTGCGACAGGAGATTTATTTGTGCCCCTCAAGGGTGCGCGTGATGGTCATGACTTTATCGAAACAGCTTTTGAAAATGGCGCTGCTGCAACCCTGTCTGAGAAAGAGGTCGCAAATCATCCCTACATTCTAGTAGATGACGTTTTGGCTGCCTTTCAATCCCTAGCTGCCTATTATCTTGAAAAAACAGCTGTTGATGTCTTTGCGGTCACAGGTTCAAATGGTAAAACAACGACCAAGGATATGTTAGCGCACTTGCTATCAACAACCTACAAAACCTACAAAACTCAAGGCAACTACAATAACGAGATTGGCCTTCCTTACACAGTTCTCCATATGCCTGAAGGAACAGAAAAGTTGGTCTTGGAGATGGGACAGGATCACTTGGGAGATATTCATCTCTTGTCAGAATTGGCTCGTCCAAAAACAGCCATCGTGACCTTGGTTGGAGAGGCTCATTTGGCCTTCTTCAAAGACCGTTCGGAGATTGCTAAAGGAAAAATGCAAATTGCAGATGGCATGGCTGAAGGTTCTTTGCTTTTGGCACCAGCTGACCCGATTGTAGAGGCCTACTTGCCAACTGATAAAAAGGTGGTTCGTTTTGGACGAGGGGCAGAGTTGGAAGTTACCGACTTGATTGAGCGCAAGGATAGTCTGACCTTTAAGGCTAATTTCTTGGAGCAAGCCCTTGATTTGCCAGTGACTGGTAAGTACAATGCTACTAATGCCATGATTGCATCCTATGTTGCCCTACAAGAAGGAGTTTCAGAGGAGCAGATTCGTCAGGCCTTCCAAAATCTTGAATTGACGCGTAACCGTACCGAGTGGAAGAAAGCAGCCAATGGAGCAGATATCCTATCAGATGTTTACAATGCCAATCCAACTGCTATGAAGCTGATTTTAGAGACTTTCTCTGCCATTCCAGCCAATGAAGGTGGCAAAAAAATCGCTGTCTTGGCGGATATGAAGGAACTTGGTGACCAGTCTGTTCAACTTCATAACCAGATGATTTTGAGTCTTTCGCCAGATGTGCTGGATACCGTTATTTTCTATGGAGAAGATATCGCAGAATTGGCCCAACTTGCCAGTCAAATGTTCCCAATCGGCCACGTTTACTACTTCAAGAAAACAGAAGATCAAGACCAATTTGAAGACCTAGTCAAGCAGGTCAAGGAAAGCCTTGGAGTGCATGACCAAATCTTACTCAAAGGCTCCAATTCTATGAATCTAGCTAAGCTGGTAGAAAGTTTAGAAAATGAAGACAAGTGATTTTGTTAAGTATCTGCAAAGAATGATTGCCCTTACAGATACTGGATTAACCTTTACAAAAGATCCTTTCGACCGTGAGCGCTACGAAGACTTGCGAGGCCTTTTATCTGAAATGTTGAATCAGACATCAGACCTTGATTCCGAAGAAGTGGCAGAAGTCTTGAAGCCAACTTCTGCTTATGCGACTCCGTTAATGGACGTCCGTGCTTGGATTGTTGAGGACGAAAAGATTTGTCTGGTTAGGGGACAAGGAGAGAATGATTGGGCTTTGCCAGGTGGCTTTGGTGAGGTTGGTTATTCTCCAACAGAAAATATTCTCAAGGAAATTGAAGAAGAAACCGGTTTTGAAGCTAAAGTAGAAAGACTACTAGCTGTTTTTGATACAAATCGTTTCCAACTACAGAGCAAGCAATATGCAAAGTTTGTTTTTGAATGTAAGCTTCTTGATGGACAATTCCAAAAAAATCAAGAAATTGCTGCCCTTCAATTTTTTGCCATTGACCAACTGCCAGCCTTATCTGAAAAACGCATTACCAAGGAGCAAATAGAAATTCTTTGGCAGGTTTATCAAGGTCAGAGGGAGCAATATCTTGATTAAGAAGATGATTATCGTATTTCTAAATTCATTTTTGACAAATAGCATGGTATAATAAAATGCAGGAAAATTTTGAATCATGAGGAATACTAGATGAATTTATGGGATATTTTTTTTACGACCCAAGCAACAGAGCCACCCAAGTTTGATCTTTATTGGTATGTCAGTATATTTACACTCTTGGCCTTGACCTTCTATACAGCCTATCGTTATCGTGAAAAGAAGGTTTACCAACGATTTTTCCAAATCTTGCAGGCCGTTCAGTTAATCCTTCTTTATGGTTGGTATGGGGTCAATCATATGCCACTGTCAGAAAGTTTACCCTTTTACCATTGCCGTATGGCTATGTTTGTGGTGCTCTTGCTTCCTGGTCAGTCTAAATATAGGCAGTATTTTGCATTACTAGGAACATTTGGGACATTAGCTGCCTTTGTTTATCCAGTGCCAGATCCTTATCCATTCCCGCATATTGCGATTTTATCCTTTATCTTTGGCCACTTAGCTCTCTTGGGGAACTCTCTAGTTTATCTCTTGAGACAGTACGATGCAAGAATGCTAGATGTGAAAAGAATTTTTCTTATGACCTTTGGACTAAATGCCTTGATTTTTGTGGTCAATTTAGTAACAGGTGGGGATTACGGATTTCTGACAAAACCGCCATTGGTTGGGGATCACGGCTTAGTAGCTAATTATTTGATTGTTTCTCTGGCCTTGTCAGCAGCCATTACTTTGACAAAGAAAATCTTGGAACTATTTTTAGAACAAGAAGCAGAAAAAATGATTGCAAAGAAAGCTTAGAAATGAGCTTTCTTTTTTGTAGAATAGACAGATTGTTGACAAAGTTTACAGTGAATGAATTTCTGAACAGAAAAACTAAAAAATTGGCTGGTAAATTTAGGAAAAAACTGAGCACGATGAGATTTTTTGTGTTATAATATTCTGTGAATAGCTATGCCTACGTTTAGCTATTGAATATTACGAAGTTAGAAACTTGGAAGATAGAGAGGATGCGATGTAATGGCTAGAGAAGGCTTTTTTACAGGTCTAGATATTGGAACAAGCTCTGTCAAGGTGCTTGTAGCCGAGCAGAGAAATGGTGAATTAAATGTAATTGGCGTGAGTAATGCCAAAAGTAAAGGTGTAAAGGATGGAATTATTGTTGATATTGATGCAGCAGCAACTGCTATCAAATCAGCAATTTCCCAAGCAGAAGAAAAAGCAGGCATCTCAATTAAATCAGTGAATGTTGGTTTACCAGCTAATCTCTTACAGGTAGAACCAACTCAAGGAATGATTCCAGTAACATCTGATACCAAGGAAATTATGGATCAAGATGTCGAAAATGTTGTCAAATCAGCTTTGACAAAGAGTATGACACCTGATCGTGAAGTTATCACATTCATTCCTGAGGAATTTATTGTGGATGGTTTTCAAGGGATTCGTGACCCACGTGGTATGATGGGGGTTCGCCTTGAAATGCGTGGTTTACTTTATACAGGACCTCGTACTATCTTGCACAATCTGCGTAAGACAGTTGAACGTGCAGGTGTTCAGGTTGAAAATATTATTATTTCACCACTAGCAATGGTTCAATCTATTTTGAATGAAGGTGAACGTGAATTTGGTGCTACAGTGATTGATATGGGGGCAGGTCAAACGACTGTCGCTACAATCCGTAACCAAGAACTCCAGTTTACCAATATTCTCCAAGAAGGCGGAGATTATGTAACTAAGGATATCTCTAAAGTCTTGAAGACATCACAGAAACTAGCCGAAGGTTTGAAATTAAACTATGGAGAGGCTTATCCTCCTCTCGCAAGTAAAGAAACCTTCCAAGTCGAAGTGATCGGGGAAGTAGAACCTGTTGAAGTAACAGAAAATTACTTGTCAGAGATTATTTCTGCACGAATTAAGCATATTTTTGAACAGGTTAAACAAGACTTGGATAGAAGACATTTGTTGGATCTTCCTGGTGGTATTGTTTTGATTGGTGGAACAGCTATTTTACCGGGTATTGTGGAGCTTGCTCAAGAAGTTTTTGGTGTTCGTGTTAAGCTTTATGTTCCTAATCAAGTTGGAATTCGTAATCCAGCATTTGCTCATGTGATTAGCTTGTCAGAATTTGCGGGACAACTGACAGAAGTGCATCTCTTGGCTCAACGAGCAGTCAAGGGGGATGAGGGATTATTCCAACAACCGCTCAGTTTTGGGGGAATGATTCAGAAAACAGCTCAGTTTGTACAATCAACGCCTGTTCAACCAGCTCCTACCCCAGAAGTAGAGCCGGTGGCGCCTACAGAACCAATGGCTGATTTCCAACAAGCTTCACAAAATAAACCGAAATTAGCAGATCGTTTCCGTGGCTTGATCGGAAGCATGTTTGACGAATAAAGAGGAAAAATAAATTATGACATTTTCATTTGATACAGCTGCTGCTCAAGGTGCAGTGATTAAAGTAATTGGTGTCGGTGGAGGTGGTGGCAATGCCATCAACCGTATGGTCGACGAAGGTGTTACAGGCGTAGAATTTATCGCAGCAAACACAGATGTACAAGCATTGAGTAGTACAAAAGCTGAGACTGTTATTCAGTTGGGACCTAAATTGACTCGTGGTTTGGGTGCAGGAGGTCAACCTGAGGTTGGTCGTAAAGCTGCTGAAGAAAGCGAAGAGACACTGACTGAAGCTATCAGTGGTGCAGATATGGTCTTCATCACTGCTGGTATGGGAGGAGGCTCTGGAACTGGAGCTGCTCCTGTTATTGCTCGTATTGCTAAAGATTTAGGTGCTCTTACAGTTGGTGTTGTAACACGTCCGTTTGGTTTTGAAGGAAGCAAACGTGGACAATTCGCTGTAGAAGGAATCAATCAACTACGTGAGCATGTAGATACTCTATTGATTATTTCAAACAACAACTTGCTTGAAATTGTTGATAAGAAAACACCGCTCCTGGAGGCTCTTAGCGAAGCAGATAACGTTCTTCGTCAAGGTGTTCAAGGAATTACCGATTTGATTACCAATCCAGGATTGATTAACCTTGACTTTGCCGATGTGAAAACAGTTATGGCAAATAAAGGGAATGCTCTTATGGGTATTGGTATCGGTAGTGGAGAAGAACGTGTGGTAGAAGCAGCACGTAAGGCAATTTACTCTCCACTTCTTGAAACAACAATTGATGGAGCAGAAGATGTGATTGTCAACGTAACTGGTGGTCTTGACTTAACCTTGATTGAGGCAGAAGAGGCTTCACAAATTGTGAACCAGGCAGCAGGTCAAGGAGTGAACATCTGGCTCGGTACTTCAATTGATGAAAGTATGCGTGATGAAATTCGTGTAACAGTTGTCGCAACGGGTGTTCGTCAAGACCGCGTAGAAAAGGTTGTGGCTCCACAAGCTAGACCTACTACTAACTACCGTGAGACAGTAAAGCCAGCTCATTCACATGGCTTTGATCGTCATTTTGATATGGCAGAAACAGCTGAATTACCAAAACAAAATCAACGTCGCTCGGAACAAGCTCAAGGCTCTGCTTTTGGTGATTGGGATTTACGTCGCGAGACAATTGTTCGTCCGACTGATTCAGTAGTGTCACCGGTAGAACGTTTTGAAATTCCAAATTCGCAAGATGAAGATGAGTTGGATACACCTCCATTTTTCAAAAATCGTTAAGTAAATGAATGTAAAAGAAAATACAGAACGTGTTTTTCGGGAAGTCGCAGAAGCAAGTCTGAGTGCTCATCGCGAGAGTGGCTCAGTCTCTGTCATTGCAGTTACCAAGTATGTAGATGTACCGACAGCGGAAGCCTTGCTTCCGCTAGGGGTTCATCATATCGGTGAAAATCGTGTAGATAAGTTTCTAGAGAAATATCAAGCTTTAAAAGATCGAGATGTGACTTGGCATTTGATTGGTACCTTGCAAAGACGTAAGGTGAAAGATGTCATTCAATACGTTGATTATTTCCATGCATTGGATTCAGTAAAGCTAGCAGAGGAAATCCAAAAAAGAAGTGACCGAGTCATCAAGTGTTTCCTTCAAGTAAATATTTCTAAAGAAGAAAGTAAACACGGCTTTTCGAGAGAAGAATTATTGGAAGTCTTGCCAGAGTTGGGCAAACTAGATAAGATTGAATATGTTGGTTTAATGACGATGGCACCTTTTGAGGCTAACAGTGAGCAGTTGAAAGAAATTTTCAAGGCGACCCAAGATTTACAAAAAGAAATCCAAGAAAAACAAATTCCAAATATGCCTATGACCGACTTAAGCATGGGAATGAGTCGTGATTATAAAGAAGCGATTCAATTCGGTTCCACCTTTGTTCGCATAGGTACAGCATTTTTTAAGTAGGAGAGAACCATGTCTTTAAAAGATAGATTCGATAGATTTATAGATTATTTTACGGAGGATGAGGATTTAAGTCTCCCTAATGAAAAACGAGATGAGCCTATTCTAACTCCAGTAAATTCTACACAGGAAAAGGCTCTCTCAACGAATCAAACACCAAGCACAAGTAGTACAAAAGAAAATAATATTACTAGACTGCATGCACGTCAACAAGAGTTAGCAAAGCAAAATCAGCATTCTACTGAAAAAGTAACAATTGATGTTCGTTATCCTAGAAAATATGAAGATGCGATAGAAATTGTTGATTTATTAGCAGGAAACGAAAGTATTTTGATTGATTTTCAATATATGACTGAAGTGCAAGCTCGTCGTTGTTTAGATTATCTGGATGGAGCTTGCCATGTTCTAGCTGGAAATTTGAAAAAGGTAGCTTCTACCATGTACCTGTTGACACCAGTGAATGTTATTGTGAACGTAGAAGATATTCGTTTACCAGATGAAGAACAAAATGGTGAGTTTGGCTTTGATATGAAGCGAAATAGAGTACGATAATGATTTTTTTAATTCGTCTGATTTATAATGCAGTGGATATTTACTCCCTGATTTTGGTAGCCTTTGCTGTCATGTCTTGGCTTCCAGGCGCCTACGAATCAAGTTTGGGTCGTTGGATTGTAGCATTGGTAAAACCAGTGCTTGCTCCTTTGCAACGCCTGCCTTTACAGATAGCAGGTCTTGATTTATCTGTTTGGGTTGCGATTGTTTTGATTCGATTTTTAGGAGAAAACCTAGTCCGTTTTCTGGCGATGATAGGATGAATAAAGGGATTTACCAGCATTTCTCTATAGAAGACCGTCCCTTTCTTGATAAGGGAATGGAATGGATAAAGAAGGTAGAAGATAGCTATGCTCCTTTTTTAACTCCCTTTATCAATCCTCATCAGGAGAAACTATTAAAGATTTTGGTCAAAACTTATGGTCTTGCTTGTAGCAGTAGTGGGGAATTCGTCTCGAGTGAGTATGTTCGAGTTTTATTATACCCAGATTATTTCCAGCCAGAGTTTTCAGATTTTGAAATATCTCTCCAGGAAATAGTGTATTCCAATAAATTTGAACACTTAACGCATGCTAAGATTTTAGGGACAGTCATCAATCAATTGGGGATTGAACGGAAACTTTTTGGAGATATCCTAGTAGATGAAGAACGGGCGCAGATTATGATTAATCAGCAATTTCTTCTTCTCTTTCAAGATGGATTAAAGAAAATTGGCCGTATACCTGTTTCGCTGGAGGACCGTCCTTTCACCGAGAAAATAGATAAGCTAGAACAGTATCGAGAGCTGGATTTATGTGTGTCTAGTTTTAGATTAGATGTTCTTTTATCAAATGTTTTGAAACTATCTAGAAATCAAGCAAACCAGTTGATTGACAAGAAACTTGTCCAAGTAAATTATCATATGGTAGACAAATCAGATTATACTGTTCAAGTTGGAGACTTGATTAGTGTGAGAAAATTTGGGCGTTTGAGGTTGCTTCAAGATAAGGGACAAACTAAAAAAGAGAAGAAAAAAATAACAGTCCAGTTATTATTAAGTAAGTGAGGAAAAATATGCCAATTACATCGTTAGAAATCAAAGATAAAACCTTTAGCACACGTTTTAGAGGTTTTGATCCAGAAGAAGTAGATGAATTTTTAGATATTGTGGTTCGTGATTATGAAGATTTGGTTCGTTCTAATCATGATAAGGATTTACATATTAAAAATTTGGAAGAGCGTTTGTCTTACTTTGATGAGATGAAAGATTCGTTGAGCCAGTCTGTATTGATTGCCCAAGATACAGCTGAGAGAGTGAAACAAACAGCACACGATCGTTCAAATAATATTATTCATCAAGCTGAACAGGATGCACATCGATTATTGGAAGAAGCAAAATACAAGGCAAATGAAATTCTTCGTCAGGCTGCTGACAATGCTAAGAAAGTTGCTGTTGAAACCGAAGAATTGAAGAACAAGAGCCGTGTCTTCCACCAACGTCTCAAATCTACAATTGAGAGCCAGTTAGCTATTGTTGAATCGTCAGATTGGGAAGATATTCTCCGTCCAACAGCTACTTATCTTCAAACCAGTGATGAAGCTTTTAAAGAAGTGGTTAGCGAAGTACTTGGAGAACCGATTCCAGCTCCAATTGAGGAAGAACCAATTGATATGACACGTCAATTTTCTCAAGAAGAAATGACAGAGTTACAGGCTCGTATTGAGGCAGCCAATAAAGAATTGGCTGAATTTGAAGCCCAGGCTAAACAGGAAGTGGAAAATCCAACTCCTGTAGTGAGTCCTCAAATGGAAGAAAGTCCAGCTCATCCAGTTGGTCCAATGTATGAAGAGCCAGAAGTAGCTCCAAGCCATTACTCAGGACCAACACCAGCTACTGAAGCTGTAAACTCAGCACCAGGATTTGATGCACCGCAAGAATCCGTTACAATTTTATAAGAAATAATCTGAGAACAATATCTTATCCTTATATTTCCAGCGAGCAGGAGATGGTGTGAGTCCTGTAATCCCTATTGATAAGATTATCCTCTCAAACAATCAAGTCTGAATGGAGTAAGATTTGACGTTTCCCACGTTACGGGATAAGAGGGAGAAAGACTAAATCTTTTTCCAAATAAAGGTGGTACCACGATTTTCGTCCTTTTTGGCAGTCGTGGTTTTTAATTTGTTATTATTTATAAAGGAGATACCATGAAACTCAAAGATACCCTTAATCTTGGGAAAACAGCTTTCCCAATGCGTGCAGGCCTTCCGACCAAAGAGCCAGTTTGGCAAAAGGAATGGGAAGATGCAAAACTTTACCAACGTCGTCAAGAATTGAACCAAGGAAAACCTCATTTCACCTTGCATGATGGCCCTCCATACGCGAACGGAAATATCCACGTTGGACACGCTATGAACAAGATTTCAAAAGATATCATTGTTCGCTCAAAATCTATGTCAGGTTTTTACGCACCATTTATCCCAGGTTGGGATACTCATGGTCTGCCAATCGAGCAAGTTTTGGCAAAACAAGGTGTCAAACGTAAAGAAATGGACTTGGTTGAGTACTTGAAACTTTGCCGTGAATACGCTCTTTCTCAAGTAGATAAACAACGTGAAGACTTTAAACGTTTGGGTGTTTCTGGTGACTGGGAAAATCCATATGTGACTTTGACTCCTGATTATGAAGCAGCCCAAATCCGTGTATTTGGTGAGATGGCTAATAAAGGTTATATTTACCGTGGTGCAAAACCAGTTTACTGGTCTTGGTCATCTGAGTCAGCCCTTGCTGAAGCAGAGATTGAATACCATGACTTGGTTTCAACTTCCCTTTACTATGCCAATAAGGTAAAAGATGGTAAAGGTGTTCTAGATACAGATACTTATATCGTTGTTTGGACAACTACTCCATTCACCATCACAGCTTCTCGTGGTTTGACTGTTGGTGCAGATATTGATTACGTTTTGGTTCAACCTGCTGGTGAAGCTCGTAAGTTTGTGGTTGCTGCAGAATTGTTGACTAGCTTGTCTGAGAAATTTGGCTGGGCTGATGTTCAAGTGTTGGCAACTTACCGTGGTCAAGAACTCAACCACATCGTAACAGAACATCCATGGGATACAGCTGTAGATGAATTGGTTATTCTTGGTGACCACGTTACAACTGACTCTGGTACAGGTATTGTCCATACAGCCCCTGGTTTTGGTGAGGACGACTACAATGTTGGTATTGCTAATGGTCTTGAAGTCGCAGTGACTGTTGACGAACGTGGTATCATGATGAAGAATGCTGGTCCTGAGTTTGAAGGTCAATTCTATGAAAAGGTAGTTCCAACTGTTATTGAAAAACTGGGTAACCTCCTTCTTGCCCAAGAAGAAATCTCTCACTCATACCCATTTGACTGGCGTACTAAGAAACCAATCATCTGGCGTGCAGTACCACAATGGTTTGCTTCAGTTTCTAAATTCCGTCAAGAAATCTTGGATGAAATTGAAAAAGTGAAATTCCACTCAGAATGGGGGAAAGTTCGTCTTTACAACATGATTCGTGACCGTGGCGACTGGGTTATCTCTCGTCAACGTGCTTGGGGTGTTCCACTTCCTATCTTCTATGCTGAAGATGGTACAGCAATCATGACTGCTGAAACGATTGAGCATGTAGCTCAACTCTTTGAAGAACATGGTTCAAGCATTTGGTGGGAACGTGATGCCAAAGACCTCTTACCAGAAGGATTTACTCATCCAGGTTCACCAAATGGTGAGTTCAAAAAAGAAACAGATATCATGGACGTTTGGTTTGACTCAGGTTCATCATGGAATGGAGTTGTGGTAAACCGTCCTGAGTTGACTTACCCAGCAGACCTTTACCTAGAAGGTTCTGACCAATACCGTGGTTGGTTCAACTCATCACTTATCACATCAGTTGCCAACCATGGCGTAGCACCTTACAAACAAATCTTGTCACAAGGTTTTGCCCTTGACGGTAAAGGTGAGAAGATGTCTAAATCTCTCGGAAATACCATTGCTCCAAGCGATGTTGAAAAACAATTTGGTGCTGAAATCTTGCGTCTCTGGGTAACAAGTGTTGACTCAAGCAACGACGTGCGTATCTCTATGGATATCTTGAGCCAAGTTTCTGAAACTTACCGTAAAATCCGTAACACCCTTCGTTTCTTGATTGCTAATACATCTGACTTTAACCCAGCTCAAGACGCAGTAGCTTACGATGAGCTTCGTTCAGTTGATAAGTACATGACTATTCGCTTTAATCAGCTTGTTAAGACCATTCGTGATGCTTACGCAAACTTTGAATTCTTGACAATCTACAAGGCCTTGGTGAACTTTATCAACGTTGACTTGTCAGCCTTCTACCTTGATTTTGCCAAAGATGTTGTTTATATCGAAGGTGCCAAATCATTGGAACGCCGTCAAATGCAGACTGTCTTCTATGACATTCTTGTCAAAATCACCAAACTCTTGACACCAATCCTTCCTCACACTGCGGAAGAAATCTGGTCATATCTTGAGTTTGAAGCAGAAGACTTCGTTCAATTGTCAGAATTGCCAGAAGCAGAGACATTTGCTAACCAAGAGGAAATCTTGGATACATGGGCTGCCTTCATGGACTTCCGTGGACAAGCTCAAAAAGCCTTGGAAGAAGCTCGTAATGCCAAAGTTATCGGGAAATCACTTGAAGCACACTTGACAGTTTATCCAAACGAAGTTGTGAAAACTCTACTCGAAGCAGTAAACAGCAATGTAGCTCAACTTTTGATTGTGTCTGAATTGACCATGGCAGAAGGATCAGCTCCAGAAACTGCCGTTAGCTTTGAAGATGTAGCCTTCACTGTTGAACGCGCTGCAGGTGAAGTATGTGACCGTTGCCGTCGTATCGACCCAACAACAGAAGAACGCAGCTACCACGCAGTCATCTGTGACCACTGTGCAAGCATTGTTGAAGAAAACTTTGAGGAAGCAGTCGCAGAAGGATTTGAAGCGAAATAGTTTTGAGTAGTCTGGAGAATATTCATGAATTGAGTATTTTAACTAGTTATGGTATAATATTTAGTATAAAACATTAAAGGAGATTTATTATGAAGTCAAAAGCTTTAGCACTTTATAGTGGTATTGTTGGTTTAGTAGGTGGAATATACTTGCTTATTGCCCCATTTCTTTTACTAGCAGCAGTTGTGAGTACAGCTGCTACAGCAACAGCTACACAGAGTCCTGAATTAACTGCATCTACAACAGTTGCAGGAGTTGCAGGAGTTTTACTTCCAACTGTTTTAAAAATTGCTATTTTAGTTTTAGGAATTGTTGCGATTGTATATTATAAGGGAGAAAGTCGTGTTGGTTCGGCTCCTTCTGTCCTATTAATCGTAGGTGGAGCAGTTGGCTTGATTCCAGCCCTTGGTTGGGTAGGAGGAATCCTAGCAATTATCGGTGGTTCACTATTTTTAGGAAGTCTCAAAAAATTCAAAGTTGAAGGATAAAAAATAAGGAAAAGGATTGGCAAACAGTCCTTTCCTTTTTGGTTTTGACTAGCTTTTTTGTGAAAAATTGTGTAAAATAGAATAGATAAACGAGGGGGAACCTCGGAAAATTTAAAGGAGAATCCATCTAATGGTAAAATTGGTTTTTGCTCGCCACGGTGAGTCTGAATGGAACAAAGCTAACCTTTTCACTGGTTGGGCTGATGTTGATTTGTCTGAAAAAGGTACACAACAAGCGATTGACGCTGGTAAATTGATCAAAGAAGCTGGTATCGAATTTGACCAAGCTTACACTTCAGTATTGAAACGTGCGATTAAAACAACTAACTTGGCTCTTGAAGCTTCTGACCAATTGTGGGTTCCAGTTGAAAAATCATGGCGTTTGAACGAACGTCACTACGGTGGTTTGACTGGTAAAAATAAAGCTGAAGCTGCTGAACAATTTGGTGATGAGCAAGTTCACATCTGGCGTCGTTCATACGATGTATTGCCTCCAAACATGGACCGTGATGATGAGCACTCAGCTCACACAGACCGTCGTTACGCTTCACTTGACGACTCAGTTATCCCAGATGCTGAAAACTTGAAAGTGACTTTGGAACGTGCCCTTCCTTTCTGGGAAGATAAAATCGCTCCAGCTCTTAAAGATGGTAAAAACGTATTCGTAGGAGCTCACGGTAACTCAATCCGTGCCCTTGTAAAACACATCAAAGGTTTGTCAGACGATGAAATCATGGATGTGGAAATCCCTAACTTCCCACCATTGGTATTCGAATTCGACGAAAAATTGAACGTCGTTTCTGAATACTACCTTGGAAAATAAAAAATTGTAAGCCTAGGATTGATTTCTAGGCTTTTTATGTTAGTATGGTAGTATGATAAGGAATAAAAAACAAGATTATGTATTGGTCTACAAGCAACCAGCGTCAACAACATATAAGGGTTGGGAAGAAGAGGCCTTACCGCTAGGCAATGGTTCTTTAGGGGCAAAAGTATTTGGGCTTATAGGTGCTGAGCGGATTCAATTCAATGAAAAAAGTCTCTGGTCTGGAGGTCCACTTCCTGATAGTTCAGATTATCAGGGTGGAAATCTTCAAAATCAGCATAGTTTTTTAGCTGAGATTCGGCAGGATTTGGAAAAGAGAGATTACAATCGGGCTAAGGAACTGGCTGAAAAGCACCTGATTGGACCAAAAACGAGTCAATATGGGACCTATCTGTCCTTTGGGGATATTTTCATTGAGTTCAGCCAGCAAGGCAAGACTTTGTCTCAGGTGACGGATTACCAGAGACAGCTGAATATCAGTAAGGCGCTTGCGACGACTTCTTATGCCTATAAGGGAACGAGATTTAAACGTGAAGCCTTTGCGAGTTTTCCAGATGATCTCTTGGTTCAGCGCTTTACTAAGGAAGGGTTGGAAACTCTAGATTTTACTATAGAACTATCCTTGACCCGTGATTTGGCTTCTGATGGAAAGTATGAGCAGGAAAAATCTGATTACAAGGAGTGTAAGCTGGATATTACTGATTCTTATATCTTGATGAAGGGGCGAGTTAAGGACAATGACCTGCAGTTTGCTAGTTATCTAGCTTGGGAAACAGATGGAGACATTAGAGTCTGGTCAGATAAGGTTCAGATATCAGGAGCCAGTTATGCTAATCTCTTCTTGGTGGCTAAGACAGATTTTGCCCAAAATCCTGCTAGCAATTATCGCAAGAAAATTGATTTAGAGCAACAGGTAAAAGACTTGGTGGAGATAGCTAAAGAAAAGGGCTATACCCAATTGAAATCAAGGCATATTGAGGACTACCAAGCCTTATTCCAGCGTGTTCAATTGGATTTGGAAGCTGATGTTGACGCATCCACTACAGATGATTTGTTAAAAAATTATAAGCCACAAGAGGGGCAGGCTTTGGAGGAGCTGTTCTTCCAGTATGGGCGGTATTTATTGCTTAGTTCTTCTAGAGACTGTCCAGATGCTCTACCAGCTAACCTACAAGGGGTCTGGAATGCAGTCGATAATCCTCCTTGGAATTCGGACTATCACCTGAATATCAACCTGCAGATGAATTATTGGCCAGCCTATGTTACCAATCTCCTAGAGACGGCTTTTCCAGTCATCAACTATATCGATGATTTGCGTGTCTATGGTCGTCTAGCAGCTGCAAGGTATGCAGGCATTTTCTCTCAGGAAGGGGAGGAGAATGGTTGGTTGGTTCATACTCAAGCTACTCCCTTTGGCTGGACGGCACCTGGTTGGGATTACTATTGGGGTTGGTCACCAGCTGCCAATGCGTGGATGATGCAAACTGTTTATGAAGCCTATTCATTTTATAGGGATCAAGACTATCTCAGGGAGAAAATTTATCCCATGTTGAGGGAAACGGTTCGTTTTTGGAATGCCTTTTTACATAAGGACCAGCAGGCGCAGCGTTGGGTCTCTTCTCCGTCTTATTCTCCAGAACATGGTCCGATTTCGATTGGCAATACCTATGACCAATCTCTGATTTGGCAGTTATTTCATGATTTTATTCAGGCTGCTCAGGAATTGGGACTGGATGAGGCTTTGTTGACTGAGGTCAAGGAGAAGTTTGACTTGCTTAATCCTCTTCAAATCACTCAATCTGGTCGAATCAGGGAGTGGTATGAGGAGGAAGAGCAGCATTTTCAAAATGAGAAAGTGGAGGCCCAGCATCGGCACGCTTCCCATCTAGTGGGACTCTATCCTGGAACTCTCTTTAGCTATAAGGGACAAGAGTATCTTGATGCGGCGCGTGCTAGTCTCAATGATCGTGGAGATGGCGGCACAGGCTGGTCCAAGGCTAATAAGATCAATCTCTGGGCGCGTTTGGGAGATGGCGATCGAGCCCATAAATTATTAGCAGAGCAGTTAAAGTCATCCACCTTGCCAAATCTTTGGTGTAGCCACCCTCCTTTTCAGATAGATGGTAATTTTGGTGCTACTAGTGGCATGGCAGAAATGTTACTCCAGTCTCATACAGCTTATCTGGTGCCTCTAGCTGCCCTACCTGATGCATGGTCAAGAGGTTCCGTTTCAGGCTTAATGGCACGTGGACATTTTGAAGTGAGCATGAGGTGGGAGGATAAAAAACTTTTACAGATGACCATTTTATCAAGGAGTGGAGGAGATTTGCGAGTTTCTTATCCAGGCATTGAAAAGAGTGTGATTGAAGTGAATCAAGAAAAAGCAAAAGTGAAATGCATAGAGAAAGATTGTATTTCAGTGGCGACAGCAGAAGGCGATCTGGTTCAATTTTATTTTTAAGAAGATGATAGAAGGCAGTGGTTTGAGACTGCCTTTTTTGAAGGATTTGAGAATGTAAGCAGTTTCCAACTAGTTGAAAAAGCGTTATAATGGTAGTAGGAAGTAATTTGTTTGAGAGAGGGTGGGGCTGATGGCTTATATTGAAATGAAACACTGTTACAAGCGTTATCAGGTTGGGGACACGGAGATTGTGGCCAATCGTGATGTGAATTTTGAAATTGAAAAGGGTGAATTGGTGATTATTCTAGGTGCATCTGGTGCAGGCAAGTCAACGGTTCTTAACCTTCTTGGGGGAATGGATACCAATGATGAGGGGGAAATCTGGATTGATGGTGCCAATATTGCAGATTATAGTTCCCACCAGAGAACCAATTACCGCCGCAATGATGTAGGATTTGTTTTTCAGTTTTATAATCTAGTTTCCAATCTAACCGCTAAGGAAAATGTGGAACTGGCCTCTGAAATCGTGACAGATGCCTTGAATCCTGAACAGGTCTTGACAGATGTAGGTCTGGCTCATCGTCTTAATAATTTTCCAGCCCAGCTTTCTGGAGGGGAGCAACAGCGAGTCTCCATTGCACGCGCGGTAGCCAAAAATCCTAAAATTCTCCTTTGTGACGAACCGACAGGCGCCTTGGATTATCAGACGGGCAAGCAAGTCTTGAAGATTCTCCAAGACATGTCTCGTCAAAAGGGAGCGACGGTAATCATCGTGACTCACAATGGAGCTTTGTCGCCCATTGCGGATCGCGTGATTCATATGCATGATGCCAGTGTCAAGGATGTGGTGATCAACCAGCATCCTCAGGATATCGATACATTGGAGTACTAGCATGATCAAGCGAAAAACCTATTGGAAGGACTTAATTCAGTCTTTCACAGGCTCCAAGGGGCGTTTCTTATCCATCTTGACTTTGATGATGTTGGGATCTCTAGCCCTTGTAGGCCTCAAAGTGACTAGCCCCAACATGGAGGCAACAGCTAATGCTTATTTAACAACTGCTCAAACCTTGGATTTGGCAGTCATGTCTAATTATGGTTTGGATCAAACAGATCAAGAAGAACTAGGACAGACGCAGGGCGCAGAGGTTGAGTTTGGCTATTTGACAGATGTGACTATGGAAAATGGGCAGGATGCCATTCGGCTGTATTCCAAACCAGAGCGAATTTCAACCTTTCAGCTAAGAGAGGGACGACTTCCTCAGTCCGACAAGGAAATAGCTTTGGCCACTCATTTGCAAGGTCAATACAGCGTGGGACAGGAGATTAGCTTTAAAGAAAAAGAAGGCAGTCATTCCTCTTTAAAAGACCATACCTATACTATTACTGGTTTTGTGGATTCAGCTGAAATCCTCTCCCAGCGAGATATGGGCTACGCAGCAAGTGGAAGTGGGACTCTGACCGCTTACGGGGTGATTTTATCTAGTCAGTTTGATCAGGAAGTCTACAATATAGCTCGTTTGAAATATCAAGATTTAGCAGGTTTAAATGCTTTCTCAGCAGCTTATGAAGAAAAATCCAAACAGCATCAGGAAGATCTAGAACAAGCTTTGTCAGATAATGGCAAGGCACGTCTGCAACTCTTGAAAAAAGAAGGGCAAGAGTCTCTCGATAAGGGGCAAGAGACCCTTAATAAGGCTGAGACTAATTTGCAGGAAGGCAAGCGTCGTTTAGCAACTGCTCAAGCTCGTATACAGGCTCAGGAAAGTCAACTAGCCTTGCTTCCTCAAGCACAGAGAGAGCAGGCTAGTGCTCAACTTACCCAAGCCAAGCAGGAATTGAGCAAGGAAGAGGACAAACTAAAGCAGGCTGAACAAAATTTAGCCCAAGAAAAGGAAGAACTAGAAAAACATCAGCAAGTTTTGGATGATTTGGCTGAGCCAAGGTATCAGGTCTATAATCGTCAGACCATACCAGGTGGTCAGGGCTATCTCATGTATAGCAATGCTTCAGCTAGTATTCGGGCAGTGGGCAATATCTTTCCTGTAGTGCTTTATGCCGTAGCGGCTATGGTAACCTTCACAACTATGACTCGTTTTGTGGATGAAGAGCGAACACATGCAGGGATTTTTAAGGCCTTGGGCTATCGTAGCAAGGATATTATTGCCAAGTTTCTCCTTTACGGTCTAGTAGCTGGGACTGTCGGAACAGCTCTAGGTAGCATACTTGGCCATTATTTGCTAGCCGGTGTGATTTCAAGTGTCATTACAAAAGGTATGGTGGTGGGAGAAACCCAGATTCAGTTCTATTGGACCTATAGCTTACTGGCTCTTGTCTTGAGTTGGTTGGCGAGTGTGCTACCAGCCTACTTGGTAGCTCGTAGGGAACTTCATGATGAAGCAGCCCAGCTTTTACTGCCTAAACCACCTGTCAAAGGAGCTAAAATCTTACTGGAGCGCATCGTTTTTATCTGGCGTCGTCTCAGTTTTACCCATAAGGTAACAGCTCGCAATATCTTTCGTTATAAGCAGCGGATGTTGATGACGATCTTTGGTGTGGCAGGTTCTGTAGCCCTGCTCTTTGCAGGTTTGGGAATCCAATCATCTGTAGCAGGAGTTCCGTCTAGACAGTTTCAACAAATCCAACAGTATCAGATGATTGTCTCTGAAAATCCTAGTGCGACCAATCAGGACAAGGCAAATCTAGAAGAAGTGTTGAAAGGGCAGGACATCCAAGCCTATCAGAAAATCTATTCAAAAACGCTAGACAAAGATTTCAAAGGTAAGGTTGGTCTTCAGACAATTACCCTTATGATGACAGAGAAGGAGGATTTGACTCCCTTTATCCATCTGCAACATCATCAGCAAGAGCTGACATTAAAAGATGGCGTCGTTATTACAGCTAAACTCGCCCAGCTAGCAGGTGTCAAGGTTGGACAGAGTCTAGAAATTGAAGGTAAGGAACTAACGGTCGCTGCCATTGCTGAGAATTACGTTGGTCACTTTATTTATATGAGTCAATCTAACTATGAGCAAATTTACGGACGGCTACCCCAAGCTAATACATATCTGGTCTCGTTAAGGGATATCAGTGCTACTAGTATTGAAAGACAGGCAGGCTTGCTTATGAATCAATCTGCGGTGTCAAGCGTTGTCCAGAATGCTTCAGCCATTCGACTCTTTGACTCCGTCGCTAGCTCACTCAATCAGACCATGACCATATTGGTCATCGTATCGGTTCTATTGGCTATTGTTATCCTCTACAATTTGACCAATATCAACGTGGCTGAGAGAATCCGTGAACTCTCCACTATCAAGGTTCTCGGCTTTCATAATAATGAAGTCACTCTCTACATTTATCGTGAGACGATTGTGCTGTCCCTTGTGGGAATCGTATTTGGTCTGGTATCTGGTTTTTATTTACACCAATTTTTGATTCAAATGATTTCTCCTGCGACTATTCTCTTTTATCCGCAGGTAGGCTGGGAAGTATATGTAATCCCAGTGGCAGCAGTAAGTATCATTTTGACCCTACTTGGTTTCTTTGTCAATCATCATCTGAGAAAGGTTGATATGCTTGAAGCCCTGAAATCTGTAGAGTAAGGTAGTTGTTTTTATCTGATTGAATTTATATTTACTCGTAAACAAAAATCCTCCGTTTCAAAGAGTAGGGAACTCTTTGTGACAGAGGATTTTTTCTATAGGGCTTTAGCAGCTGCAATTGCGGCTTCGAAGTTTGGTTCAGAGTTGATATTGTCCACGTATTCAACGTAGCGAATCGTATTGTCAGTATCGAGGACAAAGACTGCGCGTGCCAATAAGTGCCACTCATTGATTAAGAGGGCATAATCACGTCCAAAGGATTGGTCGAAATAGTCTGAAAGCATGATGGCATTTTCAATACCTTCAGCCCCACACCAACGTTTTTGGGCAAAAGGTAGATCCATTGAAACAGTCAAGACAACTGTATTATCCAGTCCAGCCAGTTCTTCATTAAAACGACGGGTTTGAGTTGAGCAGATACCTGTATCGATAGAAGGCACGACACTCAAGACTTTTTTCTTACCATCAAAATCAGATAGAGATTTTTTAGAAAGATCTGTTGTAGTGAGTGAAAAATCAAGTGCCTTGTCGCCGACTTGTAGTTGTTTACCTGTAAAGCTCACAGGATTTCCGAGGAAAGTTACCATAAGATACTCCAATCTTTTTTCTTCCATTTTAGCTGAAACAGTCAGAATTTTCCAATGATTTGACTGGAAATGTGGGCATAGAAAAAACGTCAATTCGGAAAAGAATGACGTTTTTCAGAGGCTTATTTTGCCAATCCTTCAGCAATCTTGTCAAGGTTGTATTTCATCATGTTGTAGTAGCTGTCGCCTTCTTTACCTTGTTCTGCGATAGAGTCAGTAAAGATTTGTGCGTAGATTGGGATGTTTGTGTCTTGTGAAACAGTCTTCATTGGACGGTCATCCACACTTGATTCTACAAAGAGTGAAGGAGTTTTTGTTTGGCGAAGTTTTTCAACCAAGGTTTTGATTTGGTCAGGTGTTCCTTCTTCTTCAGTGTTGATTTCCCAGATGTAGGCACTTGGGACACCGTAGGCTTTAGAGAAGTATTTGAAGCATCCTTCGCTGGTTACGATAAGTTTTTTCTCAGCAGGGATGTTGTTAAATTTCTCCTTAGCTTCCTTGTCAAGTTTGTCTAGCTTATCAGTATATTCTTTGAGATTTTTTTCGTAGAATTCCTTGTTGCTAGGGTCTTTAGCGCTCAATTGTTTTGCGATATTTTTAGCAAAGATCATACCGTTTTCAAGGTTAAGCCAAGCGTGTGGGTCTTCTTTGCCTTTTTCGTTTTGACCTTCAAGGTAGATAACATCAACGCCTTCGCTGACTGCAAAGTAGTCTTTGTTTTCAGTTTTCTTAGCATTTTCTACCAATTTTGTAAACCAAGCATTGCCACCAGTTTCAAGGTTGATACCGTTATAGAAAATCAAATCAGCTTGAGAAGTTTTCTTAACGTCTTCAGGAAGTGGTTCGTATTCGTGCGGGTCTTGGCCAACAGGAACGATACTGTGAAGATCAATCTTGTCACCAGCAATATTTTTAGTAATATCAGCGATGATTGAGTTTGTAGCAACAACTTTTAGTTTTTGACCAGAAGCTGCATCTTTTTTTCCACTAGTACATGCTACAAGAGCGATGACGGAAAGAAAGAGAACGAGTAATGTACCTAATTTTTTCATTAGATCCTCCAATTTATTGGGGTTTTGCCCCTTATTTTAACAAATGTTTATTTTTCAGTTTCAAATATCGTTGTTTTGGAGCGATAAAGAAGCTAATGAGAAAGAAACTAGCAGCTGTGAGCACGATACTAGAACCTGCCGCAACGTTAAAGCTATAGCCGATAAAGAGCCCCAAAACTGAAGCTATCGCTCCAAAGGTTGAGGAAAGGAAAATCATGCTTTTCAGGCTATTAGCATACAGATAAGCAGTTGCAGCTGGGGTAATCAGCATGGCTACAATCAGGATAGTTCCGACACTTTGCATGGCTGTCACAGACACGAGAGTCAGGAGTACCATGAGAAGGTAGTGATAGAAATTGACAGGCATTCCCATGGCTTTGGCCAAGAGTTCATCAAAGGAAGTTATCAAGAGTTGCTTGAAGAAAATCCAGATTAACAAGAGAATGACTGCACCAACACCCATAGTAATAAACATATCCGTATCTTGGACGGCCAGGATATTACCAAAAAGAATATGGAAAAGGTCAGTTGAACTTTTAGCGACACTAATCAAGATGATACCGAGGGCTAAGAAAGAAGAAAAGGTAATGCCGATGGCGGTATCGCTTTTGATAATCGAGTTCCCCTTGATGTAGGTAATGATGATGGCAGCTAGCAATCCAAAGACAATGGCTCCGATAAAGAAGTCAACGCCCAAGATGAAGGAGAGGGCTACACCTGGCAAGACAGCATGTGAAATGGCATCTCCCATGAGTGACATCCCGCGTAGAATGATGAAACATCCTACAGCTCCAGCTACGACCCCGACGACAATGGCTGTTATCAAGGCATTTTGTAAGAAATGGAATTTTTGCAATCCATCGATAAATTCTGCAATCATAGGTCACCTCCATTGAAAAAGAGTCGATTACCGTAAGCGTCTTTGAGATTGGCTTCGGTAAAGGTTTCTTTGGTTGGACCAAAGGCAATCACTTCTCGATTGACAAGCAAGACTTGATCGAAGTAGTGGGCAACCTTGCTGAGGTCGTGGTGGACGATGAGAACCGTCTTCCCAGCTTTTTTCAAATCTCTCAGCGTATTCATGATGATTTCCTCACTGACAGAGTCAATCCCAACAAAGGGTTCATCCAAGAGGATATAGTCGGCTTCCTGAACCAAACATCTGGCAATCAAGACCCGCTGGAATTGACCTCCAGACAGTTGACTGATTTGACGTTCAGCGTAGTCAGCTAGACCGACAATTTCAAGGGCCTCTTGCACTTTCTTCCAATGTTTAGCATTTAAACTTCGAAAGAGAGGGATAGAGGGAAAGAGTCCTAACGAGACACATTCCTTGACCTTGATGGGAAAGTTGTAGTCGATATTGATTTTTTGTTCGACATAGGCGATTCGATGTAAGGATTTTTTAACTTCCTTGTCATCGAGAAATGCCTGACCTTGATGTGGGATAATTCCCAGCATCCCTTTTAATAATGTTGATTTCCCAGCACCGTTTGGACCAATGATACCGGTAATTGTTGGTCCGTGGAGCACTAGTGAAATATCCTTAAGTGCCAACGTTTCTTTGTAGGAGACACTGAGGTTTTCGATACGTATCATAAGCTTGTATTCCTCCTGCCTCTTAATATACATTAAAAAAAAAATTAAGTCAAGTTAATTTTTAAAAAAATTAAAATAATAACTGAAAAATGATGGAAAGAGAAAGTTCATTTTTAATTGCATTCCCAGTTAATTTTTGTTAAGCTAAAAACAAGTACAAATGAAAGCGAGAACACAATGACACGTTATCAAGATGATTTTTATGATGCAATCAATGGAGAATGGCAACAGACAGCTGAAATTCCAGCAGATAAGTCTCAAACGGGAGGTTTTGTTGATTTAGACCAGGAAATTGAAGACCTGATGTTGGCGACAACAGACAAGTGGTTGGCAGGTGAAGAGGTGCCTGAGGATCCTATCTTGGCAAACTTTGTCAAATACCACCGCCTAGTTCGTGATTTTGATAAGAGAGAAGCTGACGGTATCACACCTGTCTTACCACTCCTTAAAGAATTCCAAGAATTGGAGACTTTTGCGGATTTTACAGCTAAACTAGCAGATTTTGAGCTTGCAGGAAAACCGAACTTCCTTCCTTTTGGTGTATCGCCAGACTTTATGGATGCCAGAATCAACGTTTTATGGGCTAGCGCTCCAAGCACGATCCTTCCAGATACGACCTACTATGCTGAAGACCATCCTCAGCGTGAAGAGCTTTTGACTCTTTGGAAAGAAAGCAGCGTAAATCTTCTCAAGGCTTATGATTTCTCTGATGAAGAAATTGAAGACTTGCTAGAGAAAAGATTAGAATTGGATCGCCGAGTTGCAGCAGTGGTGCTCTCTAATGAAGAAAGTTCAGAGTATGCTAAACTCTACCATCCATATATTTATGAAGATTTCAAAAAATTCGCGCCTGCCCTACCTTTGGATGACTTTTTCCAAGCCGTTCTTGGACAAGTACCAGACAAGGTTATCGTAGACGAGGAACGTTTCTGGCAAGCAGCAGATCAATTCTATAGTGAAGAGGCATGGCCTCTCCTCAAGGCAACCTTAATTTTAAGTGTTGTGAATCTCTCAACCAGCTATTTAACAGAAGAAATCCGTGTCTTGTCAGGTGCCTATAGCCGTGCGCTTTCAGGAGTTCCAGAAGCTAAAGACAAGGTCAAGGCAGCTTATCAACTAGCACAAGGTCCTTTCAAACAAGCCTTAGGTCTTTGGTATGCCCATGAAAAATTCTCTCCAGAAGCTAAGGCAGACGTAGAGAAAAAAGTAGCAACTATGATTGATGTCTATAAGGAACGCTTGGCTAAAAATGACTGGTTGACTCCTGAAACTCGTGACAAGGCCATCGTCAAACTCAATGTCATCAAGCCTTATATCGGTTACCCAGAAGAATTGCCAGAACGCTACAAGGACAAGGTAGTGGATGAAAATGCTAGTCTTTTTGACAATGCTCTAGCCTTTGCTCGTGTGGAAATCAAACACAGTTGGAGCAAGTGGAACCAACCTGTTGACTACAAGGAATGGGGCATGCCTGCTCATATGGTCAATGCTTACTACAATCCACAGAAGAACCTGATTGTCTTCCCAGCGGCTATTTTACAGGCACCTTTCTATGACTTGCATCAGTCATCTTCTGCTAATTACGGTGGGATTGGGGCAGTTATTGCCCATGAAATTTCTCACGCCTTTGATACCAATGGAGCGTCCTTTGATGAAAATGGTAGCCTCAAGGATTGGTGGACAGAGAGCGACTATGCTGCCTTCAAGGAGAAAACACAAAAAGTTATTGACCAGTTTGATGGACAGGATTCTTATGGAGCAACCATCAACGGTAAATTGACTGTATCAGAAAATGTGGCTGACTTGGGAGGAATCGCAGCAGCGCTTGAAGCAGCTAAGAGAGAACCAGACTTCTCAGCAGAAGAGTTCTTCTACAACTTCGGTCGCATCTGGCGCATGAAAGGTCGTCCAGAATTTATGAAACTTTTGGCTAGCGTTGATGTGCACGCACCAGCTAAACTTCGTGTCAATGTGCAAGTACCAAACTTTGATGATTTCTTTACAACCTATGATGTCAAAGAAGGCGACGGTATGTGGCGTTCACCAGAAGAGCGCGTGATTATTTGGTAATGCAAAAAGGTAAGTAATTAGAAAAAGGCATCCAATCAGGTCTGAAAACTTGATTGGATGCCTTTTATAATGGAAAGACTTGCTGGATAGTTTACTTAAATTGCGATAGTCATTATCATCAAAATCTTGCTAGAAAAAAGGATTAAAAGTTTTTTCGTGAGCGATAGTAGTAGCTGGACCATGTCCTGGATAGACATCATAGTTTGGTAGAGTGAAAAGTTGAGTCTGGATACTGTGAAGTAGTTGCTCCATGCTACCAGTCGGAAGGTCGGTCCGTCCGATTGTTTCACGGAACAAAGCATCTCCTGTCAAGACTAGGTGAGCATCAGGAAAGACGATAGAAACACCACCGATAGAATGTCCTGGTGTTGGTAAGACAGTGAAACGAAATTCCTCTAGTTGGTATTCTTCGTGAAAGATAAAAGTGTGTTCAGCAGGTTTTGCGACCACATCTGCCATATCATCGTGGCGAGGAAGCCCAGAGAGATTATCGACAGGAGTATAGAGCCAGCTGGCTTCACTCTCAGCGATATAGACAGGAGGATTTCCAAAAGTCTCGCGAACCAAGTCCAGACTCATGATATGGTCATAATGGGCATGGGTCAAGAGAATAGCACAGATTGGTTTGTTAATGTTCTCTATTGTCTGACGAATGGTTTCCCAATGGCTCCCGGGATCGACAACGATGAGGTGCTTTTCGCCTTCTAGGTAATAGGTGTTTTCATAGGCAACAGGATTCACAGTTTTATGGATTTTCATATTAGCTCCAATCTCAAAGAATGTACTAAGATAAGTATAGCACAGTTAGGGAGAATAGGTAAGAAATGAGCTTCCAACATAAGAATTGTTAACATTTTGAAAAAATGAGTGTGAAAGTTGAAGAAATTTAATAGTCTTTATATTATAGTCCTTGAAGAAGGCAAAAATAAATTCGGCAGAACTTGTAAAAGTGCGAAAGTGCAGTTGAGGAATAACACAAGATAGGTCTGAATTATGAATAGTTTCCTTTATAGACTTCCTGTAAAGCAGCTTATGTACGATAGTTTTTGTATTTTAAAGTAAATAATTTAGAATGATATTTTGGAGCTATTGATTATTGGCTTACAGGCTGCCTAACATGTATTAATTTCTATGATATAGAGGACTTCTACCAATTTTTATAGAACACCCTCCTGCTGGACCGGATTGATTACAGTAACTGTGCCCCCAACAAACTGTACTAGATAATAAGGCAAGATCACAGTCACTTCCCGCAAAATTAATCCATGCTCTAGGGTTAGATTTTGGATAATGAATATCATCTGTCGCAGGACCATTGAATCTGTTACAATGAACCCAATCACCAGTATAATATTTATCCCCGTAACCCTTTTTAAAAACAACTTTAAAATGTTCAGAATCCATTTTATCAAATAACTCTCCCATATTAACATCAAAAATAGCTACTTTTTCTCCATTAATTTCTTGTATTTCAGCGACTCTTAAGGAATGATGATCTGTAGATATCTTATCTCCAACGCTAGCATTTCTAAATTGAACGAGCCCGCTTTCGTTTAAATCATATTTCGTATGATGAGAATAGACTTCTCCATTTGTTAAGGTCACTTCTCTATATGCCCCTGTATCAGTTATAATCCAACCTGATAATTTATACTCTAATTGAATTTTTAAGGGTAAATTTTTTATAGGGAAGTTAATAATCTGTCGTGCCTTGATTTTCACAAAGCTAGATTCTTGTGCCTTAGTTATATTAACAGACAATATAGTGAATGCTGATAGCAAAAATGCTAATAATATTTTGAATTTTTTCATTATATACTCCTTTAAAAATTTTCTGTAAACGAAAATAGAAAGTATAAAATGGAGAGAATAGCAAGAATTGTTAATAGAATAGAAAAATAAAGAGCAATTTTTTTTCTACTAAATACATAAAAGTACAGCATGGATTGACTAGTAATAAGAAATAAAAGAAAATAAGACATAATATTATACCATTAAACTATTCATTAGACTAGGTTTATTTCCCTCCTAAAATATAAATAATTCTTGTGTTAGTTCGCTAAGAATTAGTTCTAGTATATTTTAAACTATTACCAAATATATTTTTGCTTTCTTCAAGGAATAATGAATAAAGCACAATGGTTTCTATTTTGAATTTTAAGATTTAAAATAGAAACGTTAGGAACAAATTGCTATATACATACTAGGAAAAATAAATTTTCTTAACTTCTAAAGGAACTGATTTTGTCATTAAAATGATGTAAAATATAAACTTAAGGTCATCGCAAATCAAAAAATTAAAGAGAGCATTAAAAAATAAGTTACAAGAAGTATTTCAGGAATTAGATTGATATATCTTAAAAAACGATTATTTGCAGATAACTACTTAGTTTTTGATTCAGCTTTAGTATCAATTATATTTACAAATCACTCCTTTCTATCATTCAAGGAATAACATTGAATGAAAAATGTTGATGTAGATGGGGGAGATTACCTTACGAATCACGGTGGGGTAAATAATAACCTTATTTGTGAAAGAGAAGTACAGGAACTTTTCAAATTTATTTAAGGAATGCTCCCTAAGTATCTAATAATGGTAGATTCAAAAAATTATAATATTGCTTGTTAGCATCATGGGAAGCTAGTGTTGTCTTTAGTAATCATTATATTACAAAATTATTATATGATACTTTTATAAAAAATGCAAGCGTTTACTAGTATATTATTTTGGGTTTAGATAAAAATATTTCTTCCAGTTTTCATATTCTTAAAAAAGTGATAAAATGGTAGGAAGAATTGGAGAGTAGAGATGCCAAAAGAAGTGAATTTAACAGGCGATGAAGTTGTCGCTTTAACACAGAAATATTTATCGGAAGAAGATGTGGCTTTTGTCCATAAGGCCTTGGTTTACGCCGTTGAATGCCATAGTGGTCAATATCGCAAATCAGGTGAGCCTTATATCATTCATCCTATCCAAGTGGCAGGTATTTTAGCCAAACTAAAGCTGGATGCTGTAACGGTAGCTTGTGGTTTCTTGCATGACGTGGTGGAAGATACAGATGCGACCTTGGATGATTTGGAAAGAGAGTTTGGCCCTGATGTGCGGGTAATCGTTGATGGAGTTACTAAGCTCGGTAAGGTCAAGTACAAGTCTCACGAAGAGCAGTTGGCTGAAAACCACCGCAAGATGCTCATGGCCATGTCTGAGGACATCCGCGTTATCTTGGTCAAACTGTCTGACCGTTTGCACAATATGCGGACCCTGAAACATCTTCGAAAAGACAAGCAGGAGCGTATTTCCAAAGAAACTATGGAAATCTATGCACCTCTTGCTCACCGTCTGGGGATTTCCAGTGTCAAATGGGAATTGGAAGACCTATCTTTCCGTTATCTCAATCCAACGGAGTTTTACAAGATTACCCATATGATGAAGGAAAAGCGCAGGGAGCGTGAAGCCTTGGTGGATGAGGTGGTCACAAAATTAGAGGAATATACGACGAATCATCACTTGAGAGGGAAGATTTATGGTCGTCCCAAGCATATTTACTCGATTTTCCGCAAAATGCAGGATAAGAGAAAACGTTTTGAGGAAATTTATGATTTGATTGCCATTCGTTGTATTTTGGATACCCAAAGTGATGTTTATGCCATGTTGGGTTATGTGCATGAACTTTGGAAACCCATGCCTGGTCGTTTCAAAGACTATATCGCTAACCGCAAGGCCAATGGTTACCAGTCTATCCATACGACTGTTTATGGGCCAAAAGGACCGATTGAGTTCCAGATTCGAACTAAAGCCATGCACGAGGTGGCTGAGTACGGGGTTGCGGCTCACTGGGCTTATAAGAAAGGCGTTAAGGGGCAGGTCAACAGCAAGGAATCAGCTATTGGGATGAACTGGATCAAGGAGATGATGGAGCTCCAAGATCAGGCTGATGATGCTAAGGAATTTGTGGACTCTGTTAAGGAAAACTACCTGGCTGAGGAGATTTATGTCTTTACTCCAGATGGTGCTGTTCGTTCCCTTCCAAAAGATTCAGGACCGATTGACTTTGCCTATGAAATCCATACAAAAGTTGGAGAGAAAGCAACTGGTGCCAAGGTCAATGGCCGTATGGTTCCCCTGACAACCAAGCTCAAGACAGGAGATCAGGTTGAAATTGTCACCAACCCCAACTCCTTTGGGCCAAGCCGTGATTGGCTTAACATGGTTAAGACCAGCAAGGCGCGTAACAAGATTCGTCAGTTCTTTAAAAACCAAGATAAAGAATTGTCTGTCAATAAGGGTCGTGAAATGCTGATGGCTCAGTTCCAAGAAAATGGCTATGTGGCCAATAAATTCATGGACAAGCGTCACATGGACCAAGTTCTGCAAAAGACCAGCTACAAGACAGAAGAATCCCTCTTTGCGGCCATTGGTTTTGGCGAAATTGGAGCTATTACTGTCTTTAACCGTCTGACTGAAAAGGAACGCCGTGAGGAAGAACGTGCCAAGGCCAAGGCGGAGGCAGAAGAACTTGTCAAAGGTGGCGAGATCAAGGTTGAGAACAAAGAAACCCTCAAGGTTAAGCATGAGGGTGGTGTGGTCATTGAAGGAGCCTCAGGTCTCCTAGTGCGGATTGCTAAGTGTTGTAATCCTGTTCCTGGTGACGATATTGTCGGCTACATTACCAAGGGTCGTGGTGTGGCTATTCACCGTGTGGACTGTATGAACCTGCGTGCCCAAGAAAACTACGAGCAACGTCTCCTTGATGTGGAGTGGGAAGATCAGTATTCAAACTCAAATAAGGAGTATATGGCTCATATCGATATTTATGGCCTCAACCGTACAGGACTATTGAACGATGTACTGCAAGTTCTTTCAAACACAACCAAGAATATCTCAACAGTCAACGCCCAACCAACCAAGGATATGAAATTTGCCAATATCCATGTGTCCTTCGGCATTGCCAACCTCTCGACACTGACTACGGTTGTGGACAAGATTAAGAGTGTGCCAGAAGTTTACTCTGTCAAACGGACTAACGGCTAATTGTCCTAGCTCTTACTAGAAAGGCTATTATGAAAATCATTATTCAACGGGTTAAAAAAGCCCAAGTGAGTATCGAAGGTCAGGTTCAGGGAAAAATCAATCAGGGCCTCTTATTGCTGGTTGGTGTTGGACCAGAGGACCAAGAGGAAGATTTGGATTATGCTGTGAGAAAACTGGTCAATATGCGGATTTTTTCAGACGCAGAAGGCAAGATGAACCTATCTGTCAAAGATATTGAAGGAGAAATCCTCTCTATTTCTCAGTTTACCCTCTTTGCGGATACTAAGAAAGGCAATCGTCCAGCCTTCACAGGGGCAGCCAAACCTGATATGGCATCAGACTTCTATGATGCATTCAATCAAAAATTAGCGCAAGAAGTGCTCGTTCAGACAGGGATCTTTGGAGCGGATATGCAGGTTGAGTTGGTCAATGACGGACCAGTCACCATCATCCTTGATACTAAAAATAGATAAGAAAGACCAAGCCCAGCCGGCTTGGTTTTTCGGCTCTATAATATTTGTAGTGGGTAAATCCCCTATGGATATTATGGAGCCTATTTTTGTGTAGAAAAAAAGTCCCATATAACCTATAATGAAAAGCGACTAAACAACTCATTAGAA
>OCJN01000082.1_pt1 | contig 54348 bp, 47 predicted proteins | sample 1480731 | NCBI WGS metagenome assembly OCJN01 (sample SAMN05301479, study PRJEB22388) | human skin metagenome | isolation source: Infant 1 DOL 23 skin | host: Homo sapiens | place: USA: Pittsburgh, Magee-Womens Hospital of UPMC | collected 2013/2014 | reverse complement strand
AATTTATATAAATCATTTCACCTTCATTATCAAAATCAGTTGCAACAATGACATGTTTTGATGAGTTATAAAGTTTTTTTAAATTTTGAGAAATTTTTCTATGTTTGCTTTGAGATAATTTCCAATCAATATTATTTAAATCTAATTCTATTGGATAGTTATTCATCATTTCTTCTACTGATTTATATCCACCACCAATAACCATACCTAAACTATTCGTTATAGGTTCTGATTTAATATCATACTTTGGATCTTGTTCATTCGGCATTTTCATTTCATAAATATGACCTAAAAAATGAACAATACGCACTTCACCAGGTAATATGCTAGATACATCATGTCCACCAAAACCACCATCTTGAAAAGAACCTGATCCTTTCTTTTTATCAAATAAACCAGCTGCAATATTTTTAGCCTGACTATTTTTCTCTGCAACAATTAACCAATCTGGCATCCATACCAATCCTTTCACATATTATAATTTCATTATACAACAGAGCATGTAGAATGTACATGCTCTGTTTTGAGAACAATCACAAATCATATTTGATTTGTGATAAATAAATATTGATTCAAACAATTTTCTGTTTTATAAGATTTGTTATATTTACTATACATAAAAAGTCTAACAAACTCATAATCATAAAGACCTGATGTGCGTTCCAAATAATCACCATTGTTAACCATATACAATGAATCTATATAATCATCATCGATAATGTAAACTAAGGTTTTTGAACTACCATAATATAAATCAAAATCTTGAATATTCAATAATTTATACACATTATAATTTTTACAAACAGGCGTTCTTGATTGCATAGGTATTTGTAAGAAACATACATCATTAAATTCCATAATAAGCGCATAATCACGAACTAAATACATAATAGCTTCTTTATAAAAATCATTAAATGATATTGTATTTATTAAAAGGTTACTAATTTCTTTCTGTTTTGTTTGATTCAAATAATGCAATGCTGGAATAACCAATCTATTTATTTTTTCAAACTTAAATAAAAACTGAGCAATTTCATCATCAACATTATCATTATCATATTGAATCATTTGTTTAAATATAAGTTCCCTAAAATGATCATATAAATCCATTTTCTTTAAATAATTAACAACATGTTTATTAACATATTGGAAATGATTAACAGAACGATCATAACCATGATGAGTAAATATTGAATTCATATTACTATAATATGTTACATAAAAATAATTAATGGCTTGTTTTTCTCTAAAATCATTGAATAATTTATTACATTGTTCAGTAGTAAAATGGAAAAATAATGGAGATAATATAATTAATTTAGAAACATTAATAATATACTCAAAAACAGATGAATTACAGCAATCTTCAAAAAAAGAACTACTTAAAATATAATCAAAAATTTTAGATGAACCAGAATAGTACTCAATATAATCTGTTAATAATTTACATTTTTTCAATTTATCATGTTGTTTATGTGACATAAACTGAATAAAATAAGTATCAATATACTGAAAAGAAATAATTTCTTCATCAATGTTTTCAAATAACTGTAAAAACATAGAATTTTGATAATAGCATAATAAATCAATAATATAAGAACGTTTTTCATCAAATGAACATTTTTGATTGAAATTAATATAAGATTTTAATCGTTTAAGCATAGGATATTGATGTTCTATATAATCAACAATACCATTAACAAAATATTTATTTAGATTTGATTTTACATGTGTTGTTAAATAATAGATCTTAGTATCATTTAACACATCCATTGTATATAAAGAACCTCTATAGCCTATGATAATATTACCAGTTTGTTTATCAAAATATATAAGTTCAATTCTAAAACAAGGCGTGGTATAAAATTTCAATTTTTTAGATAATTTTAAATTATAACCTTTAAAATATGTACGAACATATTTGATTTTATCATCAGTTTCTTCAACTATTTCAGAATACAATTTTTCTTTACAATACATATGCATTTCAAAATCATTAATAATATCTTTTGATGGTTCTAACGCATCCCCACTAAAAATTTGATATTCTCTATCTTTTGAAAATGATAATAAAGACTTATCCTTAATTTTAGCATTACATTTTGGACATACATCTTGTTTATAATAATCATATGAAGAATGACAATTTTCACAAATAACAATTAATTTATCACTTCTACTATTATATTCAATTAAAAACGACTGCTTAATTTTAAAATCAGACAATGATTTCTTTTTTGTTTTTTTCTCCAACACATCTATTCAACCCTTTACTTAAATAAAAAAATAGTTGAGCATATAGCCCAACTATTTAATTTAATCAAAACTCATATTTGAATCACCATAATAAATAATTCTACCATTAAACTCTTTCTCAGCTAATGGTGAAAACGTAACTGTTGGTGTGTATTCCGTACCTTTATTAGCACTAACCATAGTTGGTTTAATAGATTCACCACCAAATAATTTATGAATTTCATCTTCAGATGGAACATGTCCAAATTCACCCATTAATGGTAAATACATACGAATAATATTTTTATCAGCTGGAAAATCTTCATGATCAACTGTTAAAATATTTTTCATTTCACCTTTACCGTTTTTAATTTGTTTTTTAACAACAGCAACTTCATAATCACCTTTATCAGTTACCATTTTGACATTTTCAATTCGTTCTGGTAAAGCTGCAATTTTTTCTTTATTTTTTGATGATTGTTGTTCTTTTAAACCCATTAATAATTCCACCTTTTACATTATTTGTTTTAAATAAACTTGCTTATCAAATATTTCTTCTTTTAATATACCATCTTTAATCATAGATTGTATCAATTGATTAATTTCTTGTTTTGAAAGTTGTTGCTTAAACATTTGAATAATCGTTTTTTTTAATAAACGTCCACTATTAGACATATTTAATTCACGATATAAACGTTGTTTATATACATCATAATCCATATAAATCAATCCTTTACTAAATAATACAAAATATCATTCCATACACCATAAAACTGTTCTTTTGAATAAATTTCTGGTTTAGTATCAAGTCCTAACCCACCATTAACCATTTTCGTATGAACAATATCTGATTTTCGATAAGATGTTGGATTTTCAATTATATCAAAAACATCTTTAACAATATCTAATGAATTAGCAGAAATACCAATACCACCATTTTCAGATATATGATTTAAATTAAATTTTTGTCTAGCACTTACTTTACCGCCTGATTTTCTTTTAATCTCAATCGCAATAAAATAACCAACATAACAACAAAGTATATCAGGTACACCTACTTTATTAGAACCAGCTTTATGTTTAATAAACCAAGCATTTTTATTAATTAAAAACTGAATAATTGGATCTTGAACTTTTTGTTCAGGTGTTTTTGCCATCTAAATTCCAACTTTCAGTCACATTTTGAGTAATTATTTCATGAATAATATTTTCTTTAACTTTATCAGAAGCCTCACTATTTTTTATGATAAGTATAATATGCTCCATCATTCTCGTTGAAGACACCATAGCAACTCGATCAATAAATGTAGCAAGTTCTTTAACATTCCATTTTTTAGCTTTTTCTTCTACTAAAAAGCCATCTTGTAATAAAGATTCAACATCTTTTTCTGATAAATTTTCAAGTTCTAAAAGTGCATAATAAAAAGCACAGGTTAACATAAAATGATTACGTGATTTTGACACCGTTTCATCTCTTAAAAATGGTTCAATTCGCTGTAACCATTTATCTTGTCGTAATTCTCTAACTTGTTCTTGATAATCTTCATTTTTTGTATAATCCAACACATATCCATCCTTTCTAAAATTATCATACCACAGACCATGTAGAATGTACACGGTTATAATAAAAATAATAAGACATACTATTGTCTTATTATTTTGGAGAAACATAAGTATCTCCAGTATTATAATCAATTTTAATATCAAACTTTTTATCCGAATTAAACAAATATTTATTATTAAAAACTCTATATTGCTTAACTAAATACACATTACCTGGTTCAACATGATAAATCTGAATATGAATATATTTAGGAATTACATTAGTATTAGATGCATAATAAGGTCTTGCATAATAAAGAATTTTTGATCTTTTATGTTTTGATAAATGATTAAAAGCTAAATCTTCCATATATTTCATAGATCCACGAACAGGAACTGATGATGCACGTCCTGTAAACAAACTATTTATACCTGTGTTTACAGATTTAAACATAGGAACTAATGTACCAAAACCACCTTCAGCACCGCCTAAACGATGATGTACTAAATGAGTACGGTCCAATATTTTACTAGATGTTTTATTCAAACCAGGTGTTTTAGATTTATATCTAATTTGATAAGCCTGTTTTTCATTATGATATCTCATTGTTAAATCTTTTGGAATTATATCTCTATAATCAGCAAGTGTCATCATACCATGACTTCGAGGTAATGAATAATTACCAACACGTTTAAAATCAACATAATTATAAAGAGAAAAACCACCTGATAATACAGTTCTACTTTGATAATAATTATTAATAGACATTGCAATTGGATAAAGCGGATGGAACACATGTTTATCAATCATTGTTTTATGATTTTTAAAAAACTCATAATCAGTCGGTGATTTATCTTTCACATATTCTTGATTAGAAGCATAATTAATTTTACGATCATAATGTTTATTATCAAGTTTTATTTTAAACATCGATGTATGTTTGTTTTTAACAAATTTTGTCCAAAAATCAGCATTATCAGTAACTAACAAATAATGTAACAAATAACATTTTGAATAAAGATTTTTTTGTTTCAAATTAACATTTTGATAAGAAAAAAACATAAAAACAAAAGTGATTATAGTTACAATCATAAATATTAAACCAAATACAGTTGAAACATGGTCATCAATATAACCTATTAAAAAAAACATATAAACAATTGATACTAATTTCATCACTAATGGTAAAAATAAAACTTGCTCACTTTTTAAAGCAATCATATATAATGGTCTTTTGAAATAACCATAAAATGGCACAAAACCCGTCAACTTACCATGAATATTATGTAACTTATAAAACAATTGAGTTCTATAATCAGGAAAACCAATCATATTTGTCTTTTTAACACGACTTGACATCAAAAAATAACCATCGTCATAACCCATTTCTTGAAACATATATTTAATGAAATATTTAGAAGTAACTAATAAAAAATAATAATAAGCCATCAAAAAACCTATAATTACCAACACAATAGATAAAATCATGACATATCACCTTTTTTTAATTCATTAATTAAACTTTCAATATAAATAATAGCACTATCTATTCCAAACAAACGTTGATGCAAAAATTCAGAACCATTTAATAATAATTGTTTTTGCAATTCAGCTTTTTCTTTTTTTAAATTTGGTAATACTGTAAAAGATAATGTATTTAAACCAGAAGTTATATTATAATGCTCATCATAATTTACAAATACTTGATTCATATCTCTAATTCGTTGTTTTATCAATGGATTTTGAAAATTATTCATACTAATTAAACCAACCTCTCCATAATTAATTAAAAAAATAAAATAAGACAGTCTTGAAAGACTGCCTTATACAGAAAGGGTTTTTAAATTATGTATGACCTTATTGATACATAATTATTAATGGTCTTACTTAAACATCAGTAACAAATCAAAGTCGATATGTATTTAATGCTATATATCCATTTTATATTAAAAACCCTTACATGTAAAGACTTACTACGTCAATGTATAAGCAATACATTCAAAGTAAACATTTTTATCAACATTATATTTACTCATTAACATTTCATAAAATAGTAAATGATTATCTGATTTATTAAGCATTTCATTATAAATCACATCATGTTGTAACGGTTGACGTTTAATATATGTAACCTTATCAAAAGGAATACGTATATATTTATTATGATAATTTACATATACATATTTATCAGAAATATAACATAAACCATAAGCATCTACTTCAGATTTCCAGTCCACTGTGTCATTTATATCAATTTTTATTTTCAATTCAAAATCATTATATGCATAAATAAGTTCTAATATTTTATGATTAGCTATAGCCATTGTCATAATATCACCTAACTTTATGCAAATTTTTATGAATAACATTCGTATATTTATTATATCATGTCCAATAAAAAAAACCAGTACAAAATGTACTGGTTTCAACTCATCAAACCATTTCAAAACCATCTTTTTGTTTATCCATTTTCACAGATTGACTTTTAATAGGTTTTTCTGGCTCTAGTTCTGGTTCTGATTGTTGTATTTCTTTATCTTCAACTTCTTTTTCAACCATGTCTGGTTCTTGTTGTTTCACTAATTCAGATTGTTCTTTTTCAGCCTTGATTTTTTCTACAGCATTTGAATAACATTTTTCCGCCGCCTTTTCCATACTAGGAGATGTTACTTTGTTTAATTCTTTCGGTACATGTTTACCAGAATTTTCACCATCTTTAAATGATTCTAATGAAACATCTGTATAACCTTTAGCAATTTTAGACAGATTTTTAGTATTATTGTTTGACATTTCTTTAATAGAATCATAACCATACATATTGGCTTTCATAAGAGGTGACATTTTTTCATTTAACACTTGATCTATTGGACGAGTTACAGCATCTTTGCCATTACCATCAGATAATGTATCAAAAACTTGATTTAAATGTTTATCATTAACATCAAGACCTACTTTAGTATACATTCCATCTTTACCTTTAAATTTATCAACAAATCCTTCTCGATCAAGACCACCATCTTTTAACATCTTATCATAATCATTTAACAATTCTTCAATTTTAGGTGTATCATCTGGATTATGTTTTAATTTTAAAGTTGCTTGAGTTAACGGTTCTGTTACTTCCATTGCAGACATAGCACCTTCTGGTTGATCAAACATAACACTTACCAACATTTGAGATTTAGAACCTGCTCGACCTGTTAAATCAACTTTACCAGCTTGAGCTTCACGAGTTCTATTATAATCTCGTGCCAAACTACCATAATGTTCTTTCCATTCAATCATACCTGTTTTATTATCTTTCTTATAATGACCAGGTGTAAGCATATATTTTAATTGTTTACCTGCAATATTTTTTGATGTTTCATCTTTACTATTTTTGATAGTATCACTTAAATCTTTCATATAAAGAGCACGATCATAATGCTGCATAACAGTTGGTTTATTACCATTACCATTTGGAGAACGAAATTGTTTATCTCGCATTTTATCGCTATATGGAATTTTTTGACCACGTTGTGCTTCTAATGAATCAAATTTTTGTTCAACATCAGAACTCACACCTGCTTCTTTCCCTTTAGCTCCAATACGAGCTTGTCTCATCATAGATTCTTTAAATGATTCTCTATCTTTCAAATCAATAGTAGATGCTCCAATATTATATTCTTCAGATGTTACTGTATCTTTCCATAGTTGATTAATTTCTTCATAACCATCCTCTTTTTGAGCCATTTCAGTTAGCATAAAATGAAGTTGATCTTTAGCATTCATATCTTTGATTTCATTTTCACGACCTTTTAAAGGTCCTTGCGTAATGGACTCTCCAACATAACCTGCTTGATAAGCACTAGATACAAAATCCATACCAATATTACCTGTGAACTTTTCAGATGTTGGATCAATTAAATGATTTTCTAAAGCCGACTTCGTACGTAAATCATGTTGTGCTTCTTTTGATTTTGGAGCATAAATACCAACAGTATCACCGTCAAAATCCATACCAAAAGATTCAGTTACAAGTGGGTTAATACCAACACCAACAATAGATTCATCTTTTTCAATTTTAAATGAACGCATAGAACCATCATGTAATGCTGGATCACGCCATAATAATACACGATCATTTTCTGGATCTTTTAAATTCATTTTTTCAAAGATTTCTGGTGAAACTTTTAATGTATTCATATCAACATTTGGATTAGCTGTTACAACAGATGTTGCAGAATGAGGAACTTGATGTCCCATAATATCACGTTTCATAATACTACGTTTAATTGCTTCAGTATCTTTTAATGAACGATCTTTATCTTCATCATATGTCATACGTCCACCTAACTTATCGTCAATAACACGATCCGTTAATTGTGACATTTTACCTTGCATTCTATTTTGTGCTGTTTCAACATATCGTTTAGCTTCTTGACGTTCTTTCTCATCTGTAAAATTATCTAAAAACGCTTCAAAATCACTTTGTTTAGAAAAATCAATTTGTGATAAATCTTGTTCTACTTTTTGATCCATTTCATTACGCCATTCAATAAAATCAGATGACAAATCAGCTAAATCTGAGTAAACACGAGAATAATCATGATACATACGACCACCATCATATAATTCTTGTGTTTTACGATATTCTTCAGGTAACACCTTAATTAAATCTGTTGATTTACCTGAAGGCAATTCAACTTTAAATGGTAATTTGAGAGCCGAATCTCCCTCTGGTAATTCTAAACCTTGTGATTTATCATAATTTTCAAGATCAACAATTGGCATATTGTATTCACCAGTTTCAGCATCATATTTAATACCTGTAGAATCATACATTACACCATCTTCATCAATATCTATACCTGTAACGTTTAAATATTGACGTAATCTTTCAAATGATTTTTCATTATGACCATAAATTTCATCCATAACACCATCTAAATTAAGAGCATTTGCTACCCATGCTTCTTGAACACCAAAAGAACGACCTAAACGACCTTCACCTTTTTCATACGTATGTGTTTTATCCTTAGCTGTAATATCAGTAACAACAACATTTAATAAACCTGATTCCGCAACTTTCACACCATTGTACGTAATATCACGTAAAGGTTCTTGTTCTGTAGCTTCACCTTGCATTTCAAGAACAACACCTGTGTTCATACGAGAAACAATAGAATGAGGATTCATAATAACATCTAAATCTGGATTTTCTTCAAATAACTTATCATTTTCTGGCGTAGCAATATAACTTATAGTTGATTTATTACCATGAGAATCTGAAATTTTGTCTCCAACTTCTAATGGAATAGGCTCACCATTTTCATCATAACCATTAACAATAGCACCTTGTTCTTTAGCAAATTTTTCACTAATAACAGAACCATCTTCAAATGTATAACCTTTATATGTCATTAACGCAACACGACTTTTAGCAACATTTCGAGACTTAATGACTTGGTTTGCCCCCATCATTGTACGGTCAGATGGATCACCCCATGTATAATAATCTAAATCATTAAAGATTGGAGCTGTTGATTTATAATTATCATCAGGTACATTTAATGAACCATCTTCATTCACAACAACACCATCATTTAGATATCTAATCTTACCTAAAGCTTGTCCATCTGATGATAATGATCTATCAAAAATACCTTCAAATGCTTTTAAATTATGACGATGTGTTGCTGTTTTTTTAGTTTCAACTGGATTACCTGAACTATCTAAAACTGTATGTTCATCTAACTCATCAGCTGTTAAATTTGTAATTTCATTAGGGAAACGAACACGTCGTTTATACGTTTCTAAAATAGAATCATAAGCTAAATTATCATTTTTAATACGAGTACCATAAACATCACCATGATATAGCTTATTTAAACTATTATTATCTTTTAATCTCGAATCATTTTGTAAAACTTGACGTGCAACTACCGCTTCAATACTTTGATTTAAAGATTGTTCAAAACCTCGTAATCGAATAGCATCTCGTAATGAAGGTGTCACTTCTTTTGTTCCAATCATAGGGATAGGATTATCAGGATTTTTAGCATTACGTTTTTGAATAGAGGCAATTTGTCGTCTTAATACGTTTTCTGGAAATTGCTCTTTAATAAATGTTTTACCGTTAACTATTAATGGATTTCCATCAACATCTGCTACAACTTCTTTATTATTATACATTGTAGTCATAGGTTCTAATCTTGTTTTTTGTTGTTCAGTAACAGCAATTGGAGAATACGTTTTGCCGCTTTTCTTATTATTATTAAATTTACGAATAGACTCTTGGAATTGAGATAAACGTTCTGGTGTTAATTCTTCTTTAGTCCAAGGTCTTGGTTTTTGACCTCTAGCTTCAGGCATATAGAAAACTTCTCCTGATTCACGTACTACAAAATCACCTGTACGACCTTCAATCGTTGCATGAACAGTTTTGGGTACATATTGAAAACCTGAACGGTCTGCATAATATGCTGTATAACTTGGCACCATTTTATAATTTCGATCTGAATTTTCTTCAATCGTTTTAAAATTAGTATTAATTACACCATTTTCATCTGGTAAGAAAATTTGACCAATCATACCTGAACGTTCAGAACGACTTATTTCATTACCTGATTTATCTCTATCAACAATATTACCAGACCAATGTACAACATGATCTTCGTCAAAACGAACATCAACATTTTCAATACTTTGTTTTTCTAAATTTTCACGCACAATATCTAATACTTGTTGATAATTTGGATCAATTTCAACAGATTCTAATTCATTAGTACGAATACCTGCTGTTGCTTCCATTAATAAATCTTTTAAGCCTTCTTCTGCTGTGATTGATTCATTTCTTAAATCAAAATCTTCATTACGAACCATTTCTTCAACAATAGCATCAGAAATAGTATTTCTGTCATTTAACGCAAGTAACATATCTAAATCCAAATTATTATATGTTTTATAATCTTCAACTTCAATTGGATGTACTTCTATATCTTCTCTAAAACCTTGATTTACAATTGAAATTAAATTATCTTCATTTGCTTCTTGTTCAATTCTAAAATTAGTATCTTCTATTAAACGTTGAAGCGGAGAAATATTTGCAGCTTGTTCAGCACCAAATGCTTCTGCAAAATCATCATCTAATTCCATTTCTTCAGTTTCAACTTGTAAATCTTTTGGTAATTCTCTTGAACGACCTCTAAAGAAACGAGAAATAGATCTTCCATTATCATCTAAGATATCATAAGCAACATCATAATTATTTTTATTAGATTTATTTTCTGTTGCTTTAACTTTAACTTTACCTGTCAATGCTTTAATCATATCAAAAGAATTTTGCAAACCTGTTGTGTTACGAGTATTTGTATAAAATGAACGATTATCCATTACAACGTTACCTACAACAGATGCGCCATTACTATTTCTTCTTGATGGATCATCATTAGATGCAATAGTAACTAAAAAGTCACTACCACCTAAATTTCGTAATTTAGCCATCAAACCTTTACCATCAGCTCGTGCTAACACGTCATATGTATAACCTTCATCTTTTAAGAAATTTAAAACTTGGTTACCACGATTGACTGTATCAGCATTATATTGAGCCATTTGGTCTGTTAATTTTGTTTTTAATTTTGCTCTTTCTTTTTGTGGAATATTTTTTAACATATCAACTAAAATGTTTTTGTCAAAGCGATTATCTGCTAATGACGATTTTGTAACATCAATTTCTGCCATATGACATTTCACCCTTTTCTGTAATATATAAGTTTATAAAACTTACTCATTATATTATAACAAAAAAAAGACCGCCTTAGCGATCTTTTCAAAATTATTTATAAAACAATATCCCAATTAAATAAAATAACATCATTATTACGATTAAAAAGATAAACATGACGGTCTGCACCCGACATACCTTGTGTTACAGATTCAGGTAGACCAACTCGTAATATATCTGAATAACGACTAACACTTGAATTCGTCATTGGATTTGTTAGTTTAAGCGATGCTTGTTCAAACCATTTATTATGTTGACGGTTTTCTTTTTCTTTACCTAACATAATATCAGCTTCTTCATACATTAATACAACTTTTACACCACGTTGATGTAATTGACGAATTCTTGTTTTTAAGAAATCACATACAGATGGTGTCATTTCATCCATACCATGAATAATTAACACATCTCCATCTTTGAGTTCTCCTTCTCCATAACTAAAAGTATTAACAAAATGTCCCATTAAACCACGTTCTGTACGTAATTTTAAATGTCTAAAATCAAAAATAACTTGTTGTTTTTCACGTAATAATTTACGGTTAATTGTTGTCAATCTATCAAATAAATCACCGTGATTATCACTGATTTCTTTTAATAAATTATAAATTTTTCGGAACGATTTTGTATTAACATTATCACCTTGTGCTTCTTTTGTAAGCATTTCTTTTGCATAAATAACAAGACGATTTAATCTTGGTACTTCTTTATGTGGAATATTAAGTAATCGTATATCTTCTTTTTCTTTTTTAGCATCTGATACCCACATACCTTCATCAATATAAAATGCTCGAAGTAATTCTTGAAGTGCTTGCATATCAGAAGAATTTAATGTTGTATCATCATGTTCATCTATTTTTTGTGAAAACTGACGAATAATCGTTTGAATTTTAGTAATTAAAACATTAAAAGCACCTTGTTCATCCATATTATAACTAAATGATTCTAACATATTAATACCACTTTTTTCTGATGTTAAATCTACATATAATGTCATATCTCTTAAATCAATGGCATTTGGAATACGACGCGGATCTTCTTCGTTTAAGATCATATGCATAACTTTTTTACCTCGAACCAATGCATCCTGTGTAAATTTAACAGCCCAACCTGTTGTTGCTTTAAAATTATGATTAACATGCTGCTTATACTTAGATGATAAATCTTCCGCCTTACCTTTTGCACAAACAACGGCTAATTCATCAAAAGCTAAAGTATTAAGTAAAACAGGATCACTATTGACTTCATAAGCAAGAGAACCTACATAAGTACCATCTGGATCGTTAATACCACGTGTTACAAATGGATAACTACCAGCTAATTCTCGAGATGTTAATTGATAATTTTCACCTAATTGATCTTCTGCAATATTTAACATACTTGCATATTCTACATCTTGTTCACCAACAAAAGGTACTAGTTGCACTGTAGACGAGAAAATACTTTGATATTCACGTTCTAAAGCTCGAATTGAAGCAGTCAAATCTTCTTGAGTCGGTGCTTTAATAACAACACGCAAAGATAAATCTAAATAACTTGAACCATTTTTAAGTTCATAAGCAATTTCTTGTGTTTGATTAAAACGATCTCTAAATCGCATTGCTTCTGTAGCTTGAGAACCTTTAGTTGTTTCATGATGACCACTTTGAGCAACTTCAATAGCTTGTGGGATTTTGCTTTCAGCCCATTTATCTGAACGACGACTTACATTATATAACAATTTAGATTCTATATTTTTTTCACGTAAATTTTTATCTCGAATTAAACGAGGTATAGCATTAATACCCCATAACGGTTCGAGCTTATTAAAAGATCCTGGTGTAACAACAAATGTTAAAATCGTAGCATATCGACCATCTATTTGCATATCAACACTACCAAACTTAACATTACCAATTGGTTTAATTTTTTCAATCCATTCTTGACGTAATTCTAATTTTTCTTCTACTTTTTGTCGTTTCTTTTTCTTAAAATCACGTGATTTAGTATTTATATCTGGATTTTCAGCTAACATATCAGCTTCAACACGTGCAGAAATTTCTTCCTGACGTGTTCTATCAACAGCTTTTTTAGATTTTTTAACATTCTTTTCTTTTTGCTTATTTACTTTTTCATTCTTTTTGTTTATTTTTTTATTATTTCGTTCCTCTTTTGAATCTTTAGTTCGTTTACTAAAAATACCCATGATTAAATCACCTTTCTATACATTTGTTAATATGGTTTTAAATATTAAGATAAACTATAAAATTGATGCAAACGTTTAATTAATTTTTCATTTCGAACTTGTGTAATCATTCTTAACATACCATTTGCACGTTGTTGATTTAACCATTGAAGTTCTTCATTTAAAACATCAATGTTACGACAACGAATAAATATATATTGATGTGTTGACTTAAAATTAATTCTAACATGATTTTCTAAAATTTTACGTTGTCTTGCTATAATAGCATCTACTGTTGGTTCAACATTATTTTGTCGATATGTCTCAAGTGCAGATAATTGAACTTGAACATCTTGTTCAGATTGTCTGGAATCTATTGTAATACCTGTACCTACACCAATTCTTTGTAAATACGTTTCATAAGCAGTAATAATATTTTCTTTATCTGCATTAAATAAAGCTCTTGATCCATAACCAATAGCATCACATACAACACCAACACTACCATCCGTATAATTGATAACACCAGTTTCTTCATTTACATCTTCAACTGGAATCTGCCATTTTAATTTCATTATTTCACGCTCCCCAGCTCGTCCTCTTGTAACTATCATTCTATTTTTTGTATTTATCCAATATCTTACTGTTGGAACAAACCATCGATAACCCATTAAACCATTTTTTTGATTTGTTAACGCCAATATACAAAATAACCAATAACCTATTGTAAAAGTTAATGTAGGCATTACACCAAATTGATTTTGCAACATTCTTGTAAATAACATAAACCATGCAAAACCTGCGAATAATATAATCGCAATTGATTTAATAGTAACGGGCCGCTTTAAACCAAGCGATCCGTTACGGAAACTGATTGGTATATCCCAAAAGTGAACATTAATACTATTGGTTATTTTATATACATCTTTAATTTTAGCCATTAAACGTCACTCCTGTTACCAACTTTTTCTTTTTCAGTTCTAATTCTATTAATTAATTCATCCTTAATAACACCATTTCTATCAATATCAAATAAGCGATTCACATCTTCTCTATTCAATTTATAAACATTCTGATCATCTTTATTTTCAGTAACTGTAATAGATGTTTGCTTTGCAGTATTAACAGTTAATGCTTTAAAATCATCTGAAATTAACCATTCTTTTTTAGGTCTACCTTGTTCATCTTCAAGCATATGATACTGTGCTAATACTTTACCAGAATCCTTATGTCGTATAACAAATGTGTTATTTGTTTCTTTAAATTCATATGGTAGAGATGGGTTTAAATCATCATTTGAATGAATCGTTCTATCTAATAACTCAGCTAGTATATCATACATTTCATGATAATTTGCTAAATCATTAAATGAAATTAAATTATCTAAATAAATTAATTCATGACGACGATTTTCTTCACGTTGCGCATCGGCATATGAAGATTGTAAATCTTGTTGATAAATTTTATCTTTATCTTTAATAATACTACTGTCAATTTGTTGATTAAGTGTATCCACATCAATGTCATTATCATCTATGATTAAACGATCATCAGATGATAAACTTGGATTTTTCTTGACACTTTCATCATCTTCTTCATCTTCATACATTGCAAGTTCTGCAATTGGATCTTCTTCAAATGCATTTTTTTGTTCTTCTAACATACGTTTTTCATTTAACTTAGCATTAATCAAACGCATAATTGTTGAAGACAACTCATTCACATTTTGTCTCATTAAATCCTGATCTGAAAAACCATGTTGATTTTTATAATAATAAATCATTTCTTGGGTTAATCGAGCTTGCGCTAATCGTTTTTTATACATTTCATTGAAATCAGGAATCGATTGATAAACATCTTGACCTGCTGATGACGTTGCAACTTCAGCATTAGCTACAGATGTTTTAAATAAATCATTATTATGACCTTTAAAATGTAAAGCATAAGCCATTGGCATAATTGTTTTATCTGTATTATAAATTGGATTAGGTCTAATTGCTTCACCTGAATTATCTTGTCTATGCACAGAAGATAAAATCATTGCTTCACCGTTTGTAAAACTCATCAGTTTATCAACTGAGAACAATCGTTCTTCTTGAGTTGAATATGTGTACGTAACATTATCTTCAAGCGTATCAACAACAGTACCTACATGTTTAACTACATTTTTACTTGTTGCTCTTGTTGCGTGAGTACTACCTGCTTGTTTAGATAAATCTTCTAACATATCCGTATCATTACTAATTAAATAAATAAATACAGCAGTATTTGAAGATACAATTTTATCAACAGAATCACCATACACATCTTTCAACTGTTGAAGTGTTTGAAGAATCATCGTGTATTCTTGACCTTGACCTAATCCGATTGAAAGTTTGGTTTGAAATGCTGGAATACCATTACCATTAAATTGCATATTACCTAACTCATCTAAAATACTACGAGTTTTATAGAATGGTTTACCACTTGACTTAGTTAAATAAGATTCACCAACTGATGTATCAAATAACACAGCAACCATCATAATAACGATTTTAATATAATCTGTTAAATGAGGAGGCGTAATACTAAATATAGCTTTCGGTCTAATATTATAAACCGCATCTGTTTGTTCAATTGGTAATACACGCATACCATTTGGTAAACGTCTTAATTTTTGGTTTTGAACAAAAGAATTACGCTCTGGTAAATCTGATTGATTAATTACTTCAATCACTTTTTGTTTACCATTTTCTATATTTTCAGAATCATCAATTGTAATATTAGAATCAAATCTTTCAAGCATACGGTTCATTTGAAGTATTGGATTTCTAAGTTGGATAACTTCTTCTAACTTATCAATATAACCTTCTTTTGATTCAGTACGAATATCACCCATACGAAGTGTACCGCCTTGTTCAATTTTCTCTTTAGTTCTTGGATTTTGAACAAATTTCTTACCATCAACTGTTTTAGCAAACCCTCGTTTGAATTCAAAATTAAATGTATACATCGTAAGTTTTGAATTATTATTAATAACCTTCATTTTAATATAAATAGGTTTTGCTATTTTATTAACAGTACCATCATCATATTTTTCATATTCATACTCATCAAATATACCTTTGAAACGATATTCAACCCAACCAAGTTCATCTAATTTTGTTTCATGATCAAAATCATCATTTGCTTTTTTCCTTATAGACTCAATATCAGCATCTGTAATATTTCGTTCGCCTTTATAAACATGATTGACAATATCTTGCTCTTCTCGTGTTAATCCACCAATAATACGTTCTTTCATTTGTTGATCTCTATATGCTTCAAATACTACTTTACGACCTGCTAATGCATGTTCTTTTAAAAATGATTGATTCACCTTAAATCGTAAACGTCTTGGAAAAGCTAAACTCATAGGATCTAACGTTTGTCTAGGTGATGCACATGTGATTGCTGTAATTGGACCATCCGTAAAGAACAACATTGCAACTAAAGCTATACCATAAATGGTAGCACGCGTTTTTTCTGATTCAGCCATAACGTCCATAGCATCAGATTGTTGCATAGCAATTGTTCTCATTTTATTTTGTGGTAATTTATCAAGTAATTTTAAGAAAGCAGTTAATTGTGTTAATTGTTCATTATCATCATTTTCTTCTCCTAGAACTTTTTCTGCATCTGTAACTTCCGCTTCAGGATCAAATTTAAAATCATCAAGATTCCATGATACTTCATTACGACTCATTGATGTCAACATTTGATAAACATTAAACATTGTCACATGGCTCCACATATCATCTAATTCTCTGGCAATAGTTGAAGCATCTTTTTTACCAGCATATAACTGTAAATATTCATGTTCCTCTTCAATATAATAATCAATCAATGCAAATATAATCATACGTACTAATGTTTGTTGAGCATTTCCCCAGAATGGATCATCGCCTTCAACAGGGAAGAAGGTATTCATAACTGTATTCAATGATGAACGCATTTGGTCATAATCACCTATACGAGCAAACATAACAGCTGGACCTAATACATTAAATTGATGTGTTTTACTTGGTTCCATTAAATTAAGCACAATAGGTTCTATTCCTCGTAATTCAAAAAGCTTATGGAATCCAGCAAATAATTCTCCTTTTGGATCATTAATAAACATATTTTGTGGATCGCCTTCACGACTTAAATTATCAATTGTATTATTAACAACCAACTGACCTTTATTACCACGAGTAATTGCAATAGCAAATGTATTAACAGCACCCGTTTCTACAAAGAAAGCACCTGTTGGACGTTGATTTTCATATTCAGGAACAAACCAATCTTTCTCAATAAATTCACCAACCGACATCCAACGTTCTGTTTTAACACCAAATTTCTTTTCAGTTATTTTTTTATACTTTAATTTATAAGGATCTAAAGTTCGTTCTTTTTGAGCATCTTTTGATTTAATACCAACTGATTTAAATGCCTCATTTCGAATTTCATCATCAAACATATCATATGTTTTTAAAATTCGATTACCATTTTCATCTAATTTAAATGAGCCATCCTTATTACGTACAGCTAATTGAACAGAATTTTTCAATTTACCTGTATTTTTAAAGAACACATGACCAATTATAGATGAAGGAGAAATTGAATGACTATGAGCACCTGCATCTGGAAAAACAGCATACGTAGTTGCTAATTCTTCAAGTTCTAAAATATGTCTATCTCCTTCATAAGTATTAATATCAGTATGATCTTCTGTAACAGCCTGACGTTTACCATATTTCAAGTTAAATGACACAGCAATAATTGAGAAAATCAAAGCTGTTATTAATGTAAAAATCAAATTAGGCAATTGAATCCACATATGAATTGTAGCAGTCATTACAGGGATTTTTTCTTTGATATCTATAAAATTAGACATCATAGGTGTTTCTTTTAATGCGTTAATTATCATTGAATGAAGCAATCCGTACAAAAAACCAAAAAGTAAATAACAAACAATAAAAGCTAATATAAATAAAATTAAATTATCTTTCCATCGTCTTGAATGATCATACTCTTTTTGATTACCACGTTTTCTAGTAGATTTTGCCGAATCTTTCTCAAAAATCTCATCGTTTTTCCTTAATGTAGATAACGGATTTTTAGGCATTATGTTTCACCTCATTATCCGCCTTATTACAAAATTCTCTAATCGCAAGTCTAGCAATAGTACTTAATGACTCACCACGTTCTTTTGCTATTTTAGAAACTTGTTCTTTTAATTCTTCTGGAACTTCAATATATAATCTTGTATTTGTACTATTCATTTCTGCCATAAATTCCACCCACCTATCTATTACCTATTAGATTTAATTTACGAATCATGACAATTGCCATACAACTAAGTCCAATAAGAATTGATGAAGATGTAATTGGTGAAATTTCGGTATTCAAACCTGTATCAGGTAAATCTTGATGTACTGTCTGTGCTTGAACACCTTCTGATGTATATGAAACATCATGTGTTGATTCTTCATTTGAAACAGATGTTGTACTAATTTGATCAGATGAAGATGATTCTTGTTCATCAACATCTTGTTTAGCATTCGATACATCTTTTTGTTCTGATTCATTCATTTCTTTTGGTCCTTTTGTTGTTGATTCTTTAGGTGCTTCAGTTGCTTTGACATCATCTGATTCCACTTGTTTAACATTAGAAAAATCAGCATCTAATACTTTTACAGCAACAACCATAAATAAACCCCCTTTTTTTATTATTTAGACGATTCTTCTACTGGAACAGTATAGAAAGTATAATCTTTTTTATCCTTATCTGGATCAAGTTTATCTTTACTATCTGATTTTTTATGAACCATTAAATTACTATCATCTTTATTAACTTTGTCTATAACTAAATCTTCTTTCTTACCATCAGTTTCTACATTTTTAAGAATATTACCTTCTTTATAGTTATCAGCTGGTAATTTAGAACTATCAGTAGAAGATGATGTTGTTTTTTGTTCTTGTTTTGGTTGAGATTGATCAGCAGACTGATTATCATCTTCATTTATATTACCAACACCAAATAAAATACCTGCACCTAAAAGAACACCTGCAAAAACACCGCCTAATGAACCAAAAACAAATCCTTTGTTACCACGAGTTTTTGTTTTTTCTTTTTGTAATGCGTTTAATTCATGATTAGATTGTGATTGTTGCGCCGTTACTTCTTCTTGATTTGTAGGTTGAGCTTGAACAACTTCTTGACCAACAGGTTGATATAAAGATTGTTGTCTTTGATTTCTAAAATTATCTTCTAATTCCATACGTTCACGACGTAATCTTTGATTTTCATCTTCTAAACTAGATAATTTACGTTCTTTATCTTCTTTTTCAGCTTTTTCTTGACGACGTAATGAATCTAATTCATTTTCTAATTCTGCAATTTTACTAGTTGTTTCTTGTTTAGAATCTTCCATTTTAGCTTTTTCTTTTGATAAAGCTTCTTCTTTTTCTTTAATAGCGTCACTTGCCATTTGTTCAGCCATTTCTTTTTTAAGAGCTTCTTTTGCTGATTCATTTGCACGTTCTTGGATAGCTAATGCGATTAATTCATTTAATTTATTAGATGTATCTTTTTGGAATGATGCAATTTCTTCACGAGCTTCATTAATTAAAGGTTCAACCTCATGAGAAACCTTACTTACAGAACGTTTTTGATCACTTGTAAGTGCTGCTTTTTTCAAACCATCTTTCCATTCATAAAATTCTTCATCAATATCTGCTTTTTTAGATAATGTTTTATTTTCAATATCTTCTTTAAATGATTCTAATGGTAAAGCAACATAATCAGCATAATATTCGTCTTCAAATTTTTGTGGTAATTCCGCTAAAATACGATCTTTATATGCTTCATATTTCGGACCTTTAAAATCTTCAATCAAACGAGCTTGTTCTTGTGCAATTTCTTCATCTGCTACTTGATCTACTTGATCTTTAGCTTCTTGAATCGCTTGATATTTCGCTTTAACAACTTCATCTCCTGTTTCAACATCAAGCTTTGCTGTAATAGTTTCATAAGAATCGTTTAAACGATTTTGATATGATTGAATAATTTTATTTTTAATATTGTTTTCACGTTCTAAAATACGATTATTATACGTATCTATTTCATCATTAATTTGTTCTTTTTGATCACCATAAACACCTGTTGTTTTATAAGATTTAATTCTTGGTAAATGAACTGAATCTAATACACGTTGTAATAGTTCAGGTATTTCATCAAAAGCTTTACCCGATTCATCAAGTAACAATTCACCATTAACATCAACCGCTTGAGTTGTATCATTAATGTTTTGTAAATCATCTTCATTAACCAAATCTTCTTCATCTAACCCAAGTGGATTGTCATCAGATTCTTCAATTTTTGAATTTTCAATATCTGTATCTATTTCTTGTTCAGATTCATCAGATGATTGATCGTTATTACCGAAAAAAGCATTAAAAGCTTTATCATCATCAACATCATCATTATCAGATGTTGTTAAATCTTCAATATCATCAGCATTTGTATCATCATTCGCTTCATATTTATGATCATTTGATACGACACCTAATGCAAGTTCATTATCAAAAGTATGATCTTTTTTATCATCTTCAGATTCATCATTAGTATCTTCTTCCATTGTTACATCATCTAAAAAAGCTTGATCTTCTGATTCATCTTTATTAACATAACCATGTTCTTCAATATAAGATTTAATATTTTTAAATTCAATATTCAATGGTTTTTCTTGTTCATCTAATACATACAATGAACCTTCTTTTTCATTATCATCAGGATCAATATTTGTAGGCAATTTAAACATATACCAACGAATATATTGATTATTTAATAATTCAGGTAACTCATAAGTGATATACTCTCTTGATTTTTTATCCAAAATCAAAGGTAATTGATTTTGACGTTGATCTCGTGAAAACAGTGCGTATCTAACTTTATCTGTTTCTAAGGCATTCATTAATCTACCAACAGTTTCTTCTGATAAACCTGATTCATTTAAATTTTCAACATCTAAACCACCTAACAAATAAAATCTACCATCTTTATCTTCTAACAAAGAGGTTGCTTCCGATTCACCTAATTCAATATGTGTTTTAAGCGTACTATAAAGTGACACAGGCTCACTTGGTTGCAAACTTTTTACATCAAAAATTGCCATGATTAATTTCCTCACTTCCAATTGTATTAATATAATTTAAAAAATCATAAATTAAGTATATCATTACAAACAACAAAATACCATAGAAATCCACAAGAAAAACCCTACGATTTGTAGGGTACTTTTTATATTAATGGATTATATGGTGCTATATTACCTGTAATTAAAAAACAAATCCAAGTTATAACCACATATATTAACCAAATCATAAAAATAAATAAACCAATTCTAACTATTAATTTAAAACTACCTGTAATAATCTTAAAAAGACACCAAATAATAAACCCAATAATCAAAACAATCAACATCATAGTTAACATATTAAGCACTTACCTCCCAACATCGTTATGACATAAAAAAAAGCGATGTATAAAATACATCGCTTTGATTTGTATCACTATCGTCATCGTCCCATTTGTTTTGCACTTGTACTGATACCAGATGAAATACTTGAGAATAAAGAATATCCTCCATATAAAAGCCCACCTGCAACAATCAATGCAATAATAAGGTCAATTAACCATTTACCACGTTGTTGTTTATCAGTAGCAACTTTAAATGCAAACCATACAGCTACAATGATTGAAACAACACCTAAGACTGTCATGATTAATCCAGCCCAACGTTTAAAACTTGAACCTAAATTGGATAAAAATGAATCAACTGTCCAAGCGTTCAAATCGAAGGAATGTAAGATAGTACCTACATCCACTTGTGAAAGCATATCGACCATTTGGTAAACCCTCTCTTTCTATTTAGATATCTAATATATTATAATATATGCGATTTTTATGTATACATACAACTTAAAAATAATCGCAATATCTATTTAACAATCGAATAAATATATTCGATTGGCATGAGTACATTATATCACAAACATTCGATTTTAAATAGGTAATTTTAAAAAAAATTAAAAAAAGGCGGTTCCAAATGGAACCAACCTTTTTACTAAAATACTAAGCACCGTTTCTAGAATTTAAAGAATTACGATTTCTACCTTGTTTTAAACTATTTTGATTCTGTTTACGATACATTGCTTTATTATAAATACCTCGTTTTCGATCTCTAAAATGCTTAGCAGCATAACTATCTCTATTGTGAACAGCATTAGCTTGAAGATTAGCTTTATCTTCTTTAATACCTTGTTGAATTCTACTTATTGTTGATTTATTTATACCACCAACACGTCCAAGTTGTTTATATCTAGCTTGTCGTTGCGATAAATTACGTTTACTACTTTGAACATGAGTAGCTGCATTTTGAATATTTTGACTCATTTTAGAACCTGTTGTTTTAATACCTGAAATATCTTGTTGAACTGCTTTTTCTTTAAGTTGCGCTTGTTTCAATTGACCAGCTGATTCTTTCACAGCATTTTCTTTACGAGTAATTTGAGCCATAGAAATATTACTTCCTGGTTTACTATATAATTTACGCAATTTACCTAATTCTTTATTTTGTTGATCATAGTTAGCTTGTGCTTGTTGAGTATTAGTAGCTGCATTCGTTCTAACTAAATTAGATGCATTAATAAAGGATGACATTGCTTTTTTATTCAATGTTTTACTACCCATAACATTATTCATATCTTGAGATGCTTGTTTAATTTTATCAACTGTAGCTTTTTGATTTTTAACAACACTACGTTGTTGCATCAAACCTTCTTTAGATACTTGACCGCCTGTTAAACGTTGAGCATTTAATCCATTCATAATAGAACGAGCTCCGCTTAACTGACTTTGCGTTTGTTGTACTTGTTTTTGAGCTTCTTGAATAGAACCTTTACTAATAGAAACACCATTTGCTTGTTGTTCTTTTAATTTAGTCAAACGTTGTTGAGCTTGATTTGCTTTAGTTTCTAGTTGAGATACACGTTGTTGTTGTGAACTTATAGCTTGGCTTGTCACTTTACCAGATTGTACAGCTTGTTGTACTGATTCAGCACCTGATAAATTAGCTTTTGCATTAGTTAAGTTTTGTTTAGCTGTTCTAATATCAGCTTTGGAACCACCACTAGATTCAAGTTGTTTTAATTTACTAGATGCATTCGCTACTTCACTTGTAGCATTTTTAACACTTGATGCAACGTTTGATGTATCTTGTTGCGTAAAGCTACCACCATGTGAATTAACACGTTCCATAGCCGCAAGTTTTTCTTGTTCACCAGCTAATTTTTGAGAACCAGTTTGTTCCATTTTATCTAAATCTGCAGCAAAGCCTTTGGCTGTATTTTGCATTTTAGAAACATCATTTCCATCTAAATTACCTGTATCAAGAGCTGATTGATAAGATTTTTCAGCATTACGTAGTCCTTGTTGAGCAGCAATGATATCATTTTCACTATTATCTAAATTATTTCTATCGATAACACCATCACCACGGTTTTGAACCATACTAAGTTTATCTTCTGCATCAGACACTCGTGCTTTGGCATTTGCAATTTGTTGATCAATACTATCAATTTCCTCTTGAGAAGCATTATCTGCAATTAAATCTTCTCTATCTGCTTCAAGATTTTGTAAATCACGTTTAGCTTGTGCTAATTCATGCTGTGCATCTTGCTCATCTTGAAGCGTAGCTTCAGCAGATTCATCTGCCAATTCATCTCCGCCTCCAACTTTTGCTAAGTTTTCAGCACTTTGAGCTTCATCATTTTCTAATCTAGCAAGTTCCTTTTCGGCATCTTCAATATCAGCATCCATTGCTTCTAATTCTTCAGCAGATGCACCATTTGCTTCCGCCTCATCTCGTTGTTGTTTTAATTTATCTAAATTATCTCTTGCTTTATCAGCATCACTCATTGCATCTTCTACATTAGAAGCTTCATTTTCTTGAGCATCTAAAATTGCACCTTCATTACCTTCAGCAATTTTATCATTAATAGCATTTAAACCTTCAGCTAATTTACCAGAGATTTTACCAGTTAATGTCTTATCATCTTCGCCTTCTCGTTGTGCTCTCTCATTAGCTTTTTCACCTGCTTTACCAACCATTGCACCAAGACCATCTTTCATAGCAGTACCAGCAGCACCTAATGAATAATCGTTATCTTGCATAGACTCAAGTGCAGATTTTCCAGAACCAGCCATACCAGCTCTTAATGATGAAGCGGTACCTGAAACCATACCTTGACCATCATCATTTGCACCTGCCATTTCAGATAATGCATTAACACCAGCTGGTTGATGTCCAGTATGTCTACCTGTAACATCAATACCTGCATGTTCCATCATTCTAGTTAAGAATTGTTGAGTACCTTGTACAATAGCTGCACGCATTTTGAATGCTAAAAATACAGTAAGAACATATACAAATACTGTTACTAAAGCTTGAATTACCTGTTTAATAACACCTGGGGTGTTTTTAGCTAACGAATCATTAATAGAATGTGTAATTGAACTAGTCAATGATTGCGATAAATTAGCATACAAACCAATGATAATAAATGCTGTAAATACTGTTACTAACAACATAATACATGTAGATAAAACACCTAAAAATGCTTGAGCTGAACCAAGTTGTGCTTTCACAACATTTGTTGCAAGTAACATAACACTTTTAAACACACCCATCATAACAGCTGTTAATAATGCGATAGATACAAACACAATACATGTAATTTGAACACCCATCATTGCACCATTCAAGAATACACCAAATGCAGTATTTCCTACTAATGAAGCTGTTCTGATTGATACTTCATTTAAATCTAAACTAACCATTCCATCTTTACCAGTAAAAGCTTTAACTTTTTCAGATTCTGGCGCTAGTTTAAATTGGAATAATCGTTTTTCATCTTTATTCCAGAAATTTTCTTTATCTTCTTTAGATACTTTATACATTGTATCTAAATCACCTGGTGTAAATGTATCTGCCGTACGCCATTCATTTAATAATTGATCACCAGATTTATTATCACCACTAATATCATTAATAGCTTTAACAAATTTATCATCAGGTATATTTTTAGTTACTGATTTAGCCCCTGACGTTGGCCAATCAGCTGAACCTTTTTTAAGAACATATCCACCATTAATACCTTTAGATTGGTCTACATTCTTAATACTACCTTTAACCCAACCTGATGTATCAACAATATAATTTTTAGGAATTTTATCAACATTACTTGTTACAAAACCGTCTTTTCCACCATTAATTACAGCTTGAGAGAATGATGTTAAAAATCCTGCAAGCATAAGTGGTAAACCAACGATTGCAAATGCTTGTAACATTTTTAAAGCAAATCCTTTGATAAAATATCCGCCTCTATTACGAGCTTTGCCTACACCAATAATAGTGAAAACCATTAAAAATGCTAATCCAATTGCTAATGCAATAAGAGCTAATTGCCCCATACCTTGGAATAAATCAAGTAATGGTTGTAATCCTTGTAATGGACCTTTTGGCAATTTACCACCAGGTGCAAAATATTTAAAAATATTTAAACTATCCATTAATTTAGCAAAAGCAATAATTAAAGCATCTAATGCCTTAGCAAGCCATACTAACCCAATTAAAAAAGCACCATATATACCAATGAAAATTTTAGTAACAATACCTGCTCCTACTTCTAATTGGTTTGTATAAGTATGATAAAGGTTCCAATCATGCAATGTTTTTAAAAACGTCGCATATTTAAGACCTTCTCCTCCACCTTTGTTATATTTTGATTTATCATCTTCAAATAACGCTTTAAATCCTTTTAAACCTTTTTGTAATAAATTACCATTACTATCATGGATTGCTTTATTAACCGTAGTTTCAACTGATGCTGTTCCAGCTGGAGCATCCGATTTAAAATATAACATTGATTGGTTATCATCTGTTTTATCAAAAACATAAGATGCATAAGATCTACCTGGACCATCACCTTCATCATCCTTAGATTCTTTTTCATCATCATCTTTGGATTCTTTAGAAGAACTACCTTTAATTCCTTCTGCTATCAAATTAGCAAATTCTTTACTACCATTTGCATTAGGATGAACACCATCTGCTCCTAAATATTTTTTAGCAGAACTACTCCAATTAATCACATCAACACCTGATGATTTTAATGCAGCATTTGTTGATTTAGTTTGATCTTGAACATAACCTGGTGCATTTTTACTAACATATGTATCTACAAATGTTAAATCGGCTTTATTAAACATTTTTTTAATTTCATTAATATTACCTTTTGTCAATCCACCGTTTGTTCCAAGACCTACAACCACTTTATTTCCAGATTTATTATATTCTTTTGAATAACTTTGTAAATCCGATTTGCCTGATACATAACTTCTACCAACTACACCATCGACTTTAGCACCTTTAATTTTACTTTTAATATTACTTTCAGCGCCTTTTGTAATACTATCTCCAAATACTAATGTTTTATTATCTGCCGCCTGAGCAACATTATAGTTTGAAGAAGAACCATCAATGGGCTTGACTATATTACCAATAACTAACATAAACGATAAAATAAGCAATAAAGTCAAAAAGCATTTTTTAAACAATTGTTGCCCATTTATTTCCAACTAAAACAACCACCTTTCTGATTATCAATACGTTACATATTTTACCATAAAAATCACTAAAATAGGACTTTATTTTTGAACAGCTTCTTCAATTCTTGAATTTGTTTTAATATAATCTGCTAATGAATCACGGTGAGATTGATAAGCTTCTTCTGAAATATATAAAAGCGTAGCATCTTCATCTGTAGCTTCAATCTTTCTAGCAACATCACCCTCATAAAAAGAATAACCACCATCATCCATGTGTACAAAATATTCAGCAATACCTAACTTAGCTCTACTAACTCTTTGTTGTTTATTATCAGTTGCCATTTCACCAAAAACATCAATTAAAATTTCTGCTACATTATCACCATCTGGTTCATTTAAAAGTTTAGCAACAGGAACATAAAGTTTATTTTTAATACGACGATTTAAATCACGACCTCCACCAGATGTAGTATCACGTGATACTTCTTCTCGTGTTAAATATCTTAATGCTTTTTGTGTTAATCTGATTTGAATATTCTTTGTTGATAATAATTCAGCAAATTCTCTTAAACGAGTCATGCCTATTATATCACGAACTTCTTTATTAAGAGGTTTAAATGGCACAATAGCATCAATACGTCCTAACATCTCAGGTCTAAATTTTTTCTGCAATGCTGTTTGAATCAGACCAACCATTGTTGTTACATCTTCTGATTGTTCATGTGCTTCTTGATAAACCTCATGACCAACATTTGTTGTCATAATAATATAAGCGTTTCTAAATGTTACTTGTCGTCCATATCTATCAGTCAAACGTCCATCATCTGTAATTTGAAGTAATAAATCAATAACACCTGGATGTGCTTTTTCAATTTCATCTAATAATACAATAGCATATGGTCGTTTCTGAATAGCATCTGCTATTCTAAATCTAAATGTATCAACCGATTGAAGCGTTTGAAATTCAGACATATCAAAACGAATTAATGCATCTTCTGTTCCAAATAACCCTTGAGCCATTGATTTTGCAGTTTCTGTTTTACCCGTCCCAGTTGATCCTGTAAATAAAAAAGTACCCATTGGTCGCTTTGGATTTGATAAACCTGCAACTGCAATATTTAAACTACCTTCTAATTGCTGTACTGCATGATCTTGACCTTTAACACGAGCATAAATACTTTCAATTAAATGATTAATATCTACTTTCCATTTTGGATTAATTCCAGCGGTTGCATAAACACGATTATCAAGTAATTTTTCATTCACATCTAATCCTTGAGAACGATGCCAACCTATCATATCATCTAACATTTTAATAGACTTACGAGGTTGAGCATCTGCTGGGAAAAAACGACCATAATCAATAATTGTATCTAATAATTCCATATTAGGTTCTAATTTAGATAATTCTTTTTGCCACATATCAAGTAATATTTTACGAACAATTGTTGAAGACGGTTCTGGAATATCAAAACGTTGAAATCGTTGATTAAGTGCTTGGTTAGGTTGAATCCATAAAACATATTCTTCATCTGTTGTTGCACCTATTAATTTAATCTGACCACGAGCCATTGCTGGTTTTAAAGATTCTAATCCAACCGCATAGTTAGGCATACCTAACATATGCACCTCATCTATAAATAGACAAATTTCTTTATCAGATGTTTTACTTAATTCAACAACTTCATCTATTAATGCTTTAATACGTTCTGCGAATTTATTTTCACCTTGACCACCCATGGCTACTAAATCCACACTAAAAGTACAAATATCATCTTTTCTATGTCGAGCCCAACTTTCTACTACCGCTGTTTTACCAGCACCTGCTGGAGCCAATAATAAAATAGAATTCATTCTAGATCGAAGCATATTAGCATCTAATGAAATCAATTCATTTTTACGACCTATAACATTATATCCCGAATCTAAACCCATTTCATCTGTGTATAAATCCATATAAGATATTCCATCATAAGACGGTATATTTTTATTTTCTAAATTGTTTGTCATAAACAGATAACCATTGAAATATTTAACTTTCAATGGTTATTGTCACCCCTTTCAATTAATCACTTTACATCTAAACCTTGCATAAACATATTATAATCAAATCGTTTTTTAAAATCGATGAGTTTTTTATGATTTTGCAAATACTCAAATGATTTTTGTCTCGCTTGTTTTTGAATATCTTTTTCTAAATAAAATGACAAATCATTTTTAATATCCTTTTTCAAATCAGATTTATGATAATCATTCTTATTTTGTTTAATATCAAATACATAATATCCATCATTTGATTTAACATAAAAAACATTACCAACTTGTGTATTCATATATTTTTGATAATCTTCTTTTCCAAACTGTCTATAAAAAGTATAAGGTGATAAATTACGTTTTTCCATTTTAACAGATTTATGAACCTTATTATTATCATTTAATTCACTAATTGCTTTCTTATTATCTTTTGATATAAAACCTTGTTTTACATTTCTTGTTTTTGCATTTACTGTTAAATCATCCATAATACTATTTATTTTATTATTAATATTTACATATTTTTTAGCATAAAGAGCATTTGTAACATTATCAATCGTATGTTGTTTATAATCAGCATCAGAACCATATTTTTCATTTACATACATTTGAAAATCTTCTGCATTTGCTGTTGGATTATTTTGTAAAAACAACTTCACATCTTGCTTAGCATAATTATTAAGCTGTTTATCTGAAATTTTGATATTATCTTTTTTTAATTGATAATTCATAACTTTAGATAATACAAAATGAGAATAAGCCGCAGATCCTTTTTCATCAGATTGCATCAAATAATTTGTTAAATCAGATTGTTTATACACATTATCATCAATTGTAAACACATTACTTGAGCTATTTTGATCACCCGACACTTTACCTGCCTTAAAAACAGATATTACAATCACCATAAATATCATTAATAAAAATAAACCGATCATACTCCATTTAAACCATCGATTTGTAAATACCGTTTTAAATGCATTCATTCTATAACCACCCTATTTTAAACTACTTTAAAACTCTGTTTCATCCTCACCATAATCTTCATCTGGTTCAAAAGATAAAGATGTTGTTTTTTCTTTATTACGATCACGTTCTAAAAAAGCACTATCATCATTTGATTGAGATGATTGTAGTTCAATTTCACCATCAGAATCAATAGATGAATTTTCAATTTCATCTTCATCACTTGAATCTTCACTTAAATTTTCAGATGAACTATCTTCTTCTATATTATTATCATTAGTCGAATCTACATTTTCATTTTTTTCAGCTAAATTTTTTTCATGCTCTAATATACGACTAATAAATGAAGTACCATCATCATTATATTCATCTAAATGAACATCATTTTCATCAACTAACTCAACTTTTTCATAAGGCTTATCATTTTCAAGTTCAACTATAGGTCCTGGTTTAAAATTCAACTCATCATCATTTTCTAGTAATTCCATATGACGACCATAATTCATAGCTGATGGCTGATCTAAATCACTTGACATTTTTTCAACAATATCTTCACCTTCATCATCCAAATGATCAAGATTTAACGGTTTAATATATGGTTTTTCATCATCATACATTTTTAATTCTTCAATTGGATCTAGTTGATCAATATCATCAGAATCATTATTAATATTTTTATTAATTGGAGGTAATTCACGTACTTTCATTGGTTCTTTTGTTTCAACTTCTATATCTTCTGTATGTAATGATTTAAGAGAAGATACACCATTATTTGTTACAATTTCTAAAATAGTACGCTGACCTTCTTGTGGCGTTATTGATACCATTGTTCCATCTAAATTTAAAGTAAGTTGACTACTCATTAAAATTCACTCCTATTTTTGCGTTATTTTGATAAAAATAATTAATCACATGTCTAATAAAACCTGTTTTTGATAAATTATATTGATGACTTTCTCGTATTACAAAGTCATTCAATATATCAGGCATTCGAATATAAATCGAATCTTGACTCACTGGTTTATCAATCAAAGATACCCATTTATCATTATTTACTTCTTCTGATAAATCACTTTCTTGTATATAAGCAATCATTTTTCTAATAATAATTCCATGATTACTATAATTTGTTTTGCTTAAATTTGCAATATACACATATAATGTATGCGGCAAACTTAAATATACATCAACCGATTGTTGTGTTTTAACTTGATACGATTTGACCATTCATATTCAACCACCTCTACTTAAATCTAACTAAACCTACTTATTTATCATATCACAAAAAAGACAGAAATTCGATGAAAATTTGAAATAAAAAAATAAGGAACTACTTAAATAATAGTTCCTTATTACAAAAACAAATAATTTAAAAATTATTCGCCCATTTCCACACCTTCTGCTTCTTTTGCAGGTGCTTCTTTTTGAGCTTCTTTTTCAGCCATACGAGCTTTGTTTGTTTCTGAAATACCTTTATGATGTTCTTCTTTACTAAAATTAGGATGCTCAGATGGTTCAACTGATTTCATAGAAATTTTATAATTTTCCACTTCTTTTGGACTAGATGTTGGGACTTTTTTAATACGATTTTCTGTTTTTTCTGTTTTATATCCTTGCAACGCAGCTTTCATAATTGGACGTTTATCATCAGGTGTATTAGCTCCAACTAATTGTTTAGATTCTTTTAAATCTTCAATTTTCAATTCATTACCTGATTTTTCCATCATTTGATTGAATTTATCAACAGTCATTGTTTGTTCACGATCATTTGTTTTTGATGATCTACCTGGCTTACCTGCTGGATAAAAACCTGCATTTTTTTGTTCTTTATGAGCTTCTACATCTCCACGAATTCTAGGTCTAAATGATACATAATCATTAACAACACCATCTTTTGTTTCAGTACGATGATAATTTGCTTGTTCAATCATTAATTCCATTGGTTTAGTTGCCATAACTTAAAAACCCCTTTTACTTTTATAAATTTATAGTACATACAACAAGTTGATAAAAAATGAATTAAATCATAATTCGCAAAAAATAAACCCTTTCTGAAAATCATCTACCAATTAATTAATAATTCACTTAATATCTACTACAAATCCATAATACATGTAATTGAAAATCTTGTCAAGACTTTTATAACATTTTTTATTCTCGTGTGAAATTAATATCTTTATCAATTTCAACATCATTATCATGAGAAGGTGAATCAATATTATTATCTTTAGCAATTTTTTCTTCAAATTCAGCTGATTCACGCAATTCATTAAGTTCATCAATTCGTTGTTGTTCAAGTTCCGCCTCAATTTCTCGTTCTCGTTTTTTACGTTCTTGTTCTCGCATCATATGCTCAAATTGCATACGTCGAATAGTCCAAGCTCTAAATTCTTCTCGATGATTTTTATAGATATCATTCTCATCTTTCGTATCAGCCCAATCAATAGATTCTTCAATTTGGTTATTGTCTTTTTTACGTGAAGGATAAGACGGTAACTTTTCAAAATCTGTATTGTTTTCATAATCAATACGTAAATTTTTTGTTGTTTTTTCAAGTTGTGTAATTTCATCTTTGAGCAATTTACGACCTTTAAATGTATCAATCGTTTTTCTTGTCTCAAGTGAAGCATTATTTTGTCTTGATGGTGTTGGCATTCGAAGTTCAGATGCTATTTGATTTGCAAATAATGTTTCTTTTTCCAAATCATCACGTTGTTCTCGTAATAATTCATATTGTTTAAACTGACCTGTTTTAACTAAATAACTCAATGTCTTATTTAAAGCATCTTCTCGACTTTTAGATTGTTCATAATACGTATTAGCAATATGTTCTGGAACAGAACGATCATCTTTTGGACCATAATCATATAACATATCTACTAAATCAGAACCTTTAACTTCTTCAAAACGTTCTTTTGATATACCACTTTCTACGCCCATATTAATATAAGCATATTTATCAGATACACGAACATTATGTTGATATTCTTTTAAGTAATGTTCTCGCACCACTTTTGATTCTTCAGACGTTAAATCTTGATTATCTAAATAATCATATTTTTGAATTTCATTTTTATAATGATTTGCTTTGTAAAAAGAATCTTTAAAACGATTATCATAACCACGTTGTCTTTGTTCATTTAAAATAAGATTATCGAATATACGAGGTTTATAATCATCTGTATGCATATCTGCAATTTCATTTTGAAGGGCTTCTGTAGACGTTGCTTTAATAGAATATTTAGGAATTTCAACCTTTTTATCTTTATCTTTTAAATCTTTCATATCTTGATAAATACTATTGATTGTTTCTCGACGCAATCGCATGTATGCATTTTGATATAAATCTTGACGCATATCATCATCAAACTGTTCATCTGTTTGTCTAGCATCTATATAATCAATGACAGCATTATCAAAATCCTTTAAACGAACACCATTATCATGCCTTGTCCATAAATCATCTACAATATCATTAACAATTTCATGAGACCTATCCATCGCTTTTGCATTACTATCAGCTCTCCACATTTTCTTATTATTAGGTAAAGACGCTTGTAAAACCTGTAATTTTTCAGCCGTAATTGAATTATAAAAAGCAGTAGTCCTAGTCATTGTTTTTGTTAATTGTCTTTTATTAGTGATTTGATTAACATACGGTCTAATATCACGTGTTTTTGAAAGAGAACGAGTTAAAGAATATCTCATACGATTTTTTGTTTTTTCATTTAACATTCCTTTTTCAACTCGTATCATATTACCCGTTGGTTCTGAAACTTTTTTAAATTTAGGTTGCCCGTTTTTAGTTACTTTTTGTGTAGCGACAACATTCCCGCTTCTTACATATGTAGTTAAGCCACGACTATCAAATCGTTCTTCATAAGGCGTTGTTCTATCATTATCTTGCCAATTCATATCAGGTTGATATTCTGATTTCGTATCTTTAATTAATTTCATGCGTTTAGGTTTAGATTGAGTTGTTTCAATCGTTGTAGCATGAACATGAACATGTTTTGTATCAAGTTGTATTGTAGCTGTCCATTCAGGATCAGTAAAACCCATATCTTGATGCATTTTAAACATCATATCAGATACCGCCTGTCTCAATTTCAACTGATCGACTTTACCCTTATAAGCACCCGCTTCTTTTGGTTCTTCCATATCCTCAGGAATAATATGATGTTTTTTTAAATACTCATGTGAAAAACTTAAAATAGGTAACATTGCAACATGACCTTCATCCGCTGCTTTTTGAGTTTTTGATGCAGCTTCTTTTAACATATCATCTGTATAACTTAATCCTTCATTTCCAAACAACACACCATCTTTTCTTGATAAAGATTCATCTTTTGAAATAATAACATCCTCAGGCGGAGCTTCATATTTAAGTTGTTCTACTGCACTATATCGTGTAGTATATTTTGTAATATATTCATTAATGTCTAAAGATTCATTTGCATCTTTTCGAGATGTATATCGCAAAATATATCGACCTGGTGATTTTGTACCAAATTTATTTTTAATAATAACATCTTGTTTTGCTCCCATTACTTATTCTTCATCCCTTTCCATGTTCCATAAAAATAAAGGCAATAGTTACAAAAACTATTACCTTTATTATACTTATTTATTATTTATTTTGTAAGTCTTAACAAGCTTATTATCTTTATAATCTTCTTCTTTTTCTTTTTTCAATGTAGTTTTATCACTAACTTTTGTTGCTACAAAATTTCCAGATTCTGATGTCAATCCTACAATTTTATTATCATTTAAAGACATCATATTATTATCAATATCTTCAGTTGAAATAACAGGAACAACTCTATTATTAACATCAGCCGGAGTCATTGATTTTGGTAATCCTATAAATGAATATCCAGGTTTACCTTCTGATTTCAAATCAGATTTTTCTTCAAAATCACGAACACTATCCATATATTTATGAGCTTCATTTTCATTTTCACCAATTTGATAACGTTTCAAATCAGACTCATATTGTGTTGTATAATCAGCATAACCTCTGAATTCATAATCAATATCTTCATCTTCAGGATATGTTTGATCTAACCAAACATGCGCTGTTGTATAATATGCTTTAGGATAGCCTTGTTCATTTTGAATTTTATCACCTATTTTTTCTAAATCACTTACTGATTTATCTGCAAAATCATTTAATGTTTTTCTATCACTCATTGGCAAATTATAAACTTTAGCTTTACCATTTTTAACAATAGCAATTTTATCTACATATATTTCATTATCATCTTTCATACCTGTGAAAACAACATGTTTTTTGCTACTTTTAATAATATCAGTCATTGTAATTTCTTTTTGTTTTTCAGGAGCAGTATCTTTATTACCACATCCCGCTAAGATAATTAATAACCCTAGCATTATTGTTAGTAATTTTTTCATATTAAGATCCTCGTTTCTATTAAAATCAAAGAACTTAACCCCTTACATTAAGTATACCAAAAACTATAGAAAACTACAAATATATCATCAATGAATAATAAAAAAAAGACACATGATTAAATCATGTGTCTAAAAATTGAATTATTCAGCTTTTTTGTTTTTATTATATCTATAAGTTGCATAAGAACCAAGACCAAGTGCTGTAAGAATACTACCTAAAATGCCGAAATCAGCAACATCAGAACCAGTGGATGGTAAATCTTTATCTACTTTTTGAACTGTAGATTTTGGTTGTTCTTTTGGTTGTGGTTTTTCTGGTTGAGCTTTTTCTGGTGTTTTAGGATCTTCTTTCTTAGGAGGCGTTGGTGTTGCTCCGCCTTTTTTAGGTTCTTCTTCTGGTGTAGAAACAACTTCATTTGAATCTGTTGTTTTATCATCTTCATGAAGTTTAATTACGTTTTTGATATCACCTGTAGAATCTTTTTTAACTTTTGAATTAATAACTACAGTTACTTTTTTACCTGCAAACTTAGATGGATCTTTAGCTTCCCAAGTAAATGACTCATTATCTTTATCAAGTTTTAAATTACCTTGATCAGTAATATCTTTTCCTGATTTTGTATCAAATGGTTTTTGTCCATTTTCTGAATCCATTGTTTTATCTTCAGAAGCGTCATTATCCGCTTTATCTGCTTCTTTTACATCATCTTTAGAATCAGATTTTTCTTCTTCTCCCGCTTCTTGTTTAGCATCAGCAGTATCAGCTTTATTATCATCAGATGTTTTTGCAGATTCAAATGATACGTCTTTATCACCAGCTGTAACAGATAATTCTTCACCATCTTTTAATTCTATTTCTTTAGATGCATTTGGTTTAATTGTTTCATTTGTATTTGTTTCGCCATTTTTATTTTTTGTTACAACTAAAGCATCACTTGCATCATTATTTTTAACAGTATAAGTACCTGCATTAATATCTTTACCTACTGTATATTTACCAGTCTTGAATGTTTTAGCATCATTTGTTGTTGCTTTATCAGAATCAGATGCTTTTGTATCATCTTTAGTTGAATCAGTTGGTTTTTCATCTGTATCTTTAGAATCTGATTTAGATGTATCATCATTCGCATTTGATTTATCAGAATCAGACGCTTTTGAATCATCTTTTGTTGAATCAGTTGGTTTTTTATCTGCATCTTTAGAATCTGATTTAGAAGCATCATTGCCATTTTGATCATCATTCATATAAACTTTAACATCTTCTAAGTCAAGACGTTCTTTATCTAATTGGTCAGAAATTGAACGTTTTTTAGCATTACCATTACTAAATTGAACATCACCTTGATAATTTAATGGTTCACCTTTTTTATACTTACTTTTTTCAACTAATTTACCATTATCAATGATGTATTTATGAACTTTAGATTCTATTTTCTTAGGTGTTTTGTTTTTAACAACATTTGATTTAACATCAAATGAACCATCTTTATCACCTAAAGTTGTAGTGAATGTATTTTCAAATTCTTTATCTGTAGCTTCTTTCACTGTACCTACTAATGGCACATCAGGAACATCAAATGCTTTTGATTTATCTTTATTCATTTGAGATAACAATTCTTTTGTAGCAGAATAAGTTACTTTTTGACCATCTACTTTAACATCCCAAAGTTTTGTATCAAGATTTGCTTTGATTTCTTTTTCACTTGGTTCTACTTCTTTAGGAACTTCATCATTAATCTCATATTTAGTTAAATCTTTTTCACGATCCGCTGGTAATGCTGAGTTAGTTAATGGATATGTGATTGTATCACCCACATTAACTTCTTCACCGTCAATTGATTTTTCAGTATCAGATTTAACTGTACCATTTTCAACATCTTTATGATTTGTAGGTTTAACTTTTAAATTATTAATATGATATTTAGCATTTACATCTGCTGGTTTTTCAGGCGCTTCTGCGATACTTGTTTTAACACCTAATCCAAAGTCACCATTTGCAACTAATGTAGATGTTTCAACACCAGTATTTGCTAATGTATGTGAAATTTCACCAGCATAATCTGCAAATACAACAGTACCATCTGGTACAGAACGAGTACCATCTAAGAAGTTTGCTTGTGTTTTATTTTTACCCCATGTTTTACCTAAATTATCATCAGATTTAATAGTAGTAATATCATTTCCATTAGCTTTCAAACCACCACCAATACCTAAGATTGCACGTGTTTTAGAATCAATTGTTAATTCTTGACCACCATCAATATCTAAAACAGTACCAGTCCATAAGTATTTATTTTTACCATTAGAACCATCTGCTACTTGATATGTAGCTTTAATTTTATCTTTTGGAGGTGTATGACTAAGGTCATGAGATCCATCATAATAGTTGATTGCTCCGCCTTCATTCCAAAATGTTACCCAATCTTCACCATAATCAAGCTTAGTACCTGATTTAGTAAATTTGACTTTTAAATCTTTTTTAGAACCATCAGCAAGTTGAACTGCTTTTGGAATAGTTACCCATGTACCTGCTTTTACAGAATGTAATTGCGTTGTTTTACCACGTGGGTTATTTTTACCAGAAGTATCATAAAGAGATTTATTATAGCCAGGAACTTTTTTCTTAGCATCTTCTGTGATTTTATCACCTTTTACAATACCTTTACCTTTTGGTGCAGTGTTACCCCAATTAACTTTTTGAACAATATTACTATTTTTGATTTTACCTTTTTTATCAGAATAAGCATGAATTTTAAAATTACCATTTGTTAAATCAGCTAAACTATTAATTGTACCAGATGAAGCTAAATGCACGTCATTATCTAATGTCTTAGATTTTAAATTTGTCCAAGATCCAGATTTAGTAAATTTATTACCAGCTCCAGCACTATAACTTGGTTGATTTGGATTAGATTTAGCTTTATCAACTGCATCTTTTTCTCTCTTAACTTTATCATTATATGCTTTCACTTTATCTGAATTATCACTTGCTTTTGCTTTTTTTGTAGCATCTTCTAATGCTTTAATTTGCTTGTCATAGTCAGCTTCAATATCTTTTTTAGCTTTTGAAGCATCTTTGGCAGATACTGTTTTGTTTGTATCATTTTCTTTTTGTACTTTAACACCTGCATCTTTTGCTTTTTTAACAGCATCTTGTAACTTTTCATCATTAACCTTAACGTTAATGCCATCTTCTTTTGAACCAGAATCAGTTTGTTTATTTGAACCTGAACCATCATCTTTAGGTGATTCTGCCGCATTTGCATATGGTGCTGCAACAGATGTTCAAAACATAACTGTTGCTAATCCTAATCCTGACAATACTGCTAAAGGTTTTTTCTTATTATTTTGTGACATTAAAAAATCTCTCCATTCTTCCTATTATTTTAATAGATTAAAACAACCGACACAAAAACGTATATAATATACCATACGTTAAGTTATTGTCTAATCTACTATAGTATATCATTATAGTTATTATAAAAACAAGACTGTTTTCGTGAAAAAGACGCATAATCAACATATATATCTTTTTTCTATGACATAATTAAATAAAACACCTAAAAAATAAAGTACAAACATTAAATCATTAATGTCTATACTTTATTTTACTAATTAATAATTATTTAAAATATTTACCAAATTGTGATCCCATACCATATGATTTAACAAAATCACCTTTAACCACAATACGAGCATTACCATATTGATCAGATGTACCATATGTGTTCACACATGTTACTAAAGTTACTTCTGTTTTACCCGCTTCATCATTAACTACAGATGATGAACGTGTTGGCATACGTTTTACACTAGATGTTTTATATTCAAATACCTTCTTACCATTAGAAAGTAAAATTCGATTACCTTTTTGAAGTTGTCCAATACGAGAAAAATTACTATATTGATCTGGCATATGATGACTCGCTAATGCATAATTACCTTTACCCATTTTTTGGAATGGCTTTAATGTACCTGCACCAGCATAAAGATTGGAATCAGAAACACCTTGTAACACAGGCATATTAATACTAATAGCTGGAATTGCAATATGACCTGTTAATAAACGTCGATCATACCTTGGATTAATTGAAGATAAATCAGTTGAACCAGGCGCTTTAACACGACCATAATCAAAAGAAAGATCTGGAGCTCCTTTATAATTACCACTACCAAATCCTTTTTTATTACCATCTCCAAAATACTTACTAGCATCAAAATCAGTAAAACTATCCTTAAATACTTTATTATCCATTTGTGATGAAAAGTCATTAGGATTATATTTAACACCGTGTTTTTTATAAAAATCTTTTAAAGCATCATCACTCAATTGTTGATTCTTACCATATTCACTGGGTGATGTTTGTTTTGCATCGTTCGATATTTTAGAATGAGCTTGAGGTATAAAAAAATGAGTCATCAATGGCTTATAAAGCATTAATCCAATTCCTACAATAATTAACAATATAATTAAAGTAGGAACTATTTTTCCACCTGTTTTCTTCTTTTCTAACATAAATTATTCCTCATTTCCTTTATTATTTTCATTAAATTCATTTTCATTCATATAACTAACACCTTCGTTATAACGCATTAAAGCTTCTAACTTATAACGTATACCTTGCATTTCACTAGCAAATAAATGAGAAAAACTATCTACCGCCTGTGTTAATTCATTAATACGTTTGAATTCAATAGATTCTGTTGAAACATCACCTTGTTCAACTAAAAATAATGTTTCTAATGCTTCTTGAACTGCTTCACTTTGATTAACTTGATGTTTCTCACAATAAGCAACAAGTTGTTGATCCAATTTATCTGTAATTTGAAAACGTTTATGTTTCAAAATAACCACCTACTTCTTTTTATTTGTCGATTTAGATTTAGTATAACGTTTTAAATTAGCAATACGTTCTTTATTTAAAATATTATCCAATCGTTCATCTGTTACATCACCCATATACAAATTATCAAACATAATTCTATTCATTAGAATAATCTCTTTTAAAAAAACATTTGCTACATTCATATCTTTATTAAGTTGGGTTAAATCAATATCATTTAACTTTGTTTGAATGGCATTAATATCTGAACTTACATCTAAATCTAATGATTGATCTTTTACACTCACAATTTGATTATAAGTATCTTTAGAAATATTAAATTGAGTTAAATAATTATTTAATTTAATTTCTGGTAAATCCATAGTTGATAGTAACAAAGCATTAATAACATCCTTATTATAAATATTATCTGAAATAAAAAAATTAGAACGAACATCATCTAATATAGCTTTAGGAATCCGAACCGTAATTACTTCGTTACCTTGATAATCCTTTGCCATAATCTCACACATCCTTATCAAAAATATCATAAGTTAGTATACCAAATTTATAACTATAAAACTACTTATAGTCAAAGATATTTATATATAAATATGATACACTATTCGTATACAAAAAATCATATTAGAAAGTAGGATATATTATGAGTAAAAATACAAAACCAGTACAAATACACGAAGATATACATGAAAAATTAAAATGGATTAAATTTAAAACAAATAGAACACATATAGATATTATCAAAGAAGGCGTAAATATTATTTACGAAAGAGAAAAACGAAAAGAAAGAGAAAAAAACGTGTGAAACGTTGTTAGGATAAAACAGAAAGGATATTTACTAATGATCAATTATAAATATGTAATAATCGAAAATATTATATATGAATCAGACGGTGAAATCATCATTGCTTTAGTAAAAGATTTTTTAACAAAATCATTATTTAAAATTAAAACAAATATTGATAAAGAAAAACTAGAAGAACAAAACCATAATGGTATTATCATTACTGGTCATACAGAAATAGATAATACATATGGAGAACAATTCCAAACAGAAACAGTATCATTCCCTTTTAACGAAAGAACAGGATTTCAACAATTAAAAAATATAAAAGGTATTGGTAATCAAAAAGCAAAAAAAATATTTGAAACATTTGAACCTTTTACAATGGAACTTTTAATTGATGATCCAGATAGAGCAACAACATTTCATTTTTTAAGTGATAAGCTTAAATCAAACGTCCAACAATGGTTTTTGAATAATAGAGATCGTTTAAATATCAAACGTCCGTTTTTAATATATGGATTTAGTGATAATGAAGCTGATTTTATTATTAAAAACATTGCAAAAGATTTAAAAGAATATCAAAAAAATCCATATTATGTATTAGATTATATGGCTTCACTACCACCTGAAAAAGAAAATAAAATTAGACCGCATTTTACATTCAAAAAATTAGACAAACTTGTTTTAGACAATCATGTTCCAATTAATGAAGATACACGTTTGTTTTATGCCATTGATTATGTATGTAAAATTGCTTTACCAAATAAAACAGGAGACACTTATTTTTTCAAAACCAAAATCATCAATTTAATTAGAAATGAAATCATAAAAGAGACAACAAAAACAAAAAAAGAATTAGAAAACAAACTCAAATCACATGAAAACTTAATTGAAGTTCATAGAAGTCATTTTCAACATAAAATATTAAACAAAGAAGAAAAAACAATATTTAATGTCATTAATAATAATTACAAAGTGATAAATGAAAATGAATTACCTAATATAGATGATCTATTTAAAGATAATGACTTTAAATTCAACCAAGATCAAACAAATGCAATCAACAATGCATTAGTAAATAAAATATCATTTATCACAGGCGGTCCAGGGACAGGAAAAACAACAACAGTAAATGGCATTGCTCGCATGTTTTATGAACAATACATGAAACATAACACCTTTGATAATAAAAAAGCTGGAATATTTGGATTTGCACCAACAGGTAGAGCGGCAAAACGTATGAGAGAATCCATAAAATCAGTAAAAAACATTGAAATCAACACGCTTCACAAATTAATTTTTAATTATAATCTTATTATGAAATTAAATACAGTAGAAAAACCACTCATATTAATTGATGAAGCATCCATGATTGACACACATACGTTATATCAATTTCTATTTAACGTTCCAACATCAGCTCAAATTGTATTTATAGGTGATGTGAATCAATTACCGCCTATTGGGTACGGTCAAATGTTCAAAGATTGTATTAATGAAAATAAAGTTACAATCTCTGAATTAAAAAGTGTTTATAGACAAAATGGAGATTCAAATATCATTAATTTATGTAATAAAATCAAAGATCAAATGAACATTATTTATGAAAATCACAATGATTTAACAATGAAAAACACAGATGCTCAAACAGAAATACTTAATTATTTCAAGTATCAAAAATTAAATATATTTGAATCTAAAAACTTATATGATATACAAGTTATCACACCTTACCGTGAGAAAAAATCAACATCAGCTAATGTACTAAACCAAAAATTACAACCTATTATTAATGATGCATTTCATACCGCCTCACCTTCTAAACAATTTAAACGTTTTAACAAAACGTTTGTTATTGGAGATAAAGTTATTCATCTTCAAAACAAAAAATTAAAATTATATAATTCAGATATCATGTATCATATAGCTAATGGTGAAATAGGAATTATTGATAATATTCATTATAAAGGCAAAAACACAGCTGAAATTATTGTTAAATATCACGATGACAATAACAAACCATTTAAAATAGTATATCCAAGTAAAAATTTAACAAACTATCTTGACCTTGCATATGCAATCACAACACATAAATGTCAAGGTTCTGAATTTGATGAAATTATCATTCCGATTCCTGAATTTCACACATCATTCTTATCAAATAACATGATTTACACAGCAGCTTCTCGTGCCAAAAAACATCTGCATATATATGGTCCAGATAAAGTCTTTAATAAGATGATTCATACAGAAATCGATGATAAACTAACATATTTTGGAGATCTCATAATTGATAAATCATAAAAGCGTGCAAAAACACAACCCGTATTGGGTTGTGTAGGTGCTAAGCACGAAAAAATACAATGTTTTAATGAAAAAACACTGGGCGTTAACCATCAATTAATGATATAATCATTAGTGTTAACGCTTTTTATTTTATATTAATGGTCCATAGTTCAGAGGTAGAACACTCGGCTGTTAACCGATTTGTCGTAGGTTCGAACCCTATCAGGTCAGCTAAAAACTTCTTATTACTTTACTTTAATGAATGATGCGATTGCTCCTTTAAAGTGTTTTGAAGATGGTTTTGATTTATTCATACCATAAAAGTAACTTGATAATAAAATTCGGTTATTTATAGTCGAAAAAGTAGTGTTGTGGATTTAACAATCCTATACTGTAGAGGCGATGTGAATACGCCTGAACGAATAAGAGTTGTGAAATAATAACTAAACTTCGTTAAGAACCTTTATAAAAGGTTTTCGAAACTCGTCACTTGAGTGACGAGTGATTCACGAGTTCGATAGTGCAAATCCATCCTGGTGCACTTAAAGACATTGCTTAGGTGTTCGCCTATAAGGCGGTCAATGTGTGTTTATAAATTATCAATGAAAAATATCTTTTTTCTTTTTCAATTAATTACTCCTTTTTTGTTTGTATTTATAAAATAAAAAACACAACACCTAAAACCACTTCATTTCTCTTGTGTCAAATTTAAATGAAAAAGTGGTGAAATAAAGAAAAGCGTAATGATCCCCCAATCGTTACGCTTTAATATACTGGTCCATTGGTCTAGTGGTTAAGACACCGCACTGTCACTGCGGAGATCACCGGTTCAAATCCGGTATGGATCGTTTCTTTTTAATGGCGTATTGGTGAAGAGGTTTAACACATCGGACTTTCTATCCGACATACGTGGGTTCAAATCCCACATACGTCACTTTTGTTGGTTATCTAGTCGTAGCCCTTTTAATTATTTTATTTTTTTAACGTATCTACCATGATGTAGAAAACGACTACGAAAACGTTACAACTCTAAGTAACGTTTTTTGATAATTTTATTAACTGATGATGTGGCGTTAGTTCAAATACAATTAATCATTAAAAAATAATACATGTCACTTGTTTTTTAATGATGATAAATTGTTGAAGCTTATAGACGTATAAGTGAAAAAGAACAGTATACACAAAGATATACAGATAACGTGAAAATCGTTACGCCACGCCATGAGTTTATAAAACTCTTTGAAAAATTAAACTAAATATACAAACAAAAGGCGGTGTGACAATAAAATGTTGTTATTAAATAATATGTTTGAACTATATTTTAAATCTAACTCACATAACAAAAAACCCAATATGAATAAATTATTTTCTGGTACAACCAACAATAATAAAAAAACAACTTTGAAATATCAAAAACTCACTAACAAATCTAAATAATTTATTAATTATCTAACTTTTTATCAAGGGGATGTTTTTGGATTCGACGTGGTTATCGAATTAAAATTCACAACTTAACCTGCAATGTTATAAAACTTACATTTGTTAACTTAATTGACAAAAACGAAAATTTAGCAGTAGCCTAGATAAACCTACTTGCAACGCTTTTAATATACTACCTACTTAATCGTGTTGTATCAACCAATCATGGTAGACACTGCATATTAAAACTGTAATATATGTAAGTAATAACAGTTATCTGACGTTCGACGGTTGCTTTTTTGTAGAGCCGATGATATAAAAAAAGTTAAAAACAAGCAAATAGTTGTATTACAATTTTAAAGAAATAACTACGGACAGGGGTTCGACTCCCCTCATCTCCATTACAAAGTGATACGAAAGTATCACTTTTTTATTTATTAAAAAATCAAAAAATGTTGAAATATTTATATTAAATTTAAAACATTAAGATCATAAATTACATAAAAGCATAAAAGGATTGATTAAAAATGAATATGTTTAATCTTGGTGAACATCGAAATAATCATTTACAAATCATTATTTACTATACGCTTAAAAACTACATTCAAAATCATGGTATTGATGATTATATTAAAACTATTTATGATGAACCTTTAATTGTATCTAAATATATGGTTGCTCATTTGAATAGTCAAACAATGAAAAACTACATTCATAGTGTAAATAAAATTAGACGAAATGGTTGTTATGATAATCAATTTAAACCATTTGATGATTATATCTTACATTATATATTTAAAGATCCAATTGAGCTTATTGAAAACGCTAGAACAAATGAACATTGGCATAATGCAATTTATAAAGCCGAATCAAAAATGTTTGATCTTACTGATATTAAATAAAAGATCAAAACCAATATGAAGAAAATATTTTTATTTCCAAATTCAAAATAACTAAAAAAGGATGATTATTTATGACAACATTTTTAGAAAAATTTCAAAAGTTTAATCAAAACTATGATTTAATTCAAATTCAAATGGAAGAATCACTTTATAAATTAGATGATTTACCAACAACTGATTCTATTGATGATCCAAATGACATTGAAAATATTATTCTTATGTCTAATTTTGATAATTTCCAAAGTGAACCATCAGACGACCCTAAATATTCAATTTATGAAAAAAATAAAAATACACCTATTAAAGAAAACCTTACATTATATAATCTTCAAGTGTTTATTAACAATTTAAAATAAGAAATTTTTGTAATGACATTATTTGAAAAATTAAATAAATTTATAAACCAATGGTTTAAAGATAATAATTTAAAGTAAGGATTGATTCATATGGCTTCTGAAAATAAATTATTTGTATTTAATAAATTTTTTGAACTTGTAGAAAAAAGAGTGTTGAAATCAAAACAATCTTATAGTTTATCTAATATTAAATTAGATCGTTACAAAAATTATGATATCGCAATAGATAATGCAACAAAAACAATAATCGATTTTCAAGAAACAAATAAAAAAACATATTCCGTTATTAGTAAAAAAACAAATGAAATTGCAAATGGATTAGAAAATAAACCAATCTTTGAAATAGAACATTTTATTGATATTTTATATGATGACTTATTATTTGATCTTTATGATCCTGTTTGTAATGAAAAAAATAGATTTTCATATAATGGTTTAATAAATTATACTGAAACTTTTCATAAACGATTAATTGAAGAATCATTAAATAAAAAAGATCGAGATTATTATGAAAGTCTTAATATTGAACGATTAGAAGATATATTTACAATATTAGAAATGTGTACAGTTGAAATTGATATTAAGTTACCAAAACAATTTGAAATGTATATTTAAGTAAAAGACTGATTAAATGTATTTTAAAAAATTAACAAATGCAATTGGTACCCCTAGCCTTTAAATGTCCACTGGAGTACATTTAAAGGCTTTGATTTATCTATTAGATAAATATCTTCAAATTAATTAAGTGTTTAGAAGCTCAATTATGAGCTTCTTTTTTTTATTGTGAGTAAATCACGTAACCTTCGGTTCGGTTACGTGTAGTGTAAAACTTGAAACACATATATATCATGTGATTATGTTTTAAATCATGATATGCTACATATGTAATTTTAAATCAATTTAAAGGAGCTATTTTATAATGACAAAATCAAACAAAAAATCTATTCCAGTAAAAACATTATCAACAGCAGTATTACTTGGTACTATTTCAGTCGCAGGTGTGTCACATCATGCAGATGCGGCAACTGGTGAAAAACCAACAATCCAAGCACCAGATCAACAAGTTAAATATGGTACAACTTGGAATCCATATGAAAATGTAACAGCACACGATAAAGAAGATGGCGATTTATCAGAAGAAATTTATTACGAAGCACCATACTTTAAAACAACAAATCCAGGTGATTATAAAGTACGTTATGGTGTTTATGATTTAGATGATAATTTAACAGAAGTTAATCGTAATGTTCGAGTATTAAAACAAGGTGTTGAACCTGGTAGTTCTAAACCAAAACCTTCACAACCAGAACAACCTAAACCGAACAAACCAGAAACACCTAATACACCAGAACAACCAGATAACACTAAACCATCAGAAGAACCTAATGATAACGAAAAACAACCAGACAATACAAAACCAGATCAACCGTCTAAAAACAACCCTAATGACACAAAACAACCTGGTAATTCAACTTCAGAACAACCGTCTGACAATAATTCTAATGATGTAAATCAACCACAACCAAATAATACAAATCCATCAGATACTTCTACTGATAAGAAACAACCTAGTGAAACACCAACTGAAAATCCATCTGAAAATGTAAAAACACCTGCTAACACAACATCTTCAGATCAATCAACAAAAGGTAATCCTACAAATACTACATCTAAACGACCAGCTGTAGAAAAAGTATCTAATGATAATACACAAAGAACTACAGAAAACTCTAAAACAGCAACTACTAATAATGCATCTGATTCTACACAAAATAAACCAACATCAGCATCAACAAATGTAACATCTAACGATACATCTGATGATATTTCACCAGAAAAAGTTGAAACAAAACATGATTCAAATAATAATGGTGTTCATGACAATACATCTGATAAAACTAAAACAACAATCAAAGATAATTATAATACAACTCAACCAACTATGAATCCAACTAATAAAGATTTTACTAAATCAACAGTTGAATCTAAACAAGATGTGAGAAATAATAATAATAGTGACGAAAAATTACCAGAAACAGGTAATACAGACTCAAGTCATGGAACTGAAGCGGGAATTATCGCTTCATTGTTTGCTGGATTACTTACTTTTATGGGATTACGTCGCAAAAAAGAAAATAATTAAGAAAGAGGTATAATATCTAATGAAGAAATTCGGTAAAATTTCTGGAGTCTTAGGAGCGATGGCTTTAAGTGCATCGTTCCTAGTTCCAACTCATCAAGCTGATGCCGCTGTTAAAGCATATCCTTATGATGGTTTAAACAACAATAACTATTATAAAGCGATGAATATTAAATCTAATGTTGGCGGTGCATCAATTAAACACATTACAAATCCAGAAAAAGCTGGATATAGTGCTGTAGGTCGTGTATCAAACTATGACGGTTGGAAAGGTCATGGTAAAGATAGTATGGGTACAGGTTTCATTGTTGATGGTCACACATACATTACAAATTTACATGTCGTTCAAGACAGTAAAGGTAAGATTGCAAGACCTCAAGATGTAAAAATGGTAACTGAACGTAATGGTTCAAGTCGTAAATATGTATTCAATGCTACAAAAATCAAACGTATTCCAAATGCTGATGCTGTAATGATTCATACACGCCAAAACATGGATCGATATGTTAAACCAATGAAACTCGCAAGTGAACGTACAATTAACGGTTTAAAAGCGGGAGATCCAATCAAAGCACCTGGTTATAATAAATACAGCAAGTATGGTCCAACAGAAAATAATACAAAACTTTGGGAATCTAATGGTCGATACCTAATGTCAACTTCTAATAACCGAGAAATTATGAACAAACAAATCTTTAGATCTGGTGGCTCTGGTTCACCTATTTTAACTAAAGATAATAAAATTATCGGTATTTCAGCATATGGTTGGAACTTAAATGGAACATCAAATAACGAACTCGCTGGTGGATTTAAATTCACAAATGATACTAGAAAATTCATAGAAAGAAATATGAAATAACAAAAAAGGAACCTTTTTAGGTTCCTTTTTTTTAAGAAAGTGCAAAAAGACACTCATCGTGTCTAGGTAAAGTCTTGAATAAAAATAAAAAATAAAAAGGAGTTTTCAATTATGAAAGCAATCGCAGTAGGACCGTTCACAATAACACAATTATCAGAAAACGAAAACGTAACTGTTTATAATCTAACAGTACGAGAACGTAACAATTTCAAAGAAAAATCAGGAGAATATGAAGGACAATATGGTCGTACATTTATTCCAGCAAAATTATTTGCAGACACTCCTGAAAAGAAACATTTCGTAGAAGAAACATTAATCCCACTATCAGCTGACAATCAAAATCAACCTATCAAAGTTGAATTAAGATACAGAAATAATACTTATACAAAACAAGGTGATTCAAAACCAACATATGACAATGGTTATATTGTTGAACAAATTACACCTTATTTATAAGAGCATACTTTATAGTATGCTTTTTTTTAACATCTTATTAAAAAGAAAGGATAAAATAAAATGAATTTAAATTTATATGAATTAAGCGCTGCTGATAAAATTGAACCCATGAAATTAAAACTCAACAAAACAATAATTGAAAATAACATATCTAATCAGTTCTTACCTCTTACTAAAAATGAACAATTAGCATACCAACATCATGATTTAAATGAAATAAAACATAATAAAGCTAAAAACTTAAAAGAAATATACAATTTAGATGAGCATGAAACTAAAACAATAGATACAATGATCAACGATGGATTATCAATTATAAAAATATACAACAAAATTATAACAATTCAAAATCTAATATTAAATTATGTCGATATCAACACCATTGATTTAACAAAATCTATAGAAGATATTATATTAAAACATAAACCAGATAATATTAGAATATTATTATCAGGTCGATGTGTAGAAATAGGAAGTGATACCAAATGAGTTTAAAAACAACATTTTTAAGTATACCTGATTCAACTAACATTTTTGAAGTTTTTACGCATGGTGATGATACACATAAATATTTATTAAAACATTGTAAGCATTTAGGGATTAAAAATGAAAATGAATATATTTTCATGACAGACCAATTACCCCGTACTATCAAACATGATCCCATATTAAATACATGTCTTGATATATTAAAACATAATTTATACTTACCCTATTTTAAAGATAAAATTGAAATATCACATGTGATTAATCTTATTCATCAAACACAAATTACAGATACTTCTAACAAACTAATTAAAAATAAAAAAAATATAACACGTGACATTTTTGATATAAATGAACATTCAGCAATGACAATAGTAATGAGATATCACACCACTATTTTATCAATACTTTATGAAACGTACATGTATCATGAAGTATATAAACGTTCTATTTATAACAATGAAGATGATAATTTTTATGAAGATTTTACTCTTTATGAATCAGAAACAGAACAGTTTATAGATATTCTCATATCATCAAATGATAATAAATTAGATATTATCCATAAAGACAAATCTTCCTTGTTAGAACTATTTGAAGATATGATAGAAATTACGCCTTATTTGAAAAAAGATAATAAAACCATAACTACATCTGATTTAATCAGCGGTATTTCATATAACACAGCAAATCCAAACTTTATAGAAAATATTGTCATACAAATAAACAATGAACTATTTGAACTAAGCCCGCCTTTTTTCTAAGTAATTAAAAAAGACGTGAGAAAGAAAACGGCTTCGCCGTTTTTTAGTTCAAATATGAATAGTGTTAAATGCTCTATTCAAAAGCATATGGCATAATTAAAAACTCCTTTTATTTTATTTAGTATTAGTACGTGATGGCGACCTATAGGTCGCCTTTTTTTATAATGATTTATAATAAAACCAAAAAGCAAATAACCGCCTCATTCCGATGGAATTTGAGTCGGTTTAGGTTAAAACACGGTGGAAGTTGCGGAAACAACAACCACACCAATCGTTGGTTCAATAAACACACTATTGAATATCTAAATAAAAGCCTCTCATAAAATTGTGTAATGTGACTAACGATTATAAAAATGTCTATCATGGACATAATGTATGGCTTACAACATACGAAAGGGTGACTTATAGGTTACCCTTTTTTTACGTTAAACCATTAAAATTTCTGAAAAGCAAAAGACGACAGTAAACTGTCGTCTAGTTAAAGTCGTGAATACAATCAAACAATAAAGGAGTTTTTTAAAATGAACAACGAAATTAAACAATTTATCCAAGGAATTCAAGCAGCAATCAAAAACAATCCAAACACAACAATGCATGTAATTAAAGAAAATAACGAATTCTTCCTAGAATTTAATACAAAATTCAACGGTGTAGATGATTCATTCATTATCCCAGCAAAAGATGTTAAAAATTTTAAACAAGTTAAAAAACATTTGCACATTGCTTAAAAGCAGGCTTATAGCCTGCTTTTATTTTAAAAAATCATCAACTAATATTACAATTGTGTTAAAATAACATCATACCTCTTAATAAGAAAGGTGGTTTGGTGTATGATGATTTTAAACGCAAAAGCTACAGGAGATTTACCGTTTAAAGATAAAATGCAAACAACATTTACGGATATTGGACATTGGTTTATGGAAACATTTAACATCAGTGAACACATGATTAGAGATTTAATCATAGGCGGTATTGTTTGTGTCATCGTCATTGCTTTATTATCAGCATTTGGTGGAAATCAAGCTTAAAATGGTAAATCTTTAATTAATAGAAAGAAGGTTTATCATCAAATGGGAGTGTTTTTAGGACTTTTATCAGTAAGTATACCCACTGTTATCGGAGCAATTATTAGAGATAAACACATCTCCAAAGAAAAAAGACTCCACGTCATTGAAGAATTAAAATCTGAAACACAAAAAGCATCTGTATAACAGATGCTTATTTTTAATTAAGAAAGGAATCATTAAAAAATGAAAAAGAAAAAACCAAATTCAAAAATTATTCTATCTATATTCATAATACTTGCACTCATAGGTATAGGCTTAATCTGCTTTGGTTTTTATCAATATTCCAAAACAGAAGCATCAAACTCAAAACAAGAACATGTAAGTAATCAATCACTTAAAAATTATGCAAATAAACATCATGCTAAAACGATTGGTGATCCTAATGCTAAAATTAAAATCTATGCATTCCAAGATTTCCAATGTTCAGATTGTAAAATATTCCATACTTTAATTACTAATGAACTAGAACAAGATATAGATAATGGAAACGTTAATATAACTTATCTAAACCATCAAATTGTAAACGACGCTTCTACAAAATATGCGCATATGTCTAATATTATTGCTGAAAAAAATTCAACAATTGAATATATGGACTTTATTGATAAAGCTTTCAATAATCAAGAAGTTAAAAATCCTAAAGAAATTGTAAAAGAAACATCATCAATTTCAAATCAAAATGAATTATTCAAAGCTTATGATAAAGTAAAAAACAAAAAACTACCAAATGATGGTACAAAAGAATTCAACATAGATGGAACACCAACCATTTTTGTCAATGGTGATAAACTTAAAGATTATACAGATATTATAGATAAAGTTAAAGAACAGAAGTAATCAACTTCTGTTCTTTTCTATATAGCTTTTGCAACATAAATAGAACGTTTCATCCATTTATCTTTTTTCTGGTTATAATCATCACAAGTAATTAATGTTAATTGTGGTTTACCTACTTTTTCTTCTAATACAGAAATATTAGTTGGATTAACTTTACGATGACTAACTATTTCATATTGACGGGTTTCACCTTTTGTATGAAACTCAACTTTACTACCTATATGAACTCTATATAAATCAGCAAATTGTAAATGACGACCTTCCGCCTTATGACCTGCTATTGATACATTCTGTTCATCAACTGATTCATTTTCTTCAACGAGACTAAGACCATGTTTTAATTGTTTTTCAGTCGCAGCACCTGGATAAACAGGCGCTTTAATATTAGCATCTTTAATTTCAATATAACCAATCATCTTTGATTTATCAGTTGGTGTATCAAGCGGTATAGCAGAAACATTTTTAGATTGATAATTTTCAATAGCTTGTGTATTCTCATGATCTAAATAATAATCATCAACATGCGGTTTAACAAACACCATATATAAACCAAATCCTAATGAACAAATACCAATACCTAATAACCATTTATTTAAATTCAATTCAAAACACCCACGTTTCTTTTCTTATATTGAATATATTTCTATAGATATATATTATTATAATATATATACCATAAAAAGAAAATAGTCAAAAACGTGTGAATCTAGCGTTAGGCTAATAAACGATAAATAAAATTAAAAGGAGATCAAAGAATGAAATCATTTATTATATTAAACATACCAGAAAAAAATCTTGATAATTATCTAACAACATTATTTGATATATTAAAAGAAAAAAAAGACGATGTCATATATATTGATAATATTATGAATGAAGAAGATACAATTTTTGCTTATTCAAAAATCAAAAAACCGAATAAACAAAACGCTTTTAAAGTTGAGATTTATGAACCAACTAAAGAAGAACAAATGCAAATACAGTTTAACAGACGTAATTATTTAAGAAACTTAAATAATAATGGTGAGCAAGTACCTCAATCATTAATTGATCAATTTTTAAAATAAAAAAAAGGAGTTTTAATTATGCCTGAAATTGAAAAAATTATATTACCTATACCCCAACCTTTACGTTCTATTTGTAATCGTCAAACTATAATTATCAATTATATTAATAATAAACCTGTTACTGAAATATATAAAGAATGGGTTAAACAATGCTTAGATGCAATTAAAGAACATCATATTATTAATATGATAGAAAATCCACAAATGGATTATTTCACATTAAATATATCACATATTCATAATCAAACAGATATTACAACATATCCTTTAGATGAAATTCA
>OCJN01000079.1_pt1 | contig 55647 bp, 34 predicted proteins | sample 1480731 | NCBI WGS metagenome assembly OCJN01 (sample SAMN05301479, study PRJEB22388) | human skin metagenome | isolation source: Infant 1 DOL 23 skin | host: Homo sapiens | place: USA: Pittsburgh, Magee-Womens Hospital of UPMC | collected 2013/2014 | reverse complement strand
ACGCTCTAAAAAGCCTTAATACTGTAGCCAGTGAAGTCATTCAAGGCCTTTGGGGCAACGGACAAGAACGTTTCGATAATCTAACAAATGCCGGATATAATGCGCAAGCAGTTCAAGATAGAGTTAACGCTATTTTAAATGACGAAACACCAGGCAATAGCGCTAGTTCAGACCTTGACAGCGTAGCACAAGAAGTATTACAAGGCTTGTGGGGGAACGGTCAAGAGCGTTTCAATAGACTAACTGATGCAGGTTATGATGCCGAAGAGGTTCAAGACAAAGTAAATAGTCTTTTAGGTGGCGAAGACACCGTGGATCTTAATACCGTAGCTAACGAGGTCATTCAAGGACTTTGGGGCAATGGACAAGAACGATATGATAATTTATCGAGAGCTGGTTACGACGCACAAGCTGTGCAAGACAGAGTTAATGAATTGCTATCTTAACAAACTGACTAAAAAACCGGTATAAAATCAAAAATATAGTACACTAGACCGCAGGCTCAGGCTTGCGGTTTTTTTGTTTGCTCTGAATCAAGAAAACATCTAACCAACCGACATTAATGTCGGTAGCAAAATAAATGGTTTACCTGAAAAATTGACTTGTTGGCTTCAACAAATAGCTTTATAAAGCGCTTGGTTGCCAATTTTGTTGACGTTAACAAAATTGGCCTAAAAAAGGTTGGATTTAAAATCCAAGAAATGTAAATCGAATAAACGCATTTCAAATCCGTAAAATCATTTGCTTGGAGGAGTAGTGATTTTGTCAAAAACGGTGTTTTGTTAAAAATAAAAACAGTGACATTACTCACTGATTCTTTTGTAAACTATTAGAATTAAATTACAACCTTCTCAACTATACGGGCAAAGATGATTATGAAAATGAATACGAAGATGAATACGATTTAAAAAAATGATAGCAATTAATGAAAATGATTTTAATGAAAAATAAGTAAAAACTCAACTATTGACAACCAATGATAACTATTTGTAAACGTTTTTCACTTATGGTATAATAAGCATTGTATTTATTGTATATGAATCTGGAGAAAAAATCAAAGATATTTTTGAAGGATAATATGAGAACAAGGGAGAATATATGACCTTAGAATGGGAAGAATTTCTAGATCCTTACATTCAAGCTGTTGGTGAGTTAAAGATTAAACTACGTGGTATTCGGAAGCAATATCGTAAGCAAAATAAGCATTCTCCGATTGAGTTTGTGACTGGTCGAGTCAAGCCAATTGAAAGTATCAAGGAAAAAATGGCTCGTCGTGGCATTACTTATGCGACCTTGGAACACGATTTGCAGGATATTGCTGGTTTACGTGTGATGGTTCAGTTTGTAGATGACGTCCAAGAAGTTGTAGCTATTTTGCGTAAGCGTCAGGATATGCGTATCATACAGGAGCGAGATTACATTACTCATCGAAAGGCTTCAGGCTACCGTTCCTATCACGTGGTAGTAGAATATATGGTTGATACCATCAATGGAGCTAAGACTATTTTGGCAGAAATTCAAATTCGTACTTTGGCCATGAATTTTTGGGCAACGATAGAACATTCTCTCAACTACAAGTACCAAGGGGATTTCCCAGAGGAGATTAAGAAGCGACTGGAAATTACTGCTAGAATCGCCCATCAGTTGGATGAAGAAATGGGTAAAATTCGAGATGATATCCAAGAAGCCCAGGCTCTTTTTGATCCCTTGAGTAGAAAATTAAATGACGGTGTAGGAAACAGTGACGATACAGATGAAGAATACAGGTAAACGAATTGACCTGATAGCCAATAGAAAACCGCAGAGTCAAAGGGTTTTGTATGAATTGCGAGATCGTTTGAAGAGAAATCAGTTTATACTCAATGATAGCAGTCCAGACATTGTCATTTCCATTGGTGGAGATGGCATGCTCTTGTCGGCCTTTCATAAGTACGAAGACCAACTTGATAAGGTACGCTTTATCGGTCTTCATACAGGACATCTGGGCTTTTATACCGATTATCGTGATTTTGAGTTGGATAAGTTAATGACCAATTTGCAGCTGGATACCGGAGCAAGGGTTTCTTACCCTGTTCTAAATGTGAAGGTTTTTCTTGGAAATGGAGAGGTCAAGATTTTTCGTGCCCTCAATGAAGCCAGCATCCGCAGGTCTGATCGAACCATGGTGGCAGATATTGTCATCAATGGTGTTCCCTTTGAGCGTTTTCGTGGAGACGGGCTAACAGTTTCGACACCGACTGGTAGTACGGCTTATAACAAGTCTCTTGGCGGTGCTGTTTTACACCCTACCATTGAAGCTTTGCAATTAACGGAGATTGCCAGCCTTAATAATCGTGTCTATCGAACGCTGGGCTCTTCTATTATTGTGCCTAAGAAGGATAAGATTGAACTCATTCCAACGAGAAACGATTACCACACCATTTCGGTTGACAATAGTGTCTATTCTTTTCGTAGTATCGAGCGAATCGAGTATCAAATTGATCATCATAAGATTCACTTTGTTGCGACTCCTAGCCATACCAGCTTCTGGAACCGCGTTAAGGATGCCTTTATCGGCGAGGTGGATGAATGAGGTTTGAATTTATCGCAGATGAACATGTCAAGGTTAAGACTTTCTTAAAAAAGCACGAGGTTTCTAAGGGGCTTCTGGCCAAGATTAAGTTTCGAGGTGGGGCTATTCTGGTCAATGACCAACCGCAAAATGCAACCTATCTATTAGATATCGGGGACCGTGTTACTATTGATATTCCCGCTGAGGAAGGCTTTGAAACCTTGGAATCTATCGAGCGTCCATTAGATATTCTCTATGAGGATGACCATTTTCTAGTCTTAAACAAACCCTATGGAGTGGCGTCTATTCCTAGTGTCAACCACTCCAATACCATTGCCAATTTTATCAAGGGTTACTACGTCAAGCAAAATTACGAAAATCAGCAGGTTCATATTGTAACCAGGCTTGATAGAGATACTTCTGGCTTGATGCTCTTTGCCAAGCACGGCTATGCCCATGCACGATTAGACAAGCAGTTGCAGAAGAAGTCCATTGAAAAACGCTACTTTGCCCTCGTTAAAGGAGATGGATATTTGGAGTCAGAGGGGGAAATTATTGCTCCGATTGCGCGTGATGAAGACTCTATTATCACCAGACGGGTGGCAAAAGGTGGAAAGTATGCCCATACTTCTTACAAGATTGTCGCTTCTTATGGGAATATTCATTTGGTCGATATTCGTTTGCACACTGGACGAACCCACCAAATCCGAGTCCATTTTTCTCATATTGGTTTCCCTTTGTTGGGCGATGATTTGTACGGAGGTAGTCTGGATGACGGCATTCAACGTCAGGCCCTGCATTGCCATTACCTATCCTTCTATCATCCATTTTTAGAGCAAGACTTGCAGTTAGAAAGTTCCTTGCCGGATGATTTCAGTAACCTTATTACCCAGTTATCAACTAATACTCTATAAAAACTGTTTCAGAGTATAATTATTATCTAAAAGGAGAAAACTCATGGAAGTTTTTGAAAGTCTCAAAGCCAACCTAGTTGGCAAAAATGCTCGCATCGTTCTCCCTGAAGGGGAAGAGCCTCGTATTCTTCAAGCAACTAAACGCTTGGTAAAAGAAACAGAAGTGATTCCTGTTTTGCTTGGAAATCCTGAAAAAATTAAAATTTATCTTGAAATTGAAGGGATCATGGATGGTTATGAAGTCATTGACCCTCAACATTATCCTCAATTTGAAGAAATGGTTGCTGCCCTAGTGGAGCGTCGCAAGGGCAAAATGTCTGAAGAAGATGCACGCAAGGTTTTGGTTGAAGATGTCAACTACTTTGGTGTTATGTTGGTTTACTTGGGCTTGGTTGATGGAATGGTGTCAGGTGCGATTCATTCAACTGCTTCAACAGTTCGTCCAGCCCTTCAAATCATCAAAACTCGTCCAAATGTAACGCGTACTTCAGGTGCTTTTCTCATGGTTCGTGGCTCTGAACGTTATCTATTTGGAGACTGTGCCATCAACATCAATCCAGACGCGGAAGCTTTGGCTGAAATTGCCATCAACTCAGCAATTACAGCTAAGATGTTTGGTATCGAACCTAAAATTGCTATGCTAAGCTATTCTACTAAAGGTTCAGGATTTGGAGAAAGCGTTGATAAGGTTGTTGAAGCAACTAAAATTGCTCACGACTTGCGTCCTGACCTTGAAATCGATGGCGAGTTGCAATTTGATGCAGCCTTTGTTCCTGAAACTGCAGCTTTGAAAGCTCCTGGAAGTACGGTAGCTGGTCAAGCAAATGTCTTCATCTTCCCAGGTATCGAGGCAGGAAATATCGGATACAAGATGGCTGAACGTCTTGGTGGCTTTGCGGCAGTAGGACCTGTTTTGCAAGGTTTGAACAAGCCAGTTAACGACCTCTCTCGTGGATGTAATGCTGATGATGTTTACAAGTTGACCCTTATCACAGCAGCTCAAGCAGTTCATCAATAAAGAGAAGTGCTACTAAATAATTCGCATTTATAATCAAAAAACGCACAGTATCAGGAGCCAAAACCTTGATACTATGCGTTTTATTGTGTGAAGATTTACTTCATTTTCTCTTAAAATTGAGTTTTTGCCCAGCCTATTTTTAGTCTTTATAAGCTACGATACCAATGATGGTATCAACTGCACGTTCCATGGTCTGAAGGCTGACATATTCAAAACGTCCGTGCATATTTTCTCCTCCCGCAAAGATATTAGGAGTTGGGATTCCCATAAAGGAAATCTTAGAGCCGTCTGTCCCTCCACGAATTGGTTCGATAATAGGAGCGATCCCCAAATCTTCCATAACGGCTTTAGCAATGGTAATTGGAGTCATATCTTTTTCAATGACTTCTTTCATATTGTAGTACTGGTCTGTCAAATTTAGGCTGACACGGTCGCTACCAAGTTCTTGATTCATCTTATCAGCGATAGACTGCATAGCTGTTTTACGCGCTTCAAAGGCATCTTTTTCAAAATCACGAATGATGTAGCTTGCACGCGCCTCCTCGACACTACCTGTCATATCCATAAGATGATAGAAACCTTGATAACCATCCGTTAACTCAGGTCGGTCATTCTCGGGAAGTTGATTATGGAAATCAATCGCTAGCTGAAGGGCATTGACCATCTGACCTTTGGCGGTACCAGGGTGAACATTGCGTCCTTGGAAATGCAATTCAGCACCAGCTGCTGAGAAAGTCTCGTACTGAAGTTCTCCGAGAGGTCCGCCATCTACAGTATAGGCAAAATCTACATCGAAATCTTCTGCATCAAATTTATTAGCACCAACACCGATTTCTTCATCTGGACCAAAACCAACACGAATCTCACAGTGTTTGATTTCAGGATGAGCAGTCAGATATTCAATAGCAGTCATAATCTCAGCAATACCAGACTTGTCATCAGCCCCTAGCAAGGTTGTTCCGTCGGTTGTGATGAGCGTTTGTCCTGGATATTTTTCAAGACTCTTGAAGTCGGCTGGATCTAGTTTAAAACCAGAATTTCCAAGTTCAATCACACTACCATCGTAGTTTTCAATTACCTGGGGATTAACTCCTTCGGCATTAAAGTCAGCAGTATCCATGTGGGAGATAAAGCCAATCTTACGCGTTAAAGATGGATCATTGGCTGGTAAGGTCCCAATTGCAAAACCATTTGGTAGATAATAAACATTTTGTAATCCAACACGTTTCATTTCAGGAATAAGAACATTTGTAGCAAAATCTACCTGACTCTGCGTACTTGGAGTAGTAGTAGAGTGTTCATCAGAGCGCGTGTTGACCTTAACGTAGGTTAAGAAGCGGTCCAAGAGATTGGGGTAAGTCATAAAAAACTCCTTTTGAATTCATTTTTTTCCATTGTATCATAGAAAGAAGAGAAAAACAAAAGACTGAAGTTAGGGAAATTCGCTATGTTGGCGTTTACTTATCAACGAATTAATGATAAAATAAACTTGATAAAAATATCACAAGGAAGCGATTATGAAAAAAGCAATTTTAATGATGACTTTCGGTTCGCCAGAAGAGATTACCTTTGAAGGTGTGGCTGATTTTTTCACAAATATTCGTCGCGGAGTGAGACCTCAAGACCACGAGATTCAAACTCTCTATGATAATTATGTACGAATTGGAGGCACACCTCTGCAAAGAATTACGCGTGAAGAGGTTGCCTTGGTAGAAGCTAGGCTGGGAAATGAATACAGTGTCTATTTTGCCAATAAGTTTTCCAGTCCCTTTATTCCAGATGTGATCGGTCAGATGGAAGCAGACGGAATTGAACAGTGTATTTGCTTGATTTTGGAGCCCCATTATTCTTTCTACTCTGTCATGGGCTATGAAAAATTTTTGGAAAGCAAACAAATTCAATTTTTGGTCATTAAGGACTGGTATCAGGAAGAAGCGCTCTTAAACTATTGGGCGGATGAAATTGGTAAGATTTTAAAAGAAGAGGTAAAGCAAGACAGCTTTAAAGTCATCTTTTCAGCCCATAGTGTGCCTATTTTTGCCTTGGATTTTGGTGACCCTTATATCGACCAAATTTTTGAAAATAGCAAGCTAGTTGCTGAAAAACTAGGCTTGAGTTCAGAACAATATGCCAACACTTGGCAGAGTGAAAGTGATATCGGTATTCCATGGATTAAGCCAGATGTTTTGGAATATCTCAAAGAACAGACAGAACATCCAGACCATTACATTTTTGTCCCTATCAGCTTCATCAGCGAGCATATTGAAGTCTTGTTTGACAACGATGTGGAGTGTTATGACTTATGTCAGGAATTTGGGGTCAATTACCATCGTCCACCAATGCCAAATACGGATTCTCGTTTGATTGATGCCTTGGTCAATACCGTCAGAGCTAATGAGGACAAAGAATTTAAGGAATTTCTTCCAGAAGAAGAAACCTTTGATGAATTAGTTCCTTCAGATGAGACGAAAAATATTTTGGCTGAATCTGAAGATTTACAAATGCCAGAATTTGTGAAAAAACTGATTGAGAAAAAAGGTCGGGAGAATGTCAAGATGCCTTATTTGATCAAGAAAATGCTTGAGAAAGCAGGTAAGTTACCAAAAGAGTAAAGAAAAAGGATTTAGCTTTGCGCTAGATCCTTTTAATCGATTATTTTTTCTCAAGAAGGGCTTTGATTTCTTGAAGTACTTCCAACTCAGTTGGAGCAGCTGGAGCTTCCTCAGCAGCCTCTTCTTTCTTAGTAAGGCTTTGAGCTTTTTCGATACCTTTGATAACAAAGAAGAGAACAGTACCGATAACTAGGAAGTTGATAACAGCGCTCAAGAATTTACCATATGTAACACCATTCCAAGCAAGCTCAGCGATGTTTTGTACTTTCGCAGCTTCCAAGGCTGGATTCAAAATAAGTGGAGTGATGATATCGTTAACAAGTGATGTAACGATAGCACCAAAAGCAGAGGCAATAATCACACCGACAGCAAGGTCAACAACATTACCACGAAGCAAAAATGCTTTAAGATCTTTTAACATTTTCATAATTTCCTTTCAAAAAAAGTTTACACTTCATTATATATTAATTAAGAAAAGCTCGCAAGATATATGCTCAAAAATTTTATTTTTTAAAAATAAAAACCTTACTAAAAATATAATTAAGGATAATTATCAATAATTGTGCAAGAACTGTTTCGATTGCATTGATTTTGTCAAGTTTTTCATTTACGAATTGACCTATGATGTGGGGAAACTGGGTTACAAATAGAAAAGTAAGGAGCAAGTCTAACAGAAAAGTAGAAAGGCGGGCAAGAGAAAATTTCACTAAACGGCTTGGCCAATTCTGCCTAGCTTGCTTAAATACAATCCTATCATTTGTGATAAAGGCAAAGAGGATACCAATTATATTTGCCAAGGTCGTAGCAAGAAGTTCCTGATGACTTAGTTGATAAATGACTAATCGTGAGAGAATCGAAACTAGAGTTGTTGCAAGGCCAAAGAAGAGATAGGCTAAGATTTCATTGTTAAAAAATTTTTGAATAGGAATTTTCATGGTTTAAGTATAGCATAAAGCAGGCTATTGTGCTATACTAGTAAGGTTGAATAAAGCAACCCTTGGTGCTTAGCTTCTTTCACCAAGCATATTACACGCGGGCAACCGCCAAAGGAGAAAAGATGAAAAAATTAACTATTCGTGATGTTGCAGACATTGCAATCGTTGCTGCTATTTATGTCGTTTTGACTGTCACACCGCCTTTAAATGCCATTAGCTATGGTGCTTATCAGTTCCGTATTTCAGAAATGATGAACTTTATGGCTTTTTACAATCCTAAGTACATCATCGGAGTTACCATCGGTTGTATGATTGCTAATTTCTTTAGCTTCGGACTGCTAGATGTCTTTGTTGGTGGTGGATCAACCCTAGTATTCCTCAGTCTAGGTGTTTGGCTTTTTGCAAAATACAGCAAAGATTACCTCTTTAATGGATTAATTCGAAAAGATCATTTCTTCTTTTCAATCCTCTTTTCAATTTCCATGTTTACTATCGCTGCCGAGTTGAATATTGTAGCGCAATTACCATTTTTCCTTACTTGGTTTACAACAGGAGTTGGTGAATTTGCCTCATTGATTATTGGAGCGATTATTATCGGTAAAATTGGTCGTCGAATCGATTTAAGCAAATAGAAGAAGACAAGCTGGGTGACTCTTACCTGGCTTTTTCTTATGGAAAATTTCTAAGGAAACTTGACAAGATTTTCTAACTGTAGTATACTTTTTAAGTAAGCTGATTTAGCTCAGTTGGCAGAGCGCATCCATGGTAAGGATGAGGTCGCCGGTTCAATCCCGGCAATTAGCATTAAATAGACAGAAAAGCCCTTGATTTACAAGGGTTTTTGTTATGTTTGTCTCAAATTTTTCAAAGATATTTCTTATGCACCTATGTAAATAAAACCAATACTCAATGAAAATCAAAGAGCAAACTAGGAAGCTAGCTGCAGGCTGATCAAAGCACTGCTTTGAGGTTGTAGATAAGACTGACGAAGTCAGCTCAAAACATGTTTTTGAGGTTGTAGATGAAACTGACGAAGTCAGTAACATATATACGCTAAGGAGACGCTGACGAAGTTTGAATTTGATAATATAAAGAGTTTCGTCTGTTGACAAAAGTCATTCTCTTTAGTAGAATAGTAGATGCGATGAGTCGATAGGTTGTCTTCGGACTACTATTGAGCATAAGGAGGTCATAACGCAGGAGCGGACCTTGATGAGTTGTGTGAACCTGCTCATCACATGAAGATGCCTCTTAGTCCCTGGTCTAGCGACTGGGGATTTTTATTTTCCAAAAAATGATGAAAAAGCTTTGCAATTCATGGAAAAAGTAGTATAATACATCTATTATAGAAATTTTTAGAAAATTCCGAAAGAGGTTATGTATGGGATATACAGTTGCTGTAGTCGGCGCGACAGGTGCTGTCGGTGCTCAGATGATAAAAATGTTGGAAGAATCAACACTTCCAATCGATAAAATTCGTTTACTTGCTTCTGCACGTTCAGCAGGCAAGACTTTGAAATTTAAAGACCAAGATATTACGATTGAAGAAACGACTGAAACTGCTTTTGAAGGAGTTGATATTGCTCTCTTTTCAGCAGGTGGTTCTACATCAGCTAAGTATGCACCATACGCAGTGAAGGCTGGAGCGGTAGTAGTAGATAATACATCTTACTTCCGTCAAAATCCAGATGTTCCTTTGGTTGTTCCAGAGGTCAATGCTCACGCACTTGATGCCCACAACGGGATTATTGCTTGCCCTAACTGTTCAACAATCCAAATGATGGTGGCTCTTGAGCCAGTTCGCCAAAAATGGGGCTTGGATCGTATCATCGTTTCAACTTACCAAGCAGTTTCAGGTGCTGGTATGGGAGCGATTCTTGAAACACAACGTGAACTTCGTGAAGTCTTGAATGATGGTGTAACCCCACGTGATTTGCATGCCGAAATCTTGCCTTCAGGTGGTGACAAGAAACACTATCCTATCGCCTTCAACGCTCTTCCACAAATTGATGTCTTCACGGACAATGATTACACTTACGAAGAGATGAAGATGACTAAGGAAACTAAGAAAATCATGGAAGATGATAGCATAGCCGTTTCAGCAACATGTGTGCGTATTCCAGTATTGTCAGCTCACTCTGAGTCAGTTTATATCGAAACAAAAGAAGTGGCTCCAATCGAAGAAGTTAAAGCAGCTATCGCGGCCTTCCCAGGTGCTGTTCTTGAAGATGATGTAGCTCATCAAATCTATCCACAAGCCATCAATGCAGTTGGTTCACGTGATACCTTTGTTGGTCGTATCCGTAAAGACTTGGATGCTGAAAAAGGAATCCACATGTGGGTTGTTTCAGATAACCTTCTCAAAGGTGCTGCTTGGAACTCCGTTCAGATTGCGGAAACTCTTCATGAACGTGGCTTGGTTCGTCCAACTGCCGAATTGAAATTTGAATTAAAATAGTCATATAATTTAGGAGTTCAGATGAACTCCTTCTTTGAAATAGAGAGGTGTTTTCATGTCTTATCAAGATTTAAAAGAGTGTAAAATCATCACAGCCTTTATTACTCCTTTCCATGAGGATGGTTCCATCAACTTTGATGCCATTCCAGCCTTGATTGAGCATTTATTGGCCCATCACACAGATGGTATTCTTCTTGCAGGGACGACTGCCGAGAGTCCAACTTTGACCCACGATGAAGAGTTGGAACTCTTTGAGGCAGTTCAAAAAGTTGTCAATGGACGCGTTCCTTTGATTGCGGGTGTAGGTACTAATGATACGCGTGACTCTATTGAGTTTGTCAAAGAAGTAGCGGAATTTGGCGGTTTTGCTGCTGGACTCGCTATTGTACCTTACTACAACAAACCTTCTCAAGAAGGGATGTACCAGCACTTTAAGGCGATTGCGGATGCTTCTGACCTACCAATTATTATCTATAATATTCCAGGTCGTGTGGTTGTCGAATTAACTCCAGAAACCATGCTTCGTTTGGCTGACCATCCAAATATTATTGGTGTCAAAGAATGTACCAGCTTAGCTAATATGGCTTACTTGATTGAGCACAAGCCAGAAGAGTTCTTGATTTATACAGGTGAGGATGGTGATGCTTTCCATGCCATGAATCTTGGTGCGGACGGGGTTATTTCTGTTGCCTCTCATACAAATGGGGATGAGATGCACGAAATGTTCACTGCAATTGCTGAAAGCGATATGAAGAAAGCTGCAGCTATTCAGCGTAAATTCATTCCTAAGGTCAATGCCCTCTTCTCTTATCCAAGTCCTGCTCCAGTTAAGGCAGTTTTGAACTATATGGGATTTGAAGCTGGTCCAACTCGTCTACCTCTTGTTCCAGCACCAGAAGAAGATGCCAAACGCATTATCAAGGTTGTTGTAGATGGCGATTACGAAGCGACTAAGGCAACCGTAACAGGTGTCTTAAGACCAGATTACTAATAAGACAATAAAATCCATGACCGCAAGAAGGATCATGGATTTTTCTTATTTTCCTAAACAGAATTGGCTAAAGAGTTGGGTGATGAGTTCATCAGGAGCAGCATCCCCAGTGATTTCTCCGAGGATTTCCCAAGTACGGGTCAAGTCAACTTGAAGCAAGTCAACTGGCATACCTAGTTCTAGTCCTTCATTAACAGCTTGCAAACTTTCAACAGCCTTCTCAATCAAGGAAATATGACGAGCATTTGACAAGTAGGTAGCATCTTGTTCAACCAAACCAGCATTTTCAAAGAAGAGGTTGTTAATGCGCTCTTCAATCTTATCGATATTTTGATTTTTAAGGACTGAAATGCGAATGACATCTTCTGGAAGTTCAGAGGTTTCAATAACTTCAGGCAGGTCAGTTTTATTAAGAAGAATAATGCGGTTGGTGTCCTGACTGATTTCTAAGAGTTGTCTGTCTTGAGCGGTCAGTGGTTCACTGGCATTTAGCACCAGTAGAACCAAGTCGGCTTCCTTGAGGGCTTTTTTCGAACGCTCAACACCTATTTGTTCCACGATGTCATCCGTTTCACGAATACCAGCTGTGTCAATCAATTTTAGAGGAACACCGTTGATGTTGACGTATTCTTCGATGACATCACGTGTCGTACCAGCAATATCTGTAACGATAGCCTTGTCCTCACGCAAGAGGTTGTTTAGGAGGCTAGATTTCCCAACGTTGGGACGTCCGATGATAGCTGTTGAAATTCCTTCACGAAGGATTTTACCGCGACGGGCTGTTCTAAGGAGATTAGTTAGTAATTGTTCAAACTCTATTGTCTTTTCCCGGACAACAGCAGTAGTCGCTTCTTCAACATCATCATACTCAGGATAATCAATATTGACCTCAACTTGGGCAAGTGTATTGAGGATTTCTTGACGGGTATTATTGATAAGATCAGAAAGGGAACCATCTAATTGTTTGACCGCAATGTTCATGGCCTTGTCTGTCTTGGCGCGGATGATGTCCATAACGGCTTCAGCCTGAGTCAAGTCAACACGACCGTTTAGAAAGGCACGTTTGGTAAATTCACCAGGTTCAGCCAATCGAGCTCCTTTACGGATAGCTAGTTGGAGAATTTCATTGGTCACCGCAATCCCACCGTGGGTGTTAATCTCGATAATATCCTCACGAGTGAAGGTCTTTGGAGACTTCATAGCTCCAACCATAACCTCGTCCATGACTTTTCCTGTCTGAGGGTCAACGATGTGACCGTAGTTAAGGGTATGGCTAGCAACCTGATTCAAGTCTTTTCCTTTGAAAATCTTTTGCGCAATCGCAAAACTATCTGTTCCGCTCAGGCGGACAATACCAATAGCCCCTTCACCTAGTGGAGTAGAGATAGCAGCGATGGTATCAAATTCACGTGTAATCATAATGTTTCCTTTAATAAATAGCTCTTTTCTTGGAAATTTTTCCAAGTCTCTTTTCAAATTGTAACAAATTTGAACTATTTCTTCAATGGATGCTACTTGGAGATTGAAAAAGCCTAAGCAATTCTGCTTAAGCTAGCTTATTTGGTGCGCATTTCCCCTTGTGGGAAGTAAGTTCCTTCTGGCATGTCGTTGATGATGACATGGACAGCAGATTGAGGTGCTCCAGTGTTACGGACAACAGCTTCCGTTACTTCCTTAGCAAGAGCTTTCTTTTGCTCAAGCGTGCGTCCTTCAAATAAATCGATGCGTACAAATGGCATAATAGCTTCCTCCACTAGTTTTTGATTTCTTCTATTTTACCACATTTTGCCGTTTAAAGCTTAAGAAAATTATGATATACTAGAATGTAGCAAAAATTTAGAAATGGACGTGAAGCAAGAAACATGGCACAGTTGTATTATCGTTATGGGACCATGAACTCTGGTAAGACGATTGAGATTCTCAAGGTGGCCTATAACTATGAGGAGCAAGGAAAAGGTGTTGTGATTATGACTTCAGCTCTGGATACGCGTGACGGTGTTGGCTATGTATCGAGTCGAATTGGCATGAAACGCCCTGCCATTGCGATTGAGGAGTCAACGGATATCTTTGGCTATATCCGAGACCTACCTGAGAAACCTTACTGTGTGTTGGTCGATGAAGCCCAGTTTCTCAAGCGTCACCATGTTTACGATCTAGCTCGTGTTGTTGATGAGTTAGACATACCCGTCATGGCTTTTGGCTTGAAAAATGACTTTCGCAATGAACTGTTCGAAGGTTCCAAGTATCTCTTGCTCTTAGCAGACAAGATTGACGAAATCAAGACCATCTGTCAGTATTGTAAGAAAAAGGCGATTATGGTTTTGCGAACACAGGATGGACTGCCCGTTTACGATGGTGAGCAGATTCAGATTGGTGGCAATGAAACCTATATCTCGGTTTGCCGTAAACATTATTTTGCCCCTGAAATCAATAAGGAGAATGAAGAAAAATGAACATCTATGATCAACTACAAGCTGTAGAAGACCGTTATGAAGAATTAGGAGAGTTGCTCAGTGACCCAGATGTGGTTTCGGACACCAAGCGTTTCATGGAGCTCTCAAAAGAAGAGTCTTCAAGCCGTGATACAGTGACGGCTTACCGAGAATACAAACAAGTCCTTCAAAACATCGTTGATGCTGAAGAGATGATTAAGGAATCAGGCGGAGATGCGGACTTGGAAGAAATGGCCAAGCAAGAGCTCAAAGATGCCAAGGCTGAAAAAGAAGAATACGAAGAAAAACTGAAAATCTTGCTCCTTCCAAAGGATCCAAACGATGACAAGAATATCATCCTTGAAATCCGTGGCGCTGCTGGTGGAGACGAAGCAGCACTTTTCGCTGGAGATTTGCTAACCATGTACCAAAAGTATGCTGAAGCTCAAGGATGGCGCTTTGAAGTCATGGAGGCTTCTATGAATGGTGTCGGTGGTTTCAAAGAAGTGGTTGCTATGGTTTCTGGTCAGTCTGTATACTCTAAACTCAAGTATGAATCTGGTGCCCACCGTGTGCAACGTGTCCCTGTGACAGAAAGCCAAGGCCGTGTACATACTTCGACAGCGACAGTTCTTGTCATGCCTGAAGTGGAAGAGGTTGAATACGACATTGATCCAAAAGACCTTCGTGTCGACATCTATCATGCATCAGGTGCTGGTGGACAGAACGTCAATAAGGTTGCGACAGCCGTTCGTATCGTTCACTTGCCAACCAATATCAAGGTTGAGATGCAGGAAGAACGTACTCAGCAGAAGAACCGTGAGAAAGCCATGAAAATCATCCGTGCGCGTGTTGCTGACCACTTTGCTCAGATTGCTCAGGATGAACAAGACGCTGAGCGTAAGTCAACAATCGGTACTGGGGACCGTTCAGAACGAATCCGTACTTATAATTTCCCACAAAACCGTGTCACAGACCACCGTATCGGCTTGACTCTCCAAAAACTAGATACGATTTTGTCTGGTAAATTGGACGAAGTTGTGGATGCCTTGGTTCTTTATGACCAAACACAAAAATTAGAAGAATTAAACAAATAATGAAATTAGCTCAATTATTTTCAGATTTTGAAGAAGAGTTGATAAGACAAGGAGAGGAAGCTGAAAGCCTCTCTTTTGTCTATCGTAGTCTGAAAGACCTCACGTTTACAGACTTTGTTTTTGCCCTCCAGCAGGAAGTGACGGAAGAGGAAGAAGTATTTGTAAAAAGAATTTACCAACAGTTAGCAGCTCATAAACCGGCACAGTACATCATTGGACAGGCAGATTTTTATGGAATGCAGTTAAAAGTTGATGAGCGGGTTTTGATTCCCCGTCCAGAAACAGAGGAGTTGGTTGAGCTTATCCTGGCTGAAAATCCTGAGACGAATTTTTCAGTTCTGGATATTGGAACAGGTAGTGGAGCTATTGCTCTCGCTCTAGCAAAAAACAGACCAGATTGGTCAGTGACAGCAGCAGATATTTCCCAAGATGCTTTAGATGTAGCTAACGAAAATGCTAAAAATCAAAATCTTCAAATATTTTTAAAAAAATCTAACTGTTTTACAGAAATTTCTGAAAAATATGATATAATTGTTTCCAATCCACCCTATATCTCTCGTGAAGATGAGTCAGAGGTCGGCTTGAATGTTTTGCATTCGGAGCCTCATCTAGCCCTCTTTGCAGATGAGGATGGTCTAGCTATTTACCGTAGAATTGCGGAAGATGCAAAAGACTATCTCAAAGATGGTGGTAAGATTTACCTTGAAATTGGATACAAGCAAGGTCAAAGTGTTCCTGAACTTTTTAGGAAGCATCTTCCTGAAAAACGTGTAAGAATACTTAAGGACCAATTTGGTCAAGATAGGATGGTCGTGGTTGATGATGGACAGGATTAGACAAGAGTTGGAAAATGGTGGAGCTGTCGTTCTACCTACAGAGACGGTTTATGGTCTCTTTGCCAAGGCTCTAGACGAAAAAGCAGTTGATCATGTTTACCAGCTCAAACGTCGTCCCAGAGACAAGGCACTTAATCTCAATATCGCCTCTCTCGAGGACATCTTGCACTTTTCAAAGAATCAGCCAGCTTATCTACAAAAACTTGTAGAGACCTTTTTGCCAGGTCCCTTGACCATTATCCTTGAAGCCAATGACCGAGTTCCCTATTGGGTCAATTCTGGCCTTGCAACGGTGGGATTTCGGATGCCAAGTCATCCCATCACGCTTGATTTGATTAGAGAGACGGGGCCCTTGATTGGACCGTCTGCCAATATCTCAGGTCAGGCAAGTGGGGTAACCTTTGAACAAATTCTGAAGGATTTTGACCAAGAAGTTCTGGGTCTGGAAGACGATGCTTTTCTAACTGGACAGGATTCAACTATTTTGGACTTGTCTGGAGACAAGGTGAAAATCTTACGCCAAGGGGCCATTAAGCGAGAAGATATTCTTGCTCGGTTGCCAGAGATTTCTTTTGAGGAGGAATGAGATGCTAAGAGATATAAGAGAAACTGATGTGAAAGCCATTTGTGAAATTAACCAAGAGGCTTTGGCTTATTCTTTTAGTCCAGAGGAAACGGCTAGTCAACTAGCTAGATTATCTCAGGATTCACATCATTTCCTTCTTGGCTATGAGGATGCAGCTAGTCATGTCTTACTTGGATATGTCCACGCTGAGGTTTACGAATCCCTTTATTCCAAAACAGGATTTAATATTTTAGCTTTAGCAGTTTCACCTCAAGCGCAAGGTCAAGGTATTGGTAAAAGCTTATTACAAGGGTTGGAAGAAGAAGCAAAAAGACGTGGTTATGGGTTTATCCGCTTAAACTCTGCCGATCATCGTCTGGGTGCTCATGCATTTTATGAAAAAGTTGGTTATACTTGTGATAAAATGCAGAAACGGTTTATTCGCATCTTTTAGTTTGATTTTCTAATAAGAAAATTAAACTAATGGACTAGTCATACAATAAAAGGAGAAGACCTATGATTTTTGACAAAGATGATTTTAAAGCATATGATGCTGATCTCTGGAATGCTATTGCCAAAGAAGAGGAACGCCAACAAAATAACATTGAATTGATTGCTTCGGAAAACGTAGTTTCCAAGGCTGTTATGGCAGCTCAAGGGTCTATCTTGACGAATAAATACGCCGAGGGTTACCCAGGACGCCGTTATTATGGTGGAACTGATGTAGTAGACGTGGTAGAAACTCTAGCTATTGAACGTGCAAAAGAAATTTTCGGCGCTAAATTCGCAAATGTCCAACCACACTCAGGAAGCCAAGCAAACTGTGCGGCATACATGGCTTTGATTGAGCCTGGCGATACGGTTATGGGAATGGATTTGGCAGCAGGTGGACACTTGACCCACGGAGCTCCTGTCAGTTTCTCTGGTCAAACCTACAACTTTGTTTCTTATAGTGTAGATCCTGAAACAGAACTCTTGGACTTTGATGCTATCCTGAAGCAAGCCCAAGAAGTAAAACCTAAACTAATCGTAGCAGGTGCTTCAGCCTATTCTCAAATTATCGACTTCTCAAAATTCCGTGAAATTGCTGATGCTGTTGGGGCTAAGCTCATGGTAGATATGGCTCATATTGCTGGTTTGGTTGCAGCTGGTCTTCACCCAAGCCCAGTGCCATACGCTCATATCACTACAACAACGACCCACAAAACCCTTCGTGGACCACGTGGTGGTTTGATTTTGACCAATGATGAAGACTTAGCTAAGAAAATCAATTCAGCTATTTTCCCAGGTATTCAGGGCGGCCCTTTGGAGCATGTTGTGGCAGCTAAAGCTGTTTCTTTCAAAGAAGTCTTAGATCCAGCTTTCAAGGAATATGCTGCTAATGTTATCAAGAACAGCAAGGCTATGGCAGATGTCTTCTTGCAAGATTCTGATTTCCGTATCATTTCTGGAGGAACTGAAAACCACCTCTTCCTAGTGGATGTGACTAAGGTTGTTGAAAACGGAAAAGTTGCACAAAACTTGCTGGATGAAGTCAATATTACCCTAAATAAAAACTCAATTCCTTACGAAACCTTGTCACCATTCAAGACAAGTGGGATTCGTATCGGATCTGCAGCCATTACTGCACGTGGATTTGGTGAAGAAGAAAGTCGCAAAGTGGCTGAACTTATCATTAAAACCCTTAAAAATGCAGAAAATGAGGCTGTCTTAGAAGAAGTGAGAAGTGCAGTCAAAGAATTGACAGATGCCTTCCCATTATACGAGGACTAAAACTTTTATGGACATTTATATTAAGAAAGCCATTATTCACCAGTTCAGTCCGGATGATACCGAGCTGTTCCTAGCGGATAAGTTTCTCAATATTACTCCAAAAATCGAAGAATACTTGCGTAAAAAAATTGAACGTGTGTATTCAGATGAAGCCAAGACTGGGATTTTCGAAGAAGAAAATCCCTTCTTCAATCACATCACAGACGATTTGTTGGAGACATCAGTAACACTGGCTAATCTCTGGAAAGAAGAGTTCAGCATTTCTGAAAATCTCAAGACCAATGACTTGATTTTTGTGCAATTTTCTAAAGAAGGTGTAGAGCATTTCGCTTTCTTGCGAATTGCCCTGCGAGAGACCTTGACCCACCTCGGAGGAGAAGTTGATAATCCAATTAAGCTGACTCAGAATAACCTGCCTGGATTTGGAACAGGAGCTGATGAGGCCTTGGTGGTCAATCTTCAGAGTCGCAAGTACCATCTGATTGAAAAACGAATCAAGTACAACGGGGCTTTCTTGAACTATTTTTCAGAAAATCTCCTTGCAGTAGCCCCTAAGATTTCACCTAAGAAATCCATCAAGGAGCTGGAAAAAACGGCCCAGAGAATTGCTGAATCTTTTAACACAGATGATTTTCAATTTCAATCCAAGGTCAAATCAGCTATTTTTAACAATCTGGAAGAAAGCAATGAATTGTCACCAGAAAGATTGGCCAACGACCTTTTTGATAACAACCTGACGGCTCGATTGAGTTTTATTGACCAAGTCAAAGAAGCCGTCCCAGAACCTGTTCAATTTGATGAAATTGATGCCAGTCGCCAATTAAAGAAATTTGAAAACCAAAAACTCTCCTTGTCAAATGGAATTGAGCTCATCGTTCCCAATAATGTCTATCAAGACGCCGAGTCTGTTGAGTTTATCCAAAATGATAATGGAACCTACTCTATTTTAATCAAAAATATCGAGGATATCCAAAGTAAATAATGTTTAAACGAATTCGAAGAGTGCTTGTACTAGCAGTCTTCCTTTTTGCTGGCTATAAAGCTTACCGCGTTCACCAAGATGTCAAGCAAGTCATGACCTATCAACCCATGGTGCGAGAAATCTTGAGTGAAAAAGACACCCCAGCAAACGAAGAGCTTGTGCTCGCTATGATTTATACCGAAACAAAAGGAAAAGAAGGCGATGTTATGCAGTCTAGTGAGTCTGCAAGCGGTTCAACCAACACCATCAATGATAATGCCTCTAGCATTCGGCAAGGCGTTCAAACTCTGACAGACAATCTCTATTTGGCTCAGAAGAAGGGTGTTGATGTCTGGACAGCTGTTCAAGCCTATAATTTTGGACCTGCCTATATCGATTTTATCGCCCAAAATGGCAAGGAAAACACCTTGGCTCTAGCCAAACAGTACTCTCGTGAGACTGTTGCCCCTTTGCTTGGCAATACCACTGGAAAGACTTATAGTTATATTCACCCCATTTCCATTTTTCATGGAGCCGAACTCTATGTAAATGGAGGAAACTATTATTATTCTAGACAGGTGCAACTCAACCTTTACATCATCAAATGTTTCACTCTCTTTTCGACATCTGGCTAGCCCAGGTGTTTTTGTTATAAGTTTTCTTTAAGATAGATATATTACTCTAGAAAGGTAAAGGAGGAAATTCCCTATGAGAAAGAAACTCTTTCTGACCAGTGCTGCGGTCTTGTGGGCAGTAACAGCTATGAATAGCGCCCATGCAGCAACAAATGTTCAAAAAGTCATCGATGAAACCTATGTCCAACCTGAATATGTCCTAGGTTCATCATTGTCTGAAGACCAAAAAAATCAAACTCTTAAGAAATTAGGCTACAATGCCTCAACAGACACCAAAGAACTCAAGACCATGACACCTGATGTCTATTCTAAGATTATGAATGTGGCCAATGACTCTAGCTTACAATTGTATTCATCAGCCAAGATTCAAAAGCTAGGGGACAAATCACCACTTGAGGTCAAGATTGAAACACCAGAAAACATTACTAAGGTGACTCAGGATATGTACCGAAACGCGGCCGTAACTTTGGGTGTGGAACACGCCAAAATCACTGTAGCAGCCCCTATTCCAGTTACTGGTGAAAGTGCTTTAGCAGGGATATACTATTCGCTGGAAGCTAATGGAGCCAAGGTGCCGCAAGCCAATAAAGATTTGGCTCAAGAAGAGCTAAAGGCTTTGTCAGATATCAATGCTGAAAACAAGGACAAAACTGGCTATGATGCTAATAAATTAAATGTTGCCCTAGCCGATATCAAGTCAGGACTCGCCAAAGCTAAAGAAAGCAAGGGAAATCTGACGGAGGAAGATGTCCGTAAAATCGTTGAAGATACCTTGAAAAATTATAAACTTGATCAGGTTATAACAGGAAACCAGATCAATATCATCATCAATTTTGCTTTGAATCTCTCAAAGAGTGATATCCTCAGCAATGCAGACTTCACTAAAACCTTAAAGGACCTGAAACAAAGCATTGTATCACAAGCTGGCGACAGTTTTAAAAATATCAACCTTAACTTTGATGCTGATAAGGCGCTAGAAGAAGGTGGTAACTTCTTAAGCTCCCTCTGGCAAGCCATTGTCAACTTCTTCAAGAGTTTTGGTTCTTAAGCCGTTACAAAAAAGTAGTCAGATTTTTCCAGAAAAATGTTTTATAAATATTCACAAATCTCCTATATTTATGGTAAAATAGAATCATCATTTTATTTTGGAGTCAAAGATGAATATATTTAGAACAAAAAATGTTAGTTTAGATAAAACGGAGATGCACAGGCATTTGAAGTTATGGGATTTGATTTTGTTAGGTATCGGAGCCATGGTAGGGACAGGTGTCTTTACAATAACAGGTACTGCAGCCGCAACTCTAGCGGGTCCAGCCCTAGTGATTTCAATTGTCATTTCTGCCTTGTGTGTAGGATTATCAGCCCTCTTTTTTGCAGAATTTGCTTCGCGAGTACCCGCTACAGGTGGTGCCTACAGTTATCTCTATGCTATTTTAGGAGAATTCCCTGCCTGGTTGGCTGGTTGGTTAACCATGATGGAGTTCATGACAGCCATATCAGGCGTAGCTTCGGGTTGGGCAGCTTACTTTAAAGGCTTGCTTTCTCAATACGGGATAGCCCTTCCTCAGGCTTTAAATGGTACCTTTAATCCTCAAGCAGGAACATTTGTTGATTTATTGCCTATTCTTGTCTTGGTCTTGGTGACTTCGCTTGTTTTACTGAATGCCAAGGCAGCCTTACGCTTTAATTCTATTCTAGTGATTTTGAAATTTTCCGCTTTAGCTCTCTTTGTTTTAGTAGGAATTTGGAATATTAAGCTTGATAATTGGAGCAATTTTGCTCCTTATGGTTTTGGACAAATCTATGGTGCTAGTACTGGTATTATGGCTGGTGCGTCCTTGATGTTCTTCGGTTTTTTGGGATTTGAATCCATCTCTATGGCTGTAGATGAAGTCAAGACTCCTCAAAAAAATATTCCTAGAGGGATTGTCTTATCGCTTTCTATCGTAACCATTCTTTATGCCTTGGTGACGCTTGTCTTGACTGGTGTGGTTCACTATAGCCATCTAAATGTCGATGATGCCGTTGCCTTTGCTCTTCGTAGCATTGGGATTAGTTGGGCAGCTAATTATGTGTCATTGGTGGCTATCTTGACCTTGATTACGGTTTGTATCTCGATGACCTATGCTCTATCGCGTATGATTTACAGTTTAGCGCGTGACGGCTTGATGCCTGCCGCCTTTAAAGAACTAACGAAGACTAGCAAGGTACCAAAGAATGCTACTATCTTGACAGGTCTAGCTTCAGCGGTAGCTGCAGGAATGTTCCCTCTTGCTAGTATCGCAGCCTTCTTAAATATTTGTACCTTGTCTTACCTGATCATGTTGGCTTATGGTTTGATTCGCTTACGGAGAGAAAAGGGGATGCCCAAAGCTGGAGAATTTAAAACACCATTGGTACCCTTATTACCAATTTTATCAATCATCATTTGTTTATCCTTTATGTTGCAGTATAATATGGAAACCTGGCTTGCTTTCCTAGTTGCGTTGTTAGTAGGAAGTATTATTTACTTCACTTATGGTTATAAGCATTCTACCATAGAAGAATAATACTTTTCGAAAATCTCTTCAAACCACGTCAGCTTCGCCTTGCCGTATGTATGGTTACTGACTTCGTCAGTTTCATCTACAACCTCAAAGTCGTGCTTTGAGCAGCCTGTGGCTAGCTTCCTAATTTGCTCTTTGATTTTCATTGAGTATATAAAGTGAGAATCTGTTGAGTTGTTGAAACTCAGCAGATTTTTATATGTGAAAGAAATTTCAATTTTTTTCTAAAAATAGCTTGACAGATTAAATTTTTAGGAGTAGAATGTTTACCAGTTAATTAAATAGTTAAGGGGTTATCCATGAAGAAACAAAGTTTATTTTTAGTATTGTTAAGTATCTTTCTTTTGTGTTTAGGTGCTTGTGGTCAAAAGGAAAGTCAGACAGGTAAAGGGATGAAGATTGTGACCAGTTTTTATCCTATCTACGCTATGGTAAAGGAAGTATCTGGTGACTTGAATGATGTTCGAATGATTCAGTCAAGTAGTGGGATTCATTCCTTTGAACCTTCGGCAAATGACATCGCGGCCATCTATGATGCAGATGTCTTTGTTTACCATTCTCATACGCTAGAATCTTGGGCAGGAAGTTTAGATCCCAATCTAAAAAAATCTAAAGTGAAGGTTTTAGAGGCTTCAGAGGGAATGACTTTAGACCGCGTCCCAGGGCTGGAAGATGTGGAAGCAGGGGATGGAGTTGATGAAAAAACGCTCTATGATCCTCATACTTGGCTAGATCCTGAAAAAGCTGGCGAAGAAGCTCAGATTATCGCTGATAAACTTTCAGAGGTGGATAGTGAGCATAAAGAAACTTACCAGAAAAATGCGCAAGCCTTTATCAAAAAAGCTCAAGAATTGACTAAGAAATTCCAGCCTAAATTTGAAAAAGCGACTCAGAAAACATTTGTAACACAACATACAGCCTTTTCTTATCTAGCGAAGAGATTTGGACTTAATCAACTTGGTATTGCAGGCATCTCTCCTGAACAAGAACCAAGTCCAAGACAACTAACAGAAATTCAGGAATTTGTTAAAACCTATAAGGTTAAAACGATTTTTACAGAAAGTAATGCTTCTTCAAAAGTAGCTGAAACTCTTGTCAAATCAACAGGTGTGGGGCTTAAAACTCTGAATCCTTTAGAGGCAGACCCACAAAATGACAAGACCTATTTAGAAAATCTTGAAGAAAATATGAGTGTTCTAGCAGAAGAATTAAAGTGAGATAAGAATGAAAATCAATAAAAAATATGTAGCGGGTTCAGTGGCAGTTCTTGCCCTAAGTGTTTATTCCTATGAACTTGGTCGTTACCAAGCTGGTCAAGCTAAGAAAGATTCTAATCGAGTTGCTTATATAGACGGTGATCAGGCTGGTCAAAAAGCAGAGAACTTGACACCAGATGAAGTCAATAAGAGAGAGGGAATCAACGCCGAACAAATTGTTATCAAGATTACGGATCAAGGTTATGTGACCTCTCATGGAGACCATTATCACTACTATAATGGCAAGGTTCCTTATGATGCCATCATCAGTGAAGAACTGCTGATGAAAGATCCGAATTATCAGTTGAAGGATGCAGATATTGTTAATGAAATCAAGGGTGGCTATGTGATTAAGGTAGGCGGGAAATATTATGTTTACCTTAAAGATGCGGCTCATGCGGACAATATTCGGACAAAAGAAGAGATTAAACGTCAGAAGCAGGAACATAGTCATAATCATAATACAAGTACTGATAATGCTGTTGCTGCAGCCAGAGCGCAGGGACGCTATACAACGGATGATGGGTATATCTTCAATGCATCTGATATCATTGAGGACACGGGTGATGCTTATATTGTCCCTCACGGCAATCACTTCCACTATATTCCGAAGAGTGATTTGTCTGCTAGTGAATTAGCTGCTGCCCAAGCCTTCTTATCTGGAAAAGGTGGCCAATTAAGTACGGTTGAATATCGTTCAAGTAGAGCTGAAACAAGATCTAGTGTGAGAACGAGTCCATCTGAGACACCTCAAAATCCTGCAACAGATTCTGAAAGTCAAAGTGAGGATTTAGCTAGTCTCCTTCAAGAATTGTACGCTTTGCCACTTAGCCAACGTCATGTGGAGTCTGATGGATTAGTATTTGACCCAGCACAGATTACAAAACGTACAGCCAATGGTGTGGCAGTTCCTCACGGAGATCATTTCCATTTCATTCCTTATTCACAAATGTCACCGCTGGAAGAAAAATTGGCTCGAAATCTACCAATTGGAGGTAAGCCAGTTCAAAGTCATTCTGACAATCCGAAAACAAGCAGTACAGATAAACCAAGTTCACCGATTAAACCAAACTTTAATCTCAATACGCCAGCACCGAATCGAGGAACTGGAGGCGCTTATACAACGGATGATGGGTATGTATTTAGTCCGACAGATGTGATTGAAGATACAGGTGACGCTTTTGTTGTACCGCACGGCAATCATTTCCACTATATTCCTAAGAGTGATTTGTCAGCAGGAGAATTGGCTGCAGCCCAAGCTTATTGGAATGGTAAACAGGGTTCTCATTCTGCTACAAGTTCAAGTAAACCAAGTAGTGATAATGCTAAACCAGCCAAACCAAGTTTGACAGAGACTCCAAACATGACTGTCACTCCAACTTATCATCAAAATCAAGGGGAAGATATCCCAACACTTTTAAGTGAATTGTATGCCAAACCTTTATCAGAACGACATGTAGAATCGGATGGATTAGTCTTTGATCCGGCACAAATCATCAAACGTACAGCTAACGGTGTCGCAGTGCCTCACGGAGACCATTATCACTTTATTCCTTATTCACAAATGTCACCGCTGGAAGAAAAATTGGCTCGTATGATAGCTGTCAAGGGACAAAATGGTAGTGTCTTGCCAAGTGTTACTCCTCTGAAGCCAGCCCCTACTACCAAACCTCTAGCACCAGTGGAAAATAAACCGACAGAATTTGATGTCAACCAGGTTGTTAGAAAAGTTGGTGATGGATATATTATCGAAGATAAGGGCGCTAGTCGTTATGTTCTAGCTAAAGACCTGGCTAAGGATAAGATTGATGCTATTGAAAATCTCTTGTCTAAGAAAACTCAAGAGACACACGCTTTAGTTGCGAAGAAAGAAAATGTCGCTCCTCGTGACCAAGAATTTTATGATAAAGCATATAATTTATTGGCCGAGGCTCATAAAGCCTTGTCTGAAAATAAGGGTCGTACTTCTGATTTCCAAGCCTTAGACAAATTAGCAGAACGCTTGAATGATGAATCTTCTAATAAAGGAAAATTAGTAGATGATTTATTAGCATTCCTAGCACCAATTACTCATCCAGAGCGACTTGGTAAACCAAATTCTCAAATTGAATATACTGAGGCCGAGGTTCGTATTGCTCAATTAGCTGATAAGTATACAACCTCAGATGGTTACATTTTTGACGAACATGATATTATCAGTGATGAAGGAGATGCCTATGTAACGCCTCATATGGGTCATAGTCACTGGATTGGAAAAGATAGTCTTTCTGATAAGGAAAAAGCTGCAGCTCAAGCCTATACTAAAGAAAAAGGTATCCTACCTCCGTCTCCAGATGCAGACGCTCAAGCAAATCCAACTGGAGATAGTGCAGCGGCCATTTACAATCGTGTGAAAGGTGAGAAACGAATTCCACTCGTTCGACTTCCTTACATGGTTGAGCATACAGTTGAGATTAAAAATGGTAATTTAATCATTCCTCATAAGGATCATTACCATAACATTAAATTTGCTTGGTTTGACGATCACTCATACAAGGCTCCAAACGGTTATACCTTGGAAGATTTATTTGCGACGATTAAGTACTATGTTGAACATCCTGACGAACGTCCACATTCTAATGATGGATGGGGCAATGCCAGCGATCATGTCTTAGGTAAGAAAGACCACAGTGAAGATCCAAATAAGAACTTCAAAGTAGATGAAGAGCCAGTAGAGGAAACACCTGCTGAGCCAGAAGTCCCTCAAGTAGAGACTGAAAAAGTAGAAGCTAAGCTCAAAGAAGCAGAAGCTTTACTTGCTAAAGTAACAGATGCTAGTTTGAAAGCCAATGCAACGGAAACCCTAGATGGTTTACGAAATAATTTGAGTCTCCAAACTTTGGATAATAATGGTATCATGGCAGAAGCAGAAAAATTACTTGCTTTGTTAAAAGGTAGTAATCCTATATCTGTAAGCAAAGAAAAATAAACTAATAAAAAATGAAAGTCTCGATAAAGAGGCTTTCATTTTTATTATGTATATACGAAAAATTCTTGACAAGTAATACTAAAAAGAGTAAACTATTAACTAGTTAATTAACCGGTTCATGATTTTATAGTGAATCAAATAGGCTTAAGAAAAGAGAAAAGAATGAAAATCAATAAAAAATATGTAGCAGGTTCAGTGGCAGTCCTTGCCCTAAGTGTTTGTTCCTATGAACTTGGACGGTACCAAGCTGGTCAAGTTAAGAAAGATTCTAATCGAGTTGCTTATATAGACGGTGATCAGGCTGGTCAAAAAGCAGAGAACTTGACACCAGATGAAGTCAATAAGAGAGAGGGAATCAACGCCGAACAAATTGTTATCAAGATTACGGATCAAGGTTATGTGACCTCTCATGGAGACCATTATCACTACTATAATGGCAAGGTTCCTTATGATGCCATCATCAGTGAAGAACTGCTGATGAAAGATCCGAATTATCAGTTGAAGGATGCAGATATTGTTAATGAAATCAAGGGTGGCTATGTGATTAAGGTAGGCGGGAAATATTATGTTTACCTTAAAGATGCGGCTCATGCGGACAATATTCGGACAAAAGAAGAGATTAAACGTCAGAAGCAGGAACACAGTCATAATCATGGAGGCGGTTCTAACGATCAGGCGGTAGTTGCAGCCAGAGCGCAGGGTCGCTATACAACGGATGATGGTTATATCTTCAATGCCTCTGATATCATTGAGGATACGGGTGATGCCTATATCGTTCCTCATGGCAATCACTTCCACTATATTCCTAAGAGTGACTTGTCTGCGAGTGAATTAGCTGCTGCCCAAGCCTTCTTATCTGGAAAAGGTGGTCAATTAAGTACGGTTGCATATCGTTCCAGCAGAGCTGAAACAAGATCTAGTGTGAGAACGAGTCCATCTGAGACACCTCAAGATTCTGCAACAGCTCCTGAAAGTCAAAGTGAGGATTTAGCTAGTCTCCTTCAAGAATTGTACGCTTTGCCACTTAGCCAACGTCATGTGGAGTCTGATGGCTTAGTATTTGACCCAGCACAGATTACAAAACGTACAGCAAATGGTGTAGCAGTGCCTCACGGGAATCATTTCCATTTCATTCCTTATTCGCAAATGTCTGCTTTGGAAGAAAAATTGGCTCGAAATCTACCAATTGGAGGTCAGCCAGTTCAAAGTCATTCTGACAATCCGAAAACAAGCAGTACAGAGAAACCAAGTTCAACACCAAGTTCACCGATTAAACCAAACTTTAATCTCAATAAGCCGGCACCGAATAGAGCAACTGGAGGCGCCTATACAACGGATGATGGGTATGTCTTTAGTCCGACAGATGTGATTGAAGATACAGGTGACGCTTTTGTTGTCCCGCACGGCAATCATTTCCACTATATTCCTAAGAGTGATTTGTCTGCAGGAGAATTAGCTGCAGCCCAAGCTTATTGGAATGGTAAACAGGGCTCACATTCTACTACAAGTTCAAGTAAACCAAGTAGTGATAATGCTAAACCAGCCCAACCAAGTTTGACAGAGACTCCAAACCTGACTGTCACTCCAACTTATCATCAAAATCAAGGGGAAGATATCCCAACACTTTTAAGTGAATTGTATGCCAAACCTTTATCAGAACGACATGTAGAATCGGATGGATTAGTCTTTGATCCGGCACAAATCATCAAACGTACAGCTAACGGTGTCGCAGTGCCTCACGGAGACCATTATCACTTTATTCCTTATTCACAAATGTCTGATCTAGAGCAGAAGATTGCAAGAATGATTCCACTTCATTATAGTTCAAGTCATTTGTTACCATCAAGACCAAATCTAATCCCTGCTCCAGAGCTTACCCCAGTACCAAGTCCGCAACCTACTCCAAATCCTCAACCAGCTCCAAGCAATCCAATTGATGGAAAATTGGTGAAACAGGCGGTTCGAAAAGTAGCTGATGGTTATGTCTTTGAGGAGAATGGAAACTCGCGCTATATCTCTACTAAGGAGCTTTCAGCAGAAACTGTTGTAGCCATTGATAATAAACTTGCTAAACAAGAAAGTTTGTCTCATGTGTTAGGAGCTAAGAAAAGTACCATCCCTTCTAGTGAGCAAGAATTTTACAACAAGGTTTATGATTTACTAGCAAGAGTTCATAAAGATTTGATTTCTAATAAAGGCCGCCAAGCTGATTTTGAAACTTTGGATACACTTTTGGAACGTCTTAATGATGTTTCAAGTGATAAAGTCAAGCTAGTTGATGATATTCTTACCTTCCTAGCACCAATTACCCATCCAGAGCGACTTGGCAAACCAAATGCTCAAATTGCTTATACGAACGATGAAATTAAATTAGCGAAATTAGCAGGTAAGTATACAACAGAAGATGGCTATATCTTTGATCCTCGTGATATAACTAGCGATGAAGGCGATGCCTATGTAACTCCGCATATGACTCATAGTCATTGGATCAAGAAAGAAAGTTTGTCTGAAGCTGAAAGAGCAGCAGCTCAGACTTATGCTAAAGAGAAAGGTTTGATGCCTCCTTCAACAGATAATCAGGGGGCAGGAAATACTGAGGTTAAAGGAGTAGAAGCAATCTATAATAAAGTGAAGGCAGCTAAGAAGGTTCCACTTGATCACATGCCTTACAATCTCCAACATACTGTTGAAGTTAAAAACGGTAGCTTGATTATACCTCATTACGACCATTACCATAACATTAAATTTTCTTGGTTTGACGAAGGACTTTATGAGGCACCTAAAGACTATAGTTTAGAGGATCTCTTTGCGACTGTAAAATATTATGTTGAACATCCAAATGAACGTCCTAATTCTGACGATGGTTGGGGAAATGCCAGCGACCATGTTCGTAAAAATAAAGTAGAAGACAGTAAACCTGATGAAGATAAGAAACATGATGAAGATAAGAAACATGATGAAGTAAGTGAGCCAACTCGCCCTGAATCTGATGAAAAAGAGAATCACGCAGGTTTAAACCCTTCAGTAGATAATCTTTATAAACCAAGCACTGATGAAGACGAGACAGAGGGAGTAGCTAACGATACAACAGACGAATCTGAAGTCCCTCAAGTAGAGACTGAAAAAGTAGAAGCCAAACTCAAAGAAGTAGAAGCTTTACTTGATAAAGTAACGGATGCTAGCTTGAAAAACAATGTGACAGAGAGCCTAGCTGGTTTACGAAATAATCTGAGTCTCCAAACCATGGATAATAATGGTATCATGGCAGAAGCAGAAAAATTACTTGCTTTGTTAAAAAGGTAGTGAGTCAGTTATGACGAAATCAGAAGTATAAATTTATCCTGTTAAATTAAAATGATGTAAGAGTCAGTAGCAATACTGGCTTTTATTTATCTTGCTCCGTAAGGTTCAGGCTAAATAAACCACCTGATTTTTTGGGAGCTTTGGATTCATTTAGGAGAAATCAATCTATATCCAAGGTTAATAACTTAATTATAGGTCTTCCTTTGTTAGAGAAGATAATGGTAAAAGGGGAGGGGGTAATTGATTTTACAGTCTAGGATGTTTTGATGACAATTCATGATTTGAAGAGGATATTTTGTAAAGAGATGCTATACTAAACTTGTTATGCAGTTAAGTAAACCATTATATTCAATAATCTAGCCAAGGAAGACAGAGGATTTAATATGAAAAAACGAGCTATTCAGATTTTACTAGCATTATCCTTAATTTTTTACAACTCAACTTGGTTTTGGAGGCTTTTCAATCATCTCGCAAAGTCCTATCTACCAGCAAGTCGTGAATTTTTTCAGATTCTGCTTTTGATGGAGAGTGGTGTTCTTTTGTCAGCAGTCATCTATCTACTAGTTTTTGCAGGAAAGCAAACTTTTCATTTTAAATGGCAGCCGAGGTACTTTATCTACCTTTTACTGGGCTATATCATTTTGTATATGTCGGACTTCCTCTTTTCGTATTTCATATCCACGTCTTCAAATCAAATTTCTTTGAATGAAACGATAGAAATGATAGGGAGACAGGAATTACCCTATTTCTTGCTCATAGCTTGCTTCATCGGCCCTATTGCTGAGGAATTGATTTATCGCGGTGTGCTTATGACAACCTTTTTCAAAAACTCGCCTTGGTACGGAGATGTCTTGCTTTCTGCTATTATTTTCGGTTATATTCATATCAATTTCGCTTTAACTCCTCTTGCTTTTTTCATTTATGCTAGTGGAGGTCTCATTTTGGCTCTATTGTATCGCATGACTAAAAATCTCTACTATCCAATACTAGTTCATATTCTCATCAATATCACTGCTTTCTGGGACGTGTGGTTACTCCTATTTTCAGCAAGTTAGTGCTTATCATTCAATGCCGGAAGATCCGGCATTTTCTATTCAATAGATGAGCAAGAACTGATTATTTTCAGACTTGGCTGGCTAATCATGGTATAATAAAAGGTAATGAAAAATTCCAACGAGGCAGAGATGAAATTACTTTATACTGATATTCGGACTTCTTTGACAGAAATTCTAACTAGAGATGCAGAGGAGCTAGTTGCTGCTGGCAAGCGAGTCTTCTACATTGCCCCCAACTCTCTTTCTTTTGAAAAGGAACGCGCCGTGCTGGAATGCTTGTCCCAGCAGGCTTCTTTTGCGATTACCGTCACGCGCTTTGCTCAAATGGCTCGTTACCTGATTTTGAATGACTTGCCTGCCAAGACCAGTCTAGATGACATCGGTCTTGGGATGGCCTTTTACAAATGCCTTGCCGAACTTGATCCTAAGGATTTACGTGTTTATGGAGCTATCAAGCAGGATCCTCAATTTATCCAGCAGTTGATTGAGCTTTACCACGAGATGACCAAAGCTCAGATGACTTTTTTGGACTTGGAGAGTTTGACGGACGAGGACAAGAGAGCCGATTTAGTCTTGATTTTTGAGAAGGTGACGGCTTATCTCAATCAGGGCCAGTTGGCTCAGGGAAGTCAATTGTCCCACTTGATTGAGGCTATTGAGAATAACAAAGTTAGTAGTGATTTTAGTCAAATCGCCTTAGTTATTGATGGATTTACCCGTTTTTCTGCTGAGGAAGAGCGGATTGTAGACTTACTTCACGGCAAGGGTGTTGAGATTGTCATTGGGGCTTATGCTAGTAAGAAAGCTTATACCAGTCCCTTTAGCGAGGGCAATCTCTACCAAGCCAGTGTGGAGTTTCTCCATCATCTAGCCTCTAAATACCAAACTCCTGCTCTGGATTGTTCTCAAACTCATGAGCAGATGGATAGTTTTGACAAGGCCTCTCGTTTGCTGGAATCTTCTTATGACTTTTCAGAGCTTACTTTAGATATCGATGAGAAAGACCGTGAAAACTTACAAATCTGGTCTTGTTTGACGCAAAAGGAGGAGTTGGAGCTAGTAGCCCGTAGCATTCGTCAGAAATTGCATGAGAACTCAGACCTGAGTTACAAGCATTTCCGTATTCTCTTGGGTGATGTAGCTTCTTATCAGTTATCTCTAAAAACGATTTTTGACCAGTATCAGATTCCTTTCTATCTTGGTAGAAGCGAATCCATGGCTCATCATCCCTTGACACAGTTTGTCGAGTCTATTTTAGCTTTAAAACGCTATCGTTTCCGTCAGGAGGATTTGATTAACCTTCTCAGAACAGGTTTGTATACCGACCTTAGTCAAGCTGATATTGATGCTTTTGAGCAATATATCTGCTATCTTGGTATCAATGGCTTACCAGCCTTTCAGCAAACCTTTACCAAATCTCACCATGGGAAATTTGATTTAGAGCGTTTAAATGCTCTTCGTCTGCGGATTGTAGCACCTCTTGAAACCCTATTTGCCAGCCGAAAACAGAAGGCTGAAAATCTCTTGCAAAAGTGGAACTCTTTTCTAAAAGAAGGAGCTGTGACCAAGCAGTTACAAGATTTGACAGCCACTATGGAAGCTGTAGAACAGGAAAGACAAGCCGAAGTTTGGAAGGCTTTCTGTCATGTTTTAGAACAATTTGCGACTGTTTTTGCTGGTTCACAGGTTAGTCTAGAGGACTTCCTAGCCTTGCTCCATTCTGGAATGAGTCTATCTCAATACCGTACCATTCCAGCGACAGTGGACACCGTTCTGGTGCAGAGTTACGATTTGATTGCACCACTGACTGCTGACTTTGTCTATGCCATTGGGCTAACGCAGGATCATTTACCAAAAATTGCGCAAAACACCAGTCTTTTGACAGACGAAGAAAGACAGAGCCTAAATCAAGCGACAGAAGAAGGCGTTCAATTACTGATTGCCAGCAGTGAAAATCTCAAGAAAAATCGCTATACTATGCTTTCCTTGGTCAATTCTGCTCGTAAGCAATTAGTTTTGTCGGCTCCAAGCCTTTTTAACGAAAGTGAAAGCAAGGAATCAGCTTATCTTCAAGAGCTAGTTCATTTTGGATTTAGTCGAAAAGAGAAGAGGATGAATCACAAAGGGCTGTCTAAGGAGGATATGGGGTCCTATCACAGTCTTTTGTCCAGTCTGGTTGCCTATCATCAGCAGGGCGAGATGAGTGAGACTGAGCAAGATTTGACCTTTGTCAAGGTTCTGGCGCGTGTGATGGGTAAAAAACTAGACCAGCAAGGTCTGGAAAATCCAGCCCTCCCAACCAGTCCAAGCAGTAAGCAGTTGACCAAGGACACCTTGCAGGCTCTCTATCCAGCTGACAAGGAATTTTACCTGTCTACCTCTGGTTTGACGGAGTTTTACCGGAACCAATACAGTTATTTTCTTCGCTACGTTTTAGGCTTGCAAGAAGAATTACGCCTGCGTCCGGATGCTCGCAGTCACGGAAATTTCTTGCACCGTATTTTTGAACGTGCCTTGCAGTTGCCTGATGAAGATTCCTTTGACAACCGTCTAGAACAAGCTATTCAAGAAACCAGTCAAGAACGCGAATTTGAGGCTATTTATCAGGAAAGTTTGGAAGCCCAGTTTACCAAGGAAGTTTTGCTTGATGTTGCACGGACGACTGGCCACATTCTCCGACACAATCCAGCTATTGAAACCATCAAAGAGGAAGCGAATTTTGGCGGTAAAGAGCAGGCCTTTATTCAATTGGACAATGGACGCAGTGTCTTTGTACGAGGTAAGGTTGACCGAATCGACCGTTTGAAAGCTGATGGAGCGATAGGGGTAGTAGACTACAAATCCAGTCTGACTCAGTTCCAGTTTCCTCATTTCTTTAATGGGCTTAATTCCCAACTGCCCACCTATCTTGCTGCCCTAAAAAGAGAAGGTGAGCAGAACTTTTTCGGTGCCATGTACTTGGAAATGGCTGAGCCTGTCCAATCTTTGATGGCCGTTAAAAGTCTGGCAGGTGCAGTAGTAGAAGCCAGCAAGTCAATGAAATACCAAGGGCTCTTTTTAGAAAAAGAAAGCAGTCATTTGGGTGCATTTTACAATAAAAACAAGGCTAATCAGCTGACGGAGGAGGAATTCCAGCTCCTACTGGACTACAATGCCCAGCTTTACAAGAAAGCAGCTGAGAAGATTTTAGAAGGTCAGTTCGCCATTAATCCTTATACCGAAAATGGCAGAAGTATTGCACCGTATGTTCAGCAACATCAGGCAATTACAGGATTTGAAGCCAATTACCACTTGGGCCAAGCCCGTTTTCTAGAAAAGTTGGACTTAACTGATGGCAAGCGTCTGGTCGGAGAAAAACTCAAGCAAGCTTGGTTTGAAAAAATAAGAGAGGAGTTGAATCGATGAAGCCCATTCCCTTTTTAACTGAGGAGGAAATTCAAAAACTGCAAGATGCAGAAGCGCACTCGAGCAAGGAACAGAAGAAAACTGCCGAGCAAATTGAAGCCATCTACACTTCTGGCCAGAATATTCTAGTCTCAGCATCGGCTGGTTCTGGGAAAACCTTTGTCATGGCCGAGCGCATTCTAGACCAATTGGCGCGTGGTGTCGAAATTTCTCAACTCTTTATCTCAACCTTTACCGTCAAGGCTGCCACAGAGCTTAAGGAGCGTTTGGAGAAAAAAATCAGCCAACAAATCCAAGAAAGCGATGACGTTGACCTCAAACAACACTTGGGTCGTCAGTTGGCAGATCTACCCAACGCCGCCATCGGAACTATGGACTCTTTCACACAAAAATTCCTTGGCAAACATGGCTATCTGCTTGATATTGCGCCTAATTTCCGTATTTTACAAAACCAGAGCGAGCAACTCCTTCTAAAAAATGAAGTCTTTCATGAGGTCTTTGAAGCCCATTACCAAGGTAAACAAAAAGAGACCTTTAGTCATTTGCTGAAAGACTTTGCAGGACGTGGCAAAGATGAACGGGGGCTACGCCAGCAGGTCTATAAAATCTATGACTTTCTCCAATCCACCAGCAATCCTCAGAAATGGCTGAGTGAATCTTTCCTCAAAGGCTTTGAAAAAACTGATTTTACCAGTGAAAAAGAAAAACTAACTGAGCAAATCAAACAAGCCCTTTGGGATTTGGAAAGCTTTTTCCGTTATCATCTGGATAATGATGCCAAGGAGTTTGCAAAGGCTGCTTATTTAGAAAATGTTCAGTTAGTTCTGGATGAAATTGGCTCCTTAAATCAAGAGTCCGATAGTCAGGCTTATCAAGCAGTGCTTGCGCGTGTTGTCGCAATCTCTAAGGAAAAAAATGGTCGAGCTCTGACGAATGCCAGCCGTAAGGCTGATTTGAAGCCACTGGCCGATGCCTACAACGAAGAGAGAAAGTCCCAGTTTGCTAAACTAGGACAACTGTCAGACCAGATAACCATTCTCGACTATCAAGAACGTTATCATGGAGACACATGGGAACTAGCTAAAACTTTCCAATCTTTCATGAGTGACTTTGTGGAGGCGTATCGTGAACGTAAGCGCCAGGAAAATGCCTTTGAATTCGCTGATATCAGCCATTATACCATTGAGATTTTAGAGAATTTCCCGCAAGTTCGTGAGGCTTATCAGGATCGCTTCCACGAAGTCATGGTCGATGAGTATCAAGATACCAACCATATTCAAGAACGGATGTTGGAATTACTGTCTAATGGTCACAATCGCTTTATGGTGGGAGATATTAAGCAATCTATCTATCGTTTCCGTCAAGCAGACCCGCAGATTTTCAATGAGAAATTCCAACGCTATGCGCAAAATCCTGAAGAAGGAAAGCTGATTCTCCTCAAGGAAAATTTCCGTAGCAGTTCAGAAGTTCTGTCAGCAACCAATGATGTCTTTGAACGTCTCATGGACCAAGAGGTCGGCGAAATCAACTATGATAGCATGCACCAGCTTGTTTTTGCCAATAACAAACTGACTCCTAATACTGAGAACAAGGCAGAATTTCTCCTCTACGACAAGGACGACACAGGTGAGGAAGAAGAGGGCCAAGCAGAAACGAAATTAACTGGGGAAATGCGCCTCATTGTCAAGGAAATCCTGAAGCTCCATCAAGAGAAAGGTGTAACCTTTAAGGAAATCGCCCTTCTGACCTCCAGTCGCAGTCGAAATGACCAGATTCTTCTTGCCTTGTCTGAGTATGGGATTCCTGTCAAAACCGACGGTGAGCAAAACAATTACCTCCAATCCCTAGAAGTGCAAGTCATGCTAGACACCCTTCGTGTCATTCACAATCCCCTGCAAGACTATGCCTTGGTTGCCCTTATGAAGTCTCCAATGTTTAGCTTTGATGAAGACGAGTTAGCACGTTTGTCCCTTCAGAAAGCAGAGGATAAAGTCCAAGAAAATCTCTATGAAAAACTGATCAATGCACAAAAACTGGCAAGTAGTCAAAAAGGCTTGATTCACACATCTCTAGTTGAGAAACTAAAGCAATTCATGGATATCTTGGCTTCTTGGCGCTTGTATGCCAAAACCCACTCCCTCTATGACTTGATTTGGAAGATTTATAACGACCGTTTTTATTATGATTATGTTGGGGCTTTGCCAAATGGGCCTGCTAGACAAGCCAATCTCTATGCCCTAGCACTGCGAGCTGACCAGTTTGAAAAGAGCAATTTCAAAGGCTTGTCACGTTTTATTAGCATGATTGACAAGGTCCTAGAAGCCCAGCACGATCTTGCAAGCGTGGCCGTCGCACCGCCAAAAGATGCAGTAGAGCTCATGACCATCCACAAGAGTAAAGGCCTGGAGTTTCCTTACGTCTTTATCCTCAATATGGATCAAGATTTCAACAAGCAAGACTCTATGTCAGAAGTCATTCTCAGTCGTAAAAATGGACTAGGTGTCAAGTATATTGCCAAGATAGATACAGGAGCAGTGGAAGATCACTATCCTAAAACCATCAAACTCTCCATTCCTAGCCTGACCTATAGGCAGAATGAAGAAGAATTACAGCTAGCAAGCTATTCAGAGCAGATGCGCCTTCTTTATGTTGCCATGACACGGGCTGAGAAAAAGCTCTATCTTGTCGGTAAGGGGTCTCGTGAAAAGCTGGAAGCCAAGGAATACCCAGCAGCTAAAAATGGAAAACTAAATAGCAACACTAGACTTCAAGCCAAGAATTTCCAAGATTGGATTTGGGCTATCAGTAAAGTATTTGCCAAGGATCATCTCAACTTTAGCTATCGTTTTGTTGGAGAAGAGCAGCTGACTAGAGAAGCTATCGGAGAGTTGGAAAATAAAAGTCCTCTCCAAGATAGCTCCCAAGCAGACAATCGTCAGTCAGAAACCATTAAAGAAGCGCTTGAAATGCTGAAAGAAGTAGAAGTTTATAATACTCTTCACCGTGCAGCCATTGAACTTCCTAGTGTTCAAACCCCAAGTCAAATCAAGAAATTCTACGAACCAGTTATGGATATGGAAGGTGTCGAGATTGCAGGTCAAGGCCAGTCAGTAGACAAGAAAATCAACTTTGATTTGCCAGATTTTTCAACCAAAGGAAAGGTAACAGGAGCTGAGATTGGTAGTGCTACCCACGAACTCATGCAGAGAATCGACCTCAGTCAGCAACCAACACTTGCTAGCCTAACAGAAACTCTCAAACAAGTTCAAACCAGCCAAGCTGTCAGGGAAAAAATTAATCTTGCTAAAATTCTTACATTCTTTGACACAGCACTCGGTCAGGAAATTCTCGCTAATACCAACCATCTCTATCGTGAGCAACCTTTCTCCATGCTCAAACGAGACCAAAAGAGTCAGGAAGACTTCGTTGTCCGTGGTATCCTTGATGGATATCTGCTTTATGAGGACAGAATTATTCTGTTCGACTATAAGACAGACCGCTATGATGATCCAAGTCAACTCATAAACCGCTATCGTGGTCAGTTAGCCCTATACGGAGAGGCTTTATCTCGAGCCTATTCGATTGAAAATATTGAGAAATACTTGATTTTACTAGGTAAAGACGAGGTTCAAGTTGTAAAAGTATAATTTAGAAAGGAGACCTCATGACACTTCCAGTTAGAAAATCCCTACATGATGCGGTTTTACAGGCTTCAAAAGCTGATACTTGGGAACAAGCTACCAAGGAATGGAATGAAGTTTCCTTGATTTTTAACGGTATCGGCCGTAGCAATTGTGTCTGTGGAAATGCCATCAAGTACGCCTACGAACTCTTTAACGGTGTCACAGGCCAACGCCTCTTTCCAATTGGTAGCGACTGTGTTCGTCATTTTCATCGATTGTCCCTTGACCAGCAACTGGAAGAGGAAGAAAAACTGCTCAGAAAGGTTGAAAATCTGACCAGAAAAGCCCAGAAAAAGGAAAAAATAAAGGTCAATAAAAGTGACTTTGACGAGCGACTTCTAAAATGGCTCTGGGAAAAAGGTGTTTTCAAGCCTAATCGCGGCAATCAATTTACACCTGAGAGAGACTACCAGCTCTTCCTAGAAGTCTTTCAAGGAGGAAGTTGGACCAAGGCAGAACCCAAGAAGAAAGCTCGGATGGAAGAAGTCCTTGAAAAGTGTATCAAACCCTTTTTACTTGGCAAATCAGATGACCAACTCTACCTTGTCAAGCTAGGCAAGGAGAAAATTGACTACGAACAAGAACTCCGTATTCAGGCAGAGAAAGAGCGCAAGAAGAGGGATAAAATCGCCAAGCAATATGCAGACAATCTGGTTCTAGCTATGGGCCCAGCAGAGCGTGCCTATCAAGATTACTTTGGTTTTACAGAGACACTGACTCAAGAAGAACGCAAGTGGGAGAAAATTCTTTTTGGTAAAAATCGAACAGAACGGGCTATCAAGGCCAAACAATACCAAAAAGAGCTGGAAAAAGACCAACGAATTGCAGGTCAGGATCCAATTGAAAGAAAACAGAAGCAAACCTGGATCCTCAATTCCTATTTCCGTGAGCTTCCTGAAGAAAAAGCTCGATTTGCTCGCCTCTTATTAGAATATCGAAAAAGTGGAGAAGTCCCCTTTTCAACTGAATACCTATCCGACCATCTGCTCGACTTTTTCTATAAAATGAAAGCCTTTGAGTTTGAAATCGCACCAGAACAAGTTCGCGATTTTCTAAAAGAAAGCCTTCAGATAGAACATCTATCCTCAGCACAAGAAAGCTGGATAGAAGGGATTCTTATCAACTGTATCAAACCATTTTTAGAACGATTATTGATATAAGGAACACCTACCGTGGAAATTCTATGGTAGGTTACATTTTATCCAAAAAAATAATAGGGAGTTGCAAAACTACTGCTTGGTATTTTATACTCTTCGAAAATCTCTTCAAACCGCGTCAGCTTCGGTTTGCCGTATATATGTTACTGACTTCGTCAGTTCTATCTACAACCTCAAAGCAGTGCTTTGAGCAACCTGCAGCTAGTTTCCTAGTTTGCTCTTTGATTTTCATTGAGTATTATATATAAAACAAAGTATGAAAGCGTATCTCAATTTTAAGACTTTTTTGTAAATTAAGAGTATAATTAAAGTGTATTGCCTTTTTTATAGATAATAGACTAATATAATAAAGGTCTTTGTAACATATATAAATTGTATTTCAAGGAGGAATAATGGAAAAGTATTATGGTGAAAAACAAGAGCGTTTTTCATTTAGAAAATTATCAGTAGGACTTGTATCTGCAACGATTTCAAGTTTATTTTTTATGTCTGTATTAGCTAATTCATCTGTGAATGCTCAGGAAACTGCGGGAGTTCACTATAAATATGTGACAGATTCAGAGCTATCATCAGAAGAAAAGAATCAGCTCGTTTATGATATTCCGACATACGTGGAGAATGATGATGAGACTTATTATCTTGTTTATAAGTTAAATTCTCAAAATCAACTGGCGGAATTGCCAAATACTGGAAGCAAGAATGAGATGCAAGCCCTAGTTGCTGGTGCTAGCTTAGCTGCTCTGGGAATTTTAATTTTTGCCGTTTCTAAGAAAAAAGTTAAGAATAAAACAGTATTACATTTAGTATTGGTTGCAGGAATAGGAAATGGTGTCCTAATATCAGCTCATGCTTTAGAAAATAATCTTTTGCTAAATTACAATACGGACTATGAATTGACCTCTGGAGAAAAATTACCTCTTCCTAAAGACATTTCAGGTTACACATATATTGGATATATCAAAGAGGGGAAAACGACTTCTGATTCTGAAGTAAGTAATCAAAAGAGTTCAGTTGCCACTCCTACAAAACAACAAAAGGTGGATTATAATGTTACACCGAATTTTGTAGAGAATCCATCAACAGTACAAGCTATTCAGGAACAAACACCTGTTTCTTCAACTAAGTCGACAGAAGTTCAAGTAGTTGAAAAACCTCTTTCTACAGAATTAATCAATCCAAGAAAAGAAGAGAAACAATCTTCAGATTCTCAAGAACAATTAGCCGAACATAAGAGTCTAGAAACGAAGAAAGACGAGAAGGTTTCTCCAAAAGAAAAGACTGGGGTAAATACACTAAATCCACAGGATGAAGTTCTATCAGGTCAATTGAACAAACCTGAACTCTTATATCGTGAGGAAACTATAGAGACAAAAATAGATTTTCAAGAAGAAATTCAAGAAAATCCTGATTTAGCTGAAGGAACTGTAAGAGTAAAACAAGAAGGTAAATTAGGTAAGAAAGTTGAAGTCATCAGAATATTCTCTGTAAACAATGAAGAGGTTTCACGAGAAATTGTTTCAACTTCAACGACTGCGCCTGTTACAAGAATAGTCGAAAAAGGTACTAAAAAAGCTCAAGTTATAAAGGAACAACCTGAGACTGGTGCAAAACATAAGGAAGTACAGTCTGGAGCTATTGTTGAACCCGCAATTCAGCCTGAACTACCAGCAGCTGTAGTAACCGACAAAGGTGAGCCAGCAGTCCAACCAGAGTTGCCAGAAGCAGTTGTAACAGATAAAGGTGTACCAGAAGTCCAACCAGCGTTACCCGAAGCTGTTGTAACTGAAAAAGGCGAACCAGCAGTCCAACCAGAGCTACCGGAAGCGGTTGTGACTGACAAAGGTGAGACTGAGGTTCAACCAGAGTCGCCAGATACTGTGGTAAGTGATAAAGGAGAACCTGAACAGGTGGCACCGCTTCCAGAATATAAAGGACCACAAGCCGGAGCTATTGTTGAACCAGAGCAGGTAGCACCACTACCAGAATACACAGGTCCACAGGCAGGGGCAGTAGTTGAACCTGCAATCCAACCAGAGTTACCCGAAGCAGTTGTTACAGACAAGGGTGAACCAGAAGTTCAGCCAGCGTTACCCGAAGCAGTTGTAACTGAAAAAGGCGAACCAGCAGTCCAACCAGAGCTACCGGAAGCGGTTGTGACTGACAAAGGTGAGACTGAGGTTCAACCAGAGTCGCCAGATACCGTGGTAAGTGATAAAGGTGAACCTGAACAGATAGCACCACTACCAGAATATACAGGAGTTCAGGCTGGAGCGATAGTAGAACCAGAGCAGGTAGAAGCACCGAAGGAATACACAGGAGTGCAAGCCGGAGCAATAGTAGAACCAGAACAAGTAGCCCCCCTACCAGAATATACAGGAGTACAAGCTGGAGCGATAGTAGAACCAGAGAAGGTAGAAGCACCGAAGGAATACACAGGAGTGCAAGCCGGAGCAATAGTAGAACCAGAAAAAGTAGAACCATCAAAAGAATATACAGGTGTACAAGCTGGGGCTATTGTTGAACCAGAGAAGGTAGAAGCACCGAAGGAATACACAGGAGTGCAAGCCGGAGCAGTAGTTGAACCAGAGCAAGTAGCACCCCTACCAGAATACACAGGTCCACAGGCAGGAGCAATAGTAGAACCAGAACAGGTAGATCCACTTCCTGAATACAAGGGGAATATTGAGCAACTAAAACCTGAAACTCCCGTTGAGAAGCTAAAAGAAACAGATCCAGAGAAAACACTTGAATTAAGAAATGTTTCTGATATTGAATTGTATAGTCATCAAACGAATGGAACTTACAAACAACATGTTTCTTTGGACAGTGTTCCAAGTAATCCAGATACTTATTTTGTAAAGGTAAAATCTTCTGCGTTTAAAGATGTTTACCTTCCGGTTGCATCGATATCCGAGGAGTTAAAAGATGGACGCACATTTTATAAAATTACAGCGAGAGTTGATAAACTTCAGCAGGAGATAGACCATAAATATGTTGAAAATTTCAGTTTCTATTTAGCTAAGAAGACTACAGAGGAAACGACAAACTTTACTTCCTTTAGTAATCTAGTTCATGCCATCAACCAAAATCTTGGTGGAACCTATTATTTATCAGCTAGCTTGAATGCTAACGAAATGGAACTGGAGTCTGATGCGAAGTCTTATATTAAGGGCAACTTTACTGGTAGGTTGATTGGTGAAAAAGATGGCAAAAATTATGCTATCTATAATTTGAAAAAACCTTTATTTAACAACTTAAGTAATGCTACAGTAGAAAAACTGAGCCTGAAAAATGTCTCTATTTCAGGAAAGAATGATATCGGTTCACTGGCAAATGAAGCTAAAAATGGGACAAAAATTAACCAGGTTCATGTCGACGGTGTCTTAGCTGGGGAACGTGGTATTGGTGGATTGCTTGCCAAGTCCGAACAATCAACCATCACTGACAGTAGTTTCAAGGGAAGGATTATTAATACCTATGAAACAACTGCTACCTACAATATTGGTGGCTTGGTTGGACATTTGACAGGTGAAAACGCGTCTATTGCTAAATCCAAAGCTACAATAGCCATTTCATCAAATGCAAATAGTTCAGATCAGACTGTCGGTGGTCTTGTGGGACTTGTGGACAATGATGCACATGTCCGTGATAGTTATGCTGAGGGAGATATTAATAATGTCAAACAGTTCGGAGAAGTCGCTGGTGTAGCAGGCTATTTATGGGATCGAACTTCTGGTAAGGAACAGCATGCTGGAAGCTTGACCAATGTTCTTAGCGATGTCAATGTAACAAACGGGAACGCCATCACCGCTTACCACTATAACAATATGAAGGTGACAGCTACATTCAGCAATAAAGCTAATAGAGTTATCAAAGTTGCCTTGGAAAACGATGAAGTCGTCAGCAAGGAATCCTTTGAAGAAAGAGGAAAGATGCTAGATGATTCTCAAATTGCAAGCAAGAAAGCAGAAATCAATCCTCTCACCCCACCAACAGTGGAGCCCCTTTCAACAAGTGGCAATAAAGAAAGTGATTTTTCTAAGGTAGCCAATTATCAAGCTAAGCGAGCCTTGGCTTATAAGAACATTGAAAAATTGTTACCTTTCTATAACAAGGCAACCATCGTCAAATATGGAAATCTGGTCAATGAGAACAGTCTTTTATATCAGAAAGAACTCTTGTCATCAGTCATGATGAAGGATAACCAAGTCATCACAGACATTGTTTCCAACAAACAGACTGTAAACAAACTCTTGCTGCACTACAAGGATCATTCATCTGAAAAACTCAATCTCAAGTATCAGTCTGATTTTGCCAAGCTAGCAGAATATATCCTAGGAGATACAGGTCTTCTCTATACTCCTAACCAATTCTTGTATGACCAAACCTCTATCATCAATCAAGTTTTACCTAAATTACAGCAGGTTGCCTACGATTCAGAAGCTATCAGAAACACACTTGGTATTTCTCCAGAAGTTAAGTTAACCGAGCTATATCTAGAAGACCAGTTTGCTAAAACGAAAGAGCATTTAGCAGATAACTTGAAAAAACTTCTATCTGCTGATGCAGGTTTAGTTACAGACAATAAAGTAATGACGGGTTATATTATAGATAAAATCAAGCGTAACAAGGAAGCTTTACTACTTGGTATGAGCTACCTAGAACGCTGGTATAACTTTAGTTATGATAAAGTGAGTGCAAAAGACCTTGTAATGTACCATCTAGATTTCTTTGGCAAAGGAAATGCTTCTCCGTTAGATACCTTAATAGAGTTAGGTAAATCAGGATTTAATAATCTTCTTGCCAAGAACAACGTTGATACCTATGCTATTAGTTTAGCTAGCCATTATGGAACGAAAGATTTATTTAACACGCTTGAAAATTATCGAAAAGTCTTTCTACCAAACACAAGCAACAATGACTGGTTTAAAACTCAGACCAAGGCTTACATCGTTGAAGAAAAATCTAATATTCCAGAAGTGAGGGCTAATCAGGAAAAAGTTGGCAGCAAGTATTCTATTGGTGTTTATGATCGAATCACTAGCGACAGCTGGAAATACCGTAATATGGTACTGCCTCTACTTACATTGCCAGAAAAATCAGTCTTTGTTATCTCGACTATCTCTAGTCTAGGATTTGGTGCTTATGATCGTTACCGCAATAGTGACTATAAGGCTGGTGATAAGCTCAATAAGTTTGTTGAAAAGAGTGCTCACGAAACAGCAGAGCGTCAACGAGATCACTATGATTATTGGTATCGTATTCTAGATAAGGAAGGGCGTGAGAAGCTTTACCGAAATATCTTGCTTTATGATGCCTATAAATTTGGAGATGACCATACCAATGGAAAAGCCCAAACAGTATCAGATTTTGATAGTCCAAATCCTGCAATGAAACATTTCTTTGGACCTGTTGGAAACAAAGTTGGTCATAATGGACACGGTGCTTATGCTACCGGTGACGCCGTTTATTATATGGGTTATCGTATGTTAGATAAGGATGGAGCTATCACTTATACTCATGAGATGACGCACGATTCAGATCAGGATATCTATCTTGGTGGCTATGGTCGAAGAAGTGGCTTGGGACCAGAGTTCTTCGCAAAAGGCTTATTGCAAGCACCAGACCATCCAGAAGATGCGACAATCACCATCAACTCCATCTTGAAACATTTAAAATCTGATAGTACAGAAAGTCGACGATTACAAGTACTTGATCCAACTACAAGATTTAATAATGCAGATGATTTGAAGCAATATGTCCACAACATGTTTGACGTTGTTTATATGTTGGAATATCTCGAGGGGAATTCAATTCTTAAATTAGATACTTATCAAAAACAACAACTTCTTAGAAAAGTTACAAATGAGTATCATCTAGATCCAGATGGAAATAAGGTCTACGCAACAAATGTTGTCAGAGATTTAACAGCAGAAGAAGCTGAAAAACTACATTCATTTAATGATTTGATTGATAATAATATTCTTTCGTCTAGGGAATATACTTTAGGTAAATACGAAAGAAATGGCTACTTCACTATTAAATTATTTGCGCCGATTTATGCAGCATTAAGTAGTGATATAGGAACACCTGGCGACTTGATGGGACGTCGTATGGCCTATGAACTATTGGCTGCAAAAGGCTTTAAAGATGGTATGGTGCCATATATTTCAAATCAATTTGAACCCGATGCTAGGGCAAATAATAAAACGATTACCTCATATGGTAAGACCAAAGGATTGGTAACAGATACATTAGTACTTCAGAAATTATTTAATGGACAATACAGGACTTGGAGTGATTTTAAAAAGGCTATGTATACAGAGCGTCAAACTAAGTTTGGACAATTAAATACAGTGTCATTTAAAGATCCATCAACCCCTTGGTATAATCGACAAACAAAAACTATTAAATCGATAAACGAGTTAGAAAATTTAATGAGAAAAGCTGTATTGGAAGATTTAGATACACCTCATTGGGATAACTATAATCCAGAAACAGACAGTGCAGTTCATAAGTTGAAGAGAGCAATCTTTAAAGCTTATCTTGACCAAACCGATGATTTTAGAAGTTCAATTTTTGAGAATAAAAAATAGTTTTTACTGTTAGGAAATAAAATTAAAGAAGGTGATTACGCTTGTCATTATTTAAAAAAGAACGATTTTCGATCCGAAAAATCTGTGGGATTGTTGGTTCGGTATTACTCGGAAGTATCTTGGTTGCCCCGTCAATCATTCATGCTTCTACCTATCATTATGTTGAAAAAAGCGCTCTTACAAAGGAAGAACAAAGCAAGATTCAAGCAGGAATTCCTACTGATAATGAGGTAACTTATGCTCTTATTTATCAGCAGGAAACTCTTCCTGCAACAAGTTCATCGACTTCTGTGCTTACAGCTTTAGGTCTATTAGCTATTGGGAGTTTAGTTCTTTTAGTTCATAAAAAGAAAAAAGTTGCTAGTCTGTTCTTAGTTACTACTATCGGACTGATTAGTCTTTCTAGTATGCAAGCTCTCGATATAAGCAATCCTTTGAAAGCTCCAAGTAATGAAGGAGTAGTTCAAATTGCTGGATATCGTTATATTGGATACTTACCCCTTAATGATAATGCAATTTCAGAAATTCAACATAAGAATGAGGGGACAAAAAATGTTCCAGTATCTGAAATTCAAAGTATCCCTAATGAAGCGCCTAAAGCTGAGAAACCTAAATACACTGAGCCTGTAAGTACAGTCCCAGACGAAGCGCCTAAAGCTGAGAAACCTAAATACACTGAGCCTGTAAGTACAGTCCCAGACGAGGCGCCTAAAGTAGAAAAACCTGACTATACGCAACCAATAGGTGCAAACCTTGTAGAATCAGTAGTTCATGAAAAACCAGAGTACACTGAACCTGTAGGTACTGTTCCAGACGAGGCTCCTAAAGCAGAGAAGCCTGACTATACGCAGCCAATAGGTACAAACCTTGTAGAGCCAGCAGTTCATGAGAAACACGAATATACAGGTCCAATTGGCGGTAATTTAGTTGAACCAGCAGTTCATGAAAAACCAGCATACACTGAACCTGTAGGCACAGTTCCAGACGAGGCGCCTAAATCAGAGAAGCCTGACTATACGGAGCCAATAGGTACAAACCTTGTAGAGCCAGCAGTTCAACCGGCATTACCAGAAGCTGTTGTAACTGACAAAGGGGAACCAGAAGTTCAACCAGCGTTGCCAGAAGCTGTTGTAACTGATAAAGGGGAACCAGAAGTTCAACCAGCGTTGCCGGAAGCTGTTGTGACTGACAAAGGGGAACCAGAAGTTCAACCAGCGTTACCAGAAGCTGTTGTGACTGAGAAAGGGGAACCCGCAGTTCAGCCAGCATTACCAGAAGCTGTTGTGACTGAAAAAGGAGAACCCGCAGTTCAGCCAGCATTACCAGAAGCTGTTGTGACTGAAAAAGGAGAACCGGAAGTTCAGCCAGTGTTACCCGAAGCAGTAGTCACAGAAAAGGGAGAACCCGCAGTTCAGCCAGCATTACCAGAAGCTGTTGTAACTGACAAAGGCGAACCAGAAGTACAACCGGCCTTACCAGAAGCTGTTGTGACTGACAAAGGGGAACCAGAAGTTCAACCAGCGTTACCAGAAGCTGTTGTGACTGATAAAGGGGAACCAGAAGTTCAACCAGTGTTACCCGAAGCAGTAGTCACAGAAAAGGGAGAACCAGAAGTTCAAGCTGAGTTGCCAGAATATACGTCAAAAGTTGCTCCAACTTTGACTTTAGATAAGGTTACAGAAGATGCGATGGATCGTTCAGCTAAATTGGATTACACTCTTGAAAATACAGGTAATGCTGAAATCAAGAGCATTATAGCTGAGATTAAAGATGGGAATACTGTTGTTAAGCGAGTTGATTTATCTAAAGAAAAATTGACAGACGCTATTCAAGGTTTGGATTTATTCAAAGATTATAAAATTGCAACAACAATGACTTACAACCGTGGTGAAGGTGATGAAACATCTAAATTAGATGAAAAACCTTTACGTTTAGAGTTGAAAAAAGTTGAAATTAAAAATATCGCATCTACTAATTTAGTGAAGGTAAATGATGATGGTACTGAAACACCTAGTGATTTCATGAGCGAAAAACCTTCTGATGAAGATGTGAAGAAAATGTACTTAAAAATCACTAGTCGTGATAATAAAGTAACACGTTTAGCAGTTGATAAAATTGAGGAAGTAACTGAAGAAGGTCAAAAACTTTATAAAATTACGGCTGAAGCTCAAGATTTGATTCAACACATTGATCCATCTAAGGCGCGCAATAAGTATGTTTATTATATAGAAAAACCCCATCCTAAAGAAGATAATGTCTACTATAACTTTAAAGATTTAGTAGAGGCTATGAATGTTAATAAAAATGGTACATTTAAAATCGGAGCAGATTTGAATGCAACGAATGTACCAACACCTAACAAACAATATGTTCCAGGTACGTTTAAGGGACATCTATCAAGTGTTGATGGTAAACAATATACAATTCATAACATTGCCCGTCCCTTATTTGACCGTGTTGAAAATGGTTCTGTGAAAAATATTAATTTAGGTAATGTGGATATCAATATGCCTTGGGCTGACGGAATAGCACCTGTTGCCAATATGGTGAAAAATGCAACTGTTGAAGATGTTAAGGTAACTGGTAGTGTAGTTGCTAATAACAATATTGCGGGTATCGTCAATAAAATCGATAGTGGTGGTCAGTTGACAAATGTAGCCTTCATCGGTAAACTCACGGGTGTTGGTGATAAAGGTCAATATATGGCTGGTATTGCCGGTGAGATTTGGAGAGGTAATGTTGCAAAAGCATATGTCGAGGCTGATATTGTTGCCAACAGAGCCCGTATAGGTGGTTTAGTTGCTAAAACAGATAATGGTAACGACTCTATGGGAATTGGTAAATATGGTTCAATTCGTAAATCAGTCACCAAAGGAACCATTAAGACTAAAGTTTTGTTTGAAACAGGTGGATTTATCAATAGCAATCTTCCTTTTGGTAAACTGGAAGATAATATTTCAATGATGAGAGTTGAAAATGGTGAAGAGTTCTTTGGTTCTTCAGATTTGGACTACGATGGTGGTTATTTCACAAATGGATGGTTAGAGCGTAACTTTGTTGTCAAAGGTGTCAGTTCAGGTAAGCATTCATACAAACGTTCTCGTGACAAAATTAAAGAAATTAATCAAGATGAAGCTAACAAGAGAATTGCAGCCTTTAATATTACTGCTGATAAATACGAAATCAACGAACCTGTGGTCAATCGCTTAAATCGTTTAACCAGAAGAGAAGATGAATATAAGTCAACCCAAGACTATAAAGTAGATCGAGATCTGGCTTATCGTAACATTGAAAAACTTCAACCGTTCTACAACAAAGAGTGGATTGTCAACCAAGGTAACAAACTTGCAGAAGATTCAAACTTAGCTAAGAAAGAAGTCCTTTCTGTTACGGGAATGAAGGATGGTCAATTCGTGACCGATTTATCGGATATCGATAAAATAATGATTCACTATGCAGATGGTACAAAAGAAGAAATGGGGGTCACACTCAAGGATTCTAAAGTCCAACAAGTGCGTGAATATAGCGTATCTGGTCTTGGTGATGTTGTCTATACACCGAATATGGTTGTTAAAAATCGAGACAAACTGATTGCAGATGTGAAAGAGAAGTTATCTTCAGTCACATACGATTCGCAAGATGTTCGTAAAATTATTGGAAATCCAGCTGATTTGTATCTAGAAGAAAGCTTTACTGACGTCAAAGACAATCTTGATAAATTTGTGAAAGCTTTAGTCGAAAATGAAGATCATCAATTGAATAGTGACGAAGCTGCGATGAAAGCACTTGTGAAGAAAATTGACGATAATAAAGCGAAAATTATGATGGCTCTATCTTACTTGAACCGTTACTATAACATTAAGTATACTGACAACAGTATGAGTATCAAAGACATTATGATATTTAAACCTGACTTCTACGGTAAAACACCAAGTGTATTAGATCGCTTGATTAACATCGGGTCTAGCGAGAAGAACTTAAAGGGTGACCGAACTCAGGATGCTTATCGTGAAATCATTGCAAGTAATACTGGTAAAGGTAGTCTTCGTAACTTCCTAGAATACAACATGCGTTTGTTTACAGAGGATAAAGACATTAATGATTGGTTTATCCACTCAGCTAAGAATGTTTATGTTTCAGAACCTAAAACTACAAATCCTGACTTTATTAATAAACGTCATAGAGTCTTTGATGGGCTAGATAACGGTGTTCATGGTCGTATGATTTTACCACTTCTAACGCTTAAAGATGCCCATATGTTCTTAATTTCAACATATAACACGATGGCGTACAGTTCATTTGAGAAATATGGAAAACATACAGAAGAAGCTCGAAACGAATTTAAGAAAGAAATTGATAAAGTTGCTAAGGGACAACAAACGTATCTTGATTTCTGGTCCAGATTAGCTCTACCTAATGTTCGTGATAGATTACTTAAGAGTCAAAATATGGTACCGACACCAGTTTGGGATAACCAAAACTACCATGGAGTCGACGGTGCCAACAGCATGGGGTACGGAAAGAACGGGGCAATTATCAGACCTATTAGAGAATTGTATGGTCCAACTGGCAAATTCCACGCAACAAATGGAGCCATGGGAGCTATGGCTAGTATTTACGATAGTGCAAACAATAATGACCAAGTTTACTTTATGGTAACTGATTTAATATCACAATTTGGTATTTCAGCCTTTACACATGAAACAACACACGTCAATGACCGAATGCTCTATTACGGAGGATACAGTCAACGTGTTGGTACAAATGCAGAAGCCTATGCACAAGGTATGCTGCAAACACCTGATAGTTCAACGACTAATGGTGAATACGGCGCACTTGGAATTAACATGGCTTACCATCGTCCAAATGATGGTAACCAATGGTACAACCCAGATCCTGACAAATTAAAGACACGTGATGACATTGACCGCTACATGAGAAACTACAATGAAGCTATGATGTTGCTTGATTATGTAGAAGCTGATGCTGTACTTCCTAAAATTAAGGGAGACAATAGTAAGTGGTTCAAGAAGATTGACAAAGAAATGCGCTCTAAGATTCAGTACAATGATCTTTTAGGTCCAAACCAATGGGATAGTGTCCGTGATTTGAAAGGTGAAGAAAAGGTAATGACTTTATCTAGCGTCAATGATTTAGTGGATAATAACTTCATGACGAAACATGGAAATCCAGGTAACGGACGTTATCGCCCTGAAGATTATGCTGTCAACTCAGCTTACGTAAATGTCAATATGATGGCTGGTATTTATGGTGGTAATACAAGCAAAGGTGCTCCTGGTTCATTATCATTTAAACACAATGCTTTTCGTATGTGGGGTTACTTTGGATATGCAAATGGATTCATTGGATATGTCTCTAGCAAATATCAAGATGAAGCTAATAGACAAAATAATAGCTTATTAGGAGATGATTTTATCATCAAGAAAGTATCTGGAGACAAGTTCAAGACACTTGAAGAGTGGAAGAGACATTGGTACGAGGAGGTTTTTGCTAAAGCTAAGAAAGGCTTTGAAGGTATCGATATTGATGGCGTCCATATCAGTAACTATGATGAGTTAAGGCCTTTATTTGATAAAGCAGTCGAAGAAGATTTGAAAAAAACAGATGACTTCTCTCATACTGTAGCTCTTAAATCTAAGGTATTCAAAGCCCTTCTTAAAAACACAGACGGTTTCTTTAACCAACTGTTTAAAAAAGACATTTAAATGTTTAGAATATAAAGGGAACAGTTTTTTGCTCCCTCTGAAAAGTCATCATTTGATGGCTTTCAAAAAGTACCTCAAAAAAGGTATTGCCAAGTTGCAATACCTTTTTTTGAGGCTCTTTTATCTTGTCCTTGTTTCAATTGACGATACCACATTATGTACTGTTTTGCTTCATTTTATTATAAAAGGACTTAGTCCTGTGCAGTACAGAACTAAATCCTTTCAATAATTATTTGTGCAACTTTTTGGGGTTAGTAAAGAGAAGCTCGTTTTTGTTCATTCTCTTTCTGTGTCAAGTCTCTTAATCTTTATTTTCGTATGGCAAGATCAAGTTCAAGATGATTCCCGTCATGGCTGATAGGGCAGTACCTGAAAGGGTAACTGGACCGAGTTTAAGGATAGCTCCTCCAAGTCCAAGGACCAACATAGCACTTGTGATGATTAGGTTACGCATTTGAGCAAAATCAACACGTTCTTTAATCAAGACTTTCAAACCGTTGCTGGCGATAACTCCATAGAGAAGGATTGACATACCACCAAGTACAGCGTTTGGAATGGTTGAAATCAAGGCAGTGAATTTACCAAGGAAGCTAAGGGCAATCGCGATAAAGGCAGCGTTACGGATAACTGAGACAGAAGCGATACGAGTCATACCGATAACCCCTGTATTTTCTCCGTAAGTTGTATTGGCTGGTCCACCAAGGAAGGCAGAAACTGAAGTTGCGATACCGTCACCAAGAAGAGTACGGTGAAGACCTGGTTCTTTCAAGAATTGACGGCCACAGATTTGACCCAAAACAGTATGGTCTCCGATATGTTCAGAAATTGTTACGATAGCGATTGGCAAGATAGCGATGGTTTCTGGACCAAAGTAAAGATTGTATTCTTTAAAGGCACCACCAGTGCTAAATGGCAAGTAGAAACCAGGAATTTCGAACCAGTTGGCTTTAAGAACTGGTGTAAAGTCAACCAAACCAAGAGTTAGTGCGAAGAGGTAACCACCGATAATGGCAAATAGGAATGGAATGATTCGTAGGAAGCCTTTTCCCTTTGTATTGATAAAGGCAGCAATCAAGAAAGTAACAACTGCTACAAGAGCATTTTTCCAGTTTCCATCAGCTACAAGACCAGCGTTGGTAACAGCTGAACCTGCAAGTCCAAGACCGATAACGATGATCATAGGTCCGATGATGATTGGTGGCAAGAGTTTATCAATCCATTTTGTACCTGCAAAACGAACACCAGCAGCCACAAGGACATAGACCAAACCAGTCAAGATAACCCCTGTTTGGGCAGCAGATACATCACCACCCATTTCTTTCATAGCAAGTGACATTGCTGTGATAAAGGCAAATGAAGAACCTAGATAAACTGGAACTTTAAAACCAGTTGAAATCATGTAGATGAGTGTCCCAACACCTGAAGCAAAAAGGGCAACAGATACAGGCATTCCCAAAATCAATGGTACCAAGATGGTCGCACCAAACATAGCGAAAACGTGTTGGAAACTAAGGAGAATTCCTTTGCCAGCCGAAGGACGTTGGTCAACGTCTAGTAACAAATCAACAGTTGATTCTTGTTTCATATAAACCTCACTTTTGGGCATCAAAAAAGAGCCCATTATTTTACAGCAATAGGCCCTCAGAGTAAGACTTCTCTAAAATCTAGACTTTAAAGAGTTTTAAATATTTCTGCGTCTTCGTCACCTCACGGGATGACATTAAAAACCTTTGCTTTTGATAGTATAGCAAAAATTACAAACTTTGTAAATATTTTTTTACTAAAAAGATTAAAGCGGGCGTTTATTGGGCATGCCAGCCTTACGTGGATATTTATTTGGCGTTTCTTTTTTCTTTTCTACCACTGTGATGTAGCGCGGATCTCCATTAGGTAGAGCGTAGCTGAGATTGTCTTCGACCTTACTAAAAAGGAGGTTGAGGGCATTCTTAGCTTCTAATAATTCCTCAGGGGCATTGCTGGCCTTGAGTGCCAATAGTTTTCCGCCAACTTGCAGGTAAGGAATTGTCAATTCAGATAAAACCTGCATGCGAGCAACCGCACGAGCTGTTACAAAATCATATTGAGCACGGAAGTTCTTGTCTTGGGCCAAGTCTTCTGCACGTCCATGGTAGAAATGAACACCGTCTAAATCCAGTTCTTGAGCCAAAAGTTGGAGGAAGTTGATGCGCTTATTGAGTGAATCAATGATAGTTACATCTAGCTGAGGATAGAGAATTTTCATCGGCAGACTAGGAAATCCTGCCCCAGCCCCGATATCAAGCAGTTTGATAGTTTCATTGGGAATCAAGCCTTGCAGAATAGGTGCAATCGAATCATAAAAATGTTTGAGATAAACTTCTTCTTTATCTGTAATAGCTGTCAAATTAATCTTTTCATTCCACTCGACCAAGAGCTCAAAATAACGATCAAATTGTTTTTTTTGCTGGTCCGAAAGTGGAAGATTTTGCTCGGCAAGCAGGTTGTAAAATGTTTCTGGTTTCATAGTTATTTCCTTCTTTAGTATCATCTTATTTTACCACAATCATTAAAAATTTGATATACTGGTACTAATCTAAAAGTAGAAAGGACTTATATAATGACTTGGATTATTCTTGGAGTTTTGGCTCTTGTTGTTATTTTTGTGATTGTTAGCTATAACGGTTTGGTTAAGAATCGTATGCAAACAAAGGAGGCTTGGAGTCAGATTGATGTTCAGTTGAAACGTCGAAATGATCTCTTGCCAAACTTGATTGAGACTGTAAAAGGTTATGCTAAATATGAAGGTTCTACCCTTGAAAAGGTGGCAGAACTACGTAACCAAGTGGCGGCAGCGACTTCACCAGCAGAAGCTATGAAAGCTAGTGATGCCCTCGCTCGTCAGGTTTCAGGTATTTTTGCAGTTGCAGAAAGCTATCCAGATTTGAAAGCTAGTGCCAACTTTGTTAAATTGCAAGAGGAGTTGACAAACACAGAAAATAAAATTTCTTACTCTCGTCAACTCTACAACAGTGTTGTCAGCAACTACAATGTAAAATTAGAAACTTTCCCAAGCAATATTATCGCTGGAATGTTTGGATTTAAAGCAGCAGATTTCCTTCAAACTCCAGAAGAGGAAAAGGTAGTACCTAAAGTTGATTTTAGCGGTTTAGGTGACTAAGATGTTGTTTGATCAAATTGCAAGCAATAAACGAAAAACGTGGATTTTGTTGCTGGTATTTTTCCTACTCTTAGCTCTTGTTGGCTATGCGGTTGGTTACCTCTTTATGCGGTCTGGGATTGGTGGTTTGGTTATCGCACTGATTATCGGCTTTATCTATGCCTTGTCCATGATTTTTCAATCGACAGAGATTGTCATGTCCATGAATGGAGCGCGTGAGGTTGATGAGCAAACGGCACCAGACCTCTACCATGTAGTAGAAGATATGGCTATGGTCGCTCAGATTCCTATGCCTCGTGTTTTCATCATTGATGATCCAGCCTTAAATGCCTTTGCGACAGGTTCTAACCCTCAAAATGCGGCTGTTGCTGCGACGTCAGGTCTCCTAGCTATCATGAATCGTGAAGAACTAGAAGCTGTTATGGGACATGAAGTCAGTCATATTCGTAATTACGATATCCGCATTTCGACTATTGCTGTTGCCCTGGCCAGTGCTATCACTATGCTTTCTAGTATGGCAGGTCGTATGATGTGGTGGGGTGGTGCAGGTCGCAGACGAAGTGACGATGACCGAGATGGAAATGGCTTAGAAATCATTATGCTCGTGGTTTCACTACTAGCTATTGTTCTGGCACCTCTCGCTGCAACCTTAGTGCAACTAGCTATTTCTCGTCAGAGGGAATTCCTAGCTGATGCTTCCAGTGTTGAGTTGACGCGCAATCCTCAAGGGATGATAAATGCTCTACGTAAGTTAGACAATAGTAAACCTATGAGTCGTCCTGTAGATGATGCCAGCAGTGCACTTTATATCAATGATCCCAAGAAAGGTGGAGGATTCCAAAAACTCTTTTATACCCACCCACCTATCTCAGAGCGGATTGAGCGTTTGAAACATATGTAATACTCTTCGAAAATCTCTTCAAACCGCGTCAACGTCGCCTTGCCGTGTATATGTTACTGACCTTCGTCAGTTCTATCTACAACCTCAAAGCAGTGCTTTGAGCAACCTGCGGCTAG
>OCJN01000077.1_pt1 | contig 59279 bp, 53 predicted proteins | sample 1480731 | NCBI WGS metagenome assembly OCJN01 (sample SAMN05301479, study PRJEB22388) | human skin metagenome | isolation source: Infant 1 DOL 23 skin | host: Homo sapiens | place: USA: Pittsburgh, Magee-Womens Hospital of UPMC | collected 2013/2014 | reverse complement strand
TTTGTCCTTTCTCGAGCTTAGCTTTTCTTCAACCCACTACAGTTGACAAAGAGCCAGAATAGTTTCATAATAGGCCTTTCTCACATTTCAAAGAGTATTCTATTGAAACCAGTCTAACAAAAAAAGCGGGAGTCCCCACTTTTTTGTAATATATTTTTTCTGAAAATAGAAACTCTAGCTTCTAGATACTAGAATTATCAATCAATCTACAAGGCTATTTATTTTTCATCGGTCGATGTATTTGGAATATATTACAAATCTTTATTTGAAAGCTGATTTGCAAAATAGTTTTCATAGTATCTTGCACCATCTACATACTCTAAATCTTGTAAGATTGTAATGCCCCTCCGGATTTTTTCAAGACCCTTATTTTCTACTTTAAAAATAGTATCATAGTACCCTTTAGCAATCATATAAATGATTTTAAGATAAGCTTCAGATTCTGGCAATTCTCGTTTTTCAATCTGAAAAACAAAATAGTCTGCTTTTAATTTATCCTTTTCCTCTATCGCTTTAAAGAGTCCATTAATCAAAATGGTATCGATACCAACTTTGTTACTAGGTAAAGAGCCTAATAAATCTGTCTTTTGTAACATCTCCCTAGAATATTTAAAGTAGAGGGGCAGAGGAAACAAAGTAGAAATCGTTGAAAATAGTTCCAATTCATAATTTCCCCAGATATCAATAGTAAAAAAATAGTCATAGAGAAAAGCTAGTTCTTCATCCGTTGCTCTTATTTCTGAATCAAAAAACACAAGAAGGCTTTTGATACGAATCATTTGTAAAAGATAGCTCTTTTCACCACTTAATCTATACTTTTGAGTCATCTCTTCATACAAGGAATGGAGAGAATCAATCCCTTCTCTATCATATAGTTCCCAGAGATTTTCTTGAAAAGCCAAAGCCTTTTTCTGAGAAAAACCACGTACCAAGTACATAAATTCATTCAAATCAGAGTGGATGTTATCTAAGGCAGTAATCAATTTCATAGAGGATAAGTCTGCTTCTCCACGCTCAAATTTGCTCAGCATGGAATAAGTAAACTCTCCTCCCGTAGCCTCCTGTAGAGATACATTCCGACTCTTTCTCAATTCTTTAAAAATTTCTCCCAGATTTTGCATATTGACTCCCCACAATTCTTAACTCTCTAACTCATAAAAGCGACGATTGATAGCAACCTGTACAGAGAATTTTAAGTCTTGACTATAACGACAACTCTTATGAATGATGTACAGATGTCCTAGCTATTTTTATCTATGACTCAATTTCTTAGTCAAGAAATCTCCCAAGAATTGGATTGCAAAGATAATCAAAATGATAATGATAGTTGCCAAGATGGTCACATCGTGATTGTAACGGTTGAATCCATAAGCGATGGCTACGTTACCGATACCACCAGCGCCAACCGCACCAGCCATAGCTGTTTCCCCAACAAGGGAAATCAAGGTCACAGTCGTCACACGGATCAAATCTGGAAGACCTTCTGATAGGTAAACACCTACGATATCCCAGAATGTCGCTCCACTCGCTTGAGCCGCCTCAATGACACCGCCATCCAGTTCAGCTAAGACAACCTGCACCTGACGGGCAAAGAAAGCAAAGACTGCAAAAGAAAGCGGTACGATAGCCGCATTTGGACCAATGCTTGTTCCTACGATTAGATGAGAAAAGGGTGACAAGACTGCCAAGAGAATGATAAATGGAACCGCACGGAAAATAGAGGTGATTTTATCCAAAATCCAGAAAACGACTTTATTTTCCAAGACACCACCTGGCGCTGTCAAGACGAGGAAGAGACCTGCAACAAGCCCCAAGAAACCTCCGATGATGAAGGAAAGAACTGTCATATAAAGGGTTAGGTAGATGGCTGTTCCCCAGCCTGCTTGACCAGCCCAGCCCATTTTATAAACATTTGGTAAATAGGTTTGAATCAATGATTCCATCTTACTGTCCTCCCTTCAATACTTTTAGCTGTACGCCTGCTTGACGAATGGCTTCTTGGGCACCTGCCAACGCTGCTTTTTCACCTGACAAGACCACAACTAATTCTCCAACAGGAGTACCATCGAGAATTTCGATATTTCCATAGAGGATATTAGCCGTTACTTGGTAATGCTTGTACAATTCATTCAAAAGTGGCTCGTCTGTTGAAGCACCCGCATACTTGAGTTGCACCAAGAGACTGTTTTCAGACAAATGTTCCACGATTTCTTGCTTCTCGATTTTGACCATGGCTTCGTCAATACCTGTAGCTGTTGAGATAAAGTCTTGAGTCAAAGGTTGTTTAGGGTCTGAGAAGATTTCAAGAACACTACCCTCTTCAATCAAATGCCCATCCTGCATAACTGCCACACGATTGGCAATATCTTTGACAATCTGCATTTCATGCGTAATCAAGACAACAGTCAAGCCTAATTTTTGGTTCAAATCTTGCAACAAGGCCAAAATCTGCTTGGTTGTCTTAGGGTCAAGGGCAGAAGTTGACTCGTCTGAAATCAAGATTTTTGGATCATTGGCCAAGGCACGCGCAATGGCCACACGCTGCTTTTGCCCTCCAGATAGTTGTGAAGGGTAGTTTTCAGCACGGTCTGCCAAGCCAACCAAGTCCAACAACTTAGCTACTTTAGCCTTCTTTTCTTCCTTGCTGAGTCCAGAATGTTTAAGGGCAAAGGCTACATTCTCCTCTGCTGTCTTTTGGCTCATCAGGTTAAAATGCTGGAAAATCATCCCAATATCTTGACGTTTACGACGCAACTGCTCTGCCGTCAAGGTCACCTTGCCATCAAAAATCACATCGTCGTCAATGGTAATTTTCCCTGCAGATGGTTTTTGCAAGAGGTTAATCACCCGTACAAGGGTTGATTTCCCTGCTCCAGAATATCCAACAATTCCGTAGATATCCCCTTCTTGGATGTGAATGGTCACATCCTTGACCGCTGTGATGGTTCTCTTCTTCTGATGAAAAGTCACATCGATCTGATCTAACTTGATAATATCTCTACTCATAGCTTCTAATCAGCTCCTCTACTAATTCAATATGGGTGTAGTAATCGGCGATTCGCACGTTTTCATCTCCACCGTGGTCTCGACTATTGGCATTTCCTAGACCGAAGGCCACCATTGGCACCTCTAGGGCATCAAAGACCGTATGCATTGGCCCTGTCCCCGCTGTCGTCGGCAAGACTGAAACGCCCTGTGGATAGAATTTCTTAGCCAACTCGATCACATTGAGAATAGCTGGCGCGCTCATATCGCTTCGATAGCTCATCTCTCCCAAGGTATAGTATAATTCTACCTTATCAAAACCATTTTTGTCTAGCTGTTTCCGAATTTTTTCCAGAACATCATGCGGTTCTAGACCAGGAACCAAACGAACCTCTAGCTTGGCACTGGCTTCTGCAGGTAATATCGTTTTGACTCCTTGTCCTTGGTAACCTGACTGAATCCCTTCGATATTGAGAGCAGGTTCAAAAAAGAAACGTTTTAGAAAGGCTGCGCGATCCTCTTGTAAGAGAGGCAATTCCAAACCATAAATCTGGCTGATTTCCCCTGGATTTCGTTGGGCGTAAGTATCCACCAAGGCCAATTCACGTTCATTTGGCTCTTGAACTTCTTCGTACAAACCTTCAACCAAGATACGGCCATCTGCAGCACGAAGAGACTGTAAGGCTTGAAGGAGATACCAGGGAGCTGATTCCACAACCCCACCATAACTAGAGTGGATATCAACATCAGCGCTTTTCACCTTGGCATCAAAGGTCACAATCCCCTTATTTCCACCAGAAATTTCCAGCTGTTCCAAAGCATTTTTGGTCCCTTGTTCCCAGACCAATAAATCTGCACCACGGAGTTTATCCGCATGTTTTTCCAGATACTTATCTAGATCTGTCGAAGCCGATTCCTCCGCTCCCTCCATGATAAAACTGATATTGACAGGTAGGTCATCATGGTGCTGCATATATTTTCTCAAAGCACTCAAGCGAGCTGTGATATGGCCCTTATCATCATCAACCCCACGCCCATACATGAAGCCATTGCGGACCGAAAGAGTAAAGGGATCCTCTGTCCAGACCTGATCCCCATCCGCTGGCACAGTGTCATAGTGGTTATAGAAAATCAAGGTTTTGGCATCTGGACGCGAACTCTTGAAATGCGCCATGACAAAGGGCGCCGTATAAGTCTCATCAATCTCCACTTCAGCCCCAACACGTTTGAAAATCTCACCCAGATAGTTTGCGACTTCCTTAAGTCCGACCTGCTGGGCAAAGACCGATTTCTTAGAAATCAAGGTTCGCAAAACCTCAAAATAATGCTGGGCTACATGATCCTTTTCAAATTTTTCAATCTGTTCTTGTTCACTAGGAAAAACCATATTCTCTCTACCTTTCTATGAACCTATAGTCTTCTTTACAATCCCTGCTCTATACAAAAGCAAGAGGTGGAATTTTCTCTCCCACCTCCCTGTTTCTTATTACCAAACTGGTTGATCCAAACCGTCTGATGTTTCTTCGATAACTTTTTTCACGTCATCTGTGTGGTAAGCTGCGATCACTTTCTTGATAGCATCAGCCTTTGGTGATGTTTCCCAATCTTTTTTCGCAACGATGATGTTGTACCATTGTTTTGAGTTTTCATCAGCTTGTTCTTTGAAAAGTGCTTTCTTGTAGTCCAATTTTGCTTCTGTAACGAAGGTATTGTTTACAACGGCAGCGTCAACTGATGACAATGAACGAGCTGTTTGGCTAGCGTCCAATTCAGTGATTTTCAAGTTCTTTGGATTTTCTTTGATGTTGGCAACTGTTGCAAGAGCAGTTCCTGAAACATCCAATTTAATCAAGCCAGCTGATTGAAGCAAGTAAAGCGCACGGCTTTCGTTTGTAGCATCGTTCGGTACAGCGATTTCTCCGTTTGCTGGGATGTCTTCTACTTTAGTGTACTTGTTGTCACTTCCATTCAAACCTGAGTAAAGGCGGATTGGAGAGATGTAAGTATCTGCAATCGCTACAAGGTCTTTTCCGTTTTCTTTATTCCAGTTGTTCAAGAAGTTATAGTGTTGGAAAGCGTTCAAATCTACTTCGCCATCAGCAGTTGCCTTGTTTGGTTGTGAGTAGTCTGTGAACTCTGTAAATTCCAAAGTAATACCGTCTTTTTTAACCAATTCTTGGATTTTGTCCCAACGTTTTTCTTCAGAACCGCTACGGTTGACAGTTGCAATTTTGATAGTTGTTGCATTGTCTGCTTTCTTTTCTGAGTTTCCGCAAGCTGCAAGAGCCAAACCTGCGACTGCAGCAAGGGCTGCTACACCAAGCCATTTTTTAATTTTCATGATTCTTTCTCCTTAAAAATAATACCGTACTAGTATCTCACAATTTGTTTAATTTCACAAATTGTTATTAGATAGCCAGATATATAGTTTAAAACTATATCCCTAAAAACTGAGAAATCATCCACCTTATGCAGAATGGATGATTTCAAGAAATTATTTAATATCAGCTTCTGCTGGTAGATAAGTGTCTCCGAAGAATTGTTTTGACAATTTTTCAAGAGTTCCGTCTTTGTAGAGTTCTTGGATACGTTTGTCTACAAATGTTTTCAACTCATCTTGACCTTTAGCAAGAAGTGGGTAAACGTAAGGTTGTTGGTCGCTTGGAAGTTCGATAACTTTCAAGTTGTCCAAACCTTGGTTCTTGATGACTGTTTCAACACCGATTTTATCAAAAATCTTGTAGTCAAACTGACCATCGCTCAAGCGTCCCATGATCTGTTGGAAGTCTGCTCTAGTGTAGTTAAGGACAGTTGGATTATCCGCATGTTCTGTGTTGTATGCTTCCAATTGTTTAGCTGAGGTTGTTCCTTGAACGACTTCAGTAGATTTTCCACCGATATCATCAAGAGACTTGATGCTAGTGTCGTCCTTCTTCACAACAAGAACGTTAGGGTTTTTAGCAGTTGGTGCTGCGTAGAGGTATTTCTCTGCACGTTCTTTGGTATAACTGAGGTTGTTAACGGCCATTTGGTAACGATCGCTATCAAGTCCTGGGAAAATCCCTGACCACTCTGTCTTTTCAAACTTGACAGTATACTTGTCTGAGTCTTTAAAGATAGCACGAATAAGCTCAATCTCGTAACCTGTCAATTCACCATTTTCTTCATAGATAAATGGTTTTGGTGATCCGTTAGTTGCAACGATGATTTCTTTCTTGCTAGCTGCTTCTCCTTCTTTCTTAGCACCACCTGAGCAAGCTGCTAGAACGCCTGCAGCAATAAGCCCTAGGGCCGCAAGAGATGAGTATTTAACGATTTTTTTCATGTCATTTCCTCCAAAATAGAATACCTTATTATCTTATCAGAAAAAAAGTAATTATGCCATTATATGATATCTATCTCTGTGATAGATTTTCTTTATAGCCCATTTAAAATAGTAAACGTAGGACGGCAATCAAGACAACTCCAAAAAGAACTGTTCCGACTAAATTGCGGTAGCGTAAGGCTACCCAAGCGGTTGGAAAGACTGCCAAGAAGTCTAGCCATTTAATTTGAGGAAGACTCCCAACCTTTCCTGTCACTACACTTGAAAGAATCAAGGCAAAGATAATAGAAACGGGCAAGAACTTCAAAAAACGCTCAACGATCGCAGGCAAGCCCTTATACTTGACCAAGATGAAGGGAATCATACGGGGAATCCATGTCACCAAGCCAGAGAAAATAACTGCTAATAAAAGATACTTACTGACCATCTAAAACCACCCCCATTGTACAACCTAGCAAGGTCGCAAACAGAACAGCTAGTGACTGAGACACCACTGTCAAGAGCAAAAAGAATGACACCGCAACAACTGCTAAGATAACGAGCAGGTTGCGGACAGGAATCCGTCTTTGCATAATCTGGAATTGCGAAGCAAAAATTCCGATGAACATCCCAACAAGAGCAAAATCTAAACCAAAGATTTCTGGATTTGGCAGCAGGCCACCCAGAGCCGTTCCGACTACTGTTCCCACAAACCAAGCCACATAGCTGTTAAGATTGTTTCCGTGCATCCACATAGGATTGACCTTGTCTGCATGGGCCAATTCGCCCATCAAAACGCCATAAGTCTCATCTGTCAAGAGGCTAGACATGCCGATATTTTGCCAGAGACTGGTATGACGGAAATAGGTCGATGCGTGCAAGCTCAACAAAAAGAGACGCAAATTGATCAAAAAGACCGTCATAGCAATAGCTGCTACAGGTGCTTGAACCGCAATCAGTGCCAACATGGCAAACTGGGCACTCCCAGCATAAACAAAGAGGCTCATCAAGCCCATCTCAACAGGTGTCACATAGGGTGCACCAATAATCCCACAGGCCAGTCCGATACTAACATATCCAAGGGCCGTTGGCATGGCTGCCTGCGCCCCCTCCCAAAATCCTTTTTCTTTCATCTTCTCCTCATATTGTCTTAATAATACTCAATGAAAATCAAAGAGCAAACTAGGAAGCTAGCCGCAGGTTGCTCAAAACATTGTTTTGAGGTTGCAGATAGAAGCTGACGCGGTTTGAATTTGATTTTCGAAGAGTATGAGTAGGCTGAAAAGGCTCCAGCCACAGTATGGACTATTATAACACATTCAGGAAAGAGAAAAAAGTCTGCTGATTGTAGCTATCATAAAAAGACTGGCAATCCAGTCTCAAACATATATTATAGAAATTCTCCGCTAGATACTTTCACGGATATTCAAGAGCATGGCAAAGGCAACTAGAAGAAATAGCAATAAAACAAAGCTAACTGCCAAAGTTCCAAAGCTAGTAGCAATGGTAACCAAAGCTATTGTAAATAAGCTCGGTAAAACAACCGTAATAGCACCGATAGAGGATTGAACTGCTCCCATTGACTCCTCAGGTATTTGTTTAAAAATGAGTTCCTGTAATCGAGGAGAGAGAATACCTGCGAAAAAGGCATCCAAGGTACTAAAGATGAGAATCCAGTCAAAACGAACTGTGGCAAATCCTACTAGAAGAAGCAACTGGATAACAAGTGAGGCATAGAGAGCTGTTTTTATAGAAATCGTATTTTTCAGATAGCCACTTACAAGGCTTCCGACAATCAGGGCTGACAGTTCAAAAGTGGATAGCAAAGCAAGAGATTGACCTGTTTGTAAATTCAAAAAGAGTTGTTTTCTCAAAAACAGAGTAGAAACAGGAACTGTAACATTTATCACTGCTTGACTAATAGAGATAATAAACAAAACCAAGAGCACCTTATTCATCTTCCATATCAATTTCGATGACTGGACCAAATGCTGGCAAAAGGATTTTACAGAGAGTCCTTCTTGATAGCTAATCGTTTTTTCTACTTTCAAGAGGTCATTTTTTATGAATAGGATACCTAAAAATGCGATTAAAAAGGTAAGAGCGTTCAGTAAGGAAATAAACTGGATGGATAGAATACCTAATAAGACTCCTCCTAAAATATTACTAATTGTTTTCACTAAACTAACAGTTGACTGTTTAAATCCAATAGCTTCTGCCAGATGGTCTTGCCCAATAATTCTAATGAAAATCGGAGTGAGCATGGCGCCTGAAAAATAGCTCAATGTGTCAGACAAGAGGTTAATCAGACAAATAAATGCTACTAGCAACAAGGAGAAAGACTGCCCTGAAAGCGATAGGGACACTATAGAGTAAAGCAAAAATTTTGCAAAACTAATAATTGTATATTTTAGGACACGATGATGTTGAAAATCCGCCAAAACTCCCAGAAAGATTTGTAGAACTTGGGGAAGGGTTTCTGAAATCGTGATAAGTAAAATCGCCAAAGGGGCAAAAGAGGCATCTGCCACATAATTCAGGAAGGCCAGATAAAAAATCGTATCCCCAAGCGTTGAAATCCACTGGTTGATAGTTAATTGCCTAAAATCTCTATTTTGAAGAAATACTTTCATTACAACTCCTTTTTAAATTCAAATGGGAATCTTTCCCCAAGAATAGACCGCGATACTACTAACAACCAAAATTACAGTAACATCAAAAGCTGACCAATACCATTGTAGACTATATGCAGTCCAATAGGCCAATAAATTGACTTTGTCATTCTAAATAAGACTGCAAATATAAGACCTCCACCCATATAGAAGACAAAGTCTGTCAAGACCCAACCGTGATTACTAATGTGCGAGACCCCAAATAAAACAGCGGAACCAAGTACATCTAACCCCCATTTCTTTCCTTTTTCCAGAGCAGTCATCACTAATCCACGATAAATCATGTCTTCAAAAATGGGACCTGCAATCACAGGATAAAAAAAATACATCAAAAATGCCGTAGCTCCTGTAAAAGTAGGAGCAGCATGTTGATAAGAAATTTCATTTCGAGTAGGTGGGAAAAGAAAAAAGGTGACAAAATTCCAAGCAACAAAAGCAAGCAGAGCTAGGAAGGAATAGAAAAGATAGGATCCTTTAAACTTTCTACTGTTGATTTTCTGCCATTTCCCCGACCAAATCATAACAATAAGAGCAAATAAAACCACAAGAAAATTCAACATCATATCCGACAGATAATAGGTAAAGTCAGATAGACCAGTAACAAGGTCGCTAGATAAAACCAGACCACTGAACTTCTGGTCAGCAATAACTAGTAGAGCAGCTATAATAAAGTAGTAGCGTGAGATTATCTTTTTCATCCTATTTTCTCCTATATTACGAAATAAAGAAAGCCCTAACCCAAACAAAGGCAAGGGCTTTAAATATCAATGACGACGATTAACAGTGGAAGAATCATGGTTAAAATATTTCTTCCAGAAATTAGTGATTGACCAAGGTGCTCCTAAGCCTACTCCAATTCCACCGCCTGGGTTAACCACAGTGTTGCCTCCTCTAACATCTTGCAACTCATCTTCTGTCAATTCCATTGTTTCTGCAAATTGTAAATTTAACATTTTTTACACTCCTTCAATTATTTTCATTTGTAAACCACTTCTGCGACCTAGGATTTGCTTCAAGTGCTTTACAAGGACAGTATAACACGAAAATTAGCTTATTTTAGAAAATCGCATATTTGACATTTTTTCTTGTAGCAATTTCTTATTTGCGATTTTGGTAGATTTGATTATTTCCCTGGTATAATAAAGTTACTACTGACAAGGAGGCTAATAATATGAAAAAAAGAAAAATTCAACTAATACTTCTACTCATTACCGAATGGATTATCGTCTTCCCATTTCTAACTAATTGATAAGCTCTTTGTATTGCTGCAAACGCAATTCAAAAAGGGCTATCAATTGTGGATTTTCTAATACTTGCAGAGATTGGATAAAGTATTCAATCTCTTTTTGATTGCTTCCTTTGGTTTGAAGAAAGACACTCATCTTCTTTAAAAACTGCCACGATACTTTTTCAAAAACATCGTATGGACGAAGCATGCTCTCCAACTCGGCCTCAAAGATTGGAATATAAGAAAATAGCTTACGCTCCATGAGTTCTGATATAATATTCAGAAATCCACTTTTCATATACAGTCTATTATGTACTAACTCTTTAAATTCCTTGGATTTTTCAAGTAACGAGGTTGATAAAAATATCAAATCTTGGTTGCTCAAGAAGGGCATGGTATTGCAAAAGAGATAGAGTTCAAACCAGGTCCAAGACTCAATAGCATAGAGGTAGGTGGTCAAAAATTCGCTATCCTCCTCTGCTAGCGGATAGCTTTTATCTAAGGAATGGATGGCATCTTTGATTACAATAGCATTCAAACGACGATAGGTCTCTGCCATCTGTTCTTGCTTGACCTCCTCTAATAGTTGCTCTAAACCAGCTATATCTTGGTGGGCAAAGCGATCCACAACCTTTCTACCAATTTGCATATGTAGGGATTCTTGATAATTGTTGAGCTTATGACCAAACTCATCAAAATTCATATTGATCCCTTGGATGGCTAGGATCAACTTATCCGCAGATAGCATAGACTGCCCTAGCTCAAACTTTGACAACTGAGAGGCTGTTAGTCCAGCACAAGCCACATCTGACTGCTTGAGCTTTCTAGCCAAGCGCAATTCCTTGTAAAATTCCCCCAATTCCATTCTCTCAATCATCTTGCCACCTCCTATTTTTTATATAGTATATCATTATTTACACTCATTTGTCAAAATATTCTGACATTTAAGAGAGCAAAAAAGCCAGCCTTAAGCTGACTCCTTATTCCATGGTATCAAAAGCAAGACTTGGTTTGGCATTGAGGTCCAAGCTTGCAAAGTTTTCTTTGTTCCACTCGCTGACGCTGGCATAGGCAATCATTCCTGCATTGTCTCCGCAGAGGCGCAGAGGTGGAATGATGACCTTGACATCTGTGATTTCAGTTGCTAGGCGTTCTCTGAGGCCTTTATTGGCTGCCACGCCACCTGCCACAACCAGGGTTTTAACAGGGTATTTTTCCAAGGCCTTCTTGGTTTTTGCCATAAGAATATCCAAGACAGCTGCTTGAAAGGAAGCACACAAATCCTCTGTGGACAAGCTTTCTCCCTTTTGCTCGGCATTGTGGTGAAGATTGATAAAGGCAGATTTCAAACCTGAGAATGAAAACTCCAGATTATCTTCCTTAATCATGGCACGAGGAAAATCATAAATATCCTGTCCCTGATGAGCTAGCTCGTCAATCTCACGACCGGCAGGATAGGTCAAGTCCATGACACGGCCAACCTTATCATAGGCCTCACCAACCGCGTCATCTCGCGTTTCCCCAACAATCTTGTAGTCACCAGCCTCAGAAACATAAACCAACTCTGTGTGTCCACCGCTAACCAAGAGGGCTAACAAGGGAAACTCCAGAGGCTCCACGCTCTGAGCTGCCATGAGGTGACCAGCCATGTGGTTAACGGGAATCAGCGGAAGTCCATGTGCCCAAGCAAAGGCCTTAGCCGCTGACAAACCAACGAGTAAGGCTCCAACCAAGCCAGGTCCATAGGTAACCGCAACAGCTGTCACGTCCTCTTCGGTAATCCCTGCTTCTGCCAGAGCCTCCTCGATACAGGCTGTAACGACCTCGACATGGTGACGACTGGCTACTTCCGGCACTACGCCCCCAAAACGTTTGTGGCTCTCAATTTGACTAGCAATGACATTGGACAAGAGCTCATCGTCGTTTTTCAAGACGGCGACACTGGTCTCATCACAGGATGTCTCAAATGCTAAAATATATCTATCCTTCATCTATTTCTCTCTTCATGATGATGGCGTCCTCGACTGGGTCATGGTAGTAGGCTACTCTCTCCGCGATGACTGCCATCTTTTCTTTCTTGTAAAATGCTTGCGCTCGTTGATTTGACTTTCTGACTTCGAGGAAAATCTCCTTGTCTGTCGGCAATTGAGCAAACAAGGCTGACGCAATTCCCTGACCCTGATAGGCTCCTTTAACAGCGATTTGCAAGACTTCTGCCTCAAAAAGATTCTCCTGAACAGCTAGAAAGCCAATCACTTCTGCCCCATCATAAGCCAGAACATACCAAGTCTGGTCTTGGGACAGATCTGCTTGGATTTGCTCCAGCGTCCAAGGGCTGACTGGGTAAACAGCTATCATAACAGCGTAGATGGCTTGAGCCAAGTCAGGTCGCTGTTGGATTCGTTTGATTTCTATCATAGGCGTTTAATGTAAGACTCGCCAGACTCGGTATGGTTCTTGAGCCAGTTTTCCTCAGCCTCGACACGCTTGAGGTAGTTCGGCACAAAATCATGCAAGGAGTCTGCTTCCTTGTCCCAGGCCCAGAGAGCTAGATTAGCTGCATTTGGCAAGGTTTCTTTGAGATTAGTCCTTGGCAAGTGTTCTTGAATCTGCTCCACAAAGGGGCCAACTTCTCCGACAAAGGTTACTTGACTAGCACCCTTGATTAACTCAATCACTCGCTCAAAGGGCAGGTGTGCTTCTGGCATGACAGGTTTGGCATTTTCATAAAATCCTGCATAAACATTATTGCGACGAGCATCCATCAAAGGGACGAACAAGCCTTCTTGTTGGTAGGGCACCAGAGCCAAGAGGCTAGACATACCAACTAACTCAATGTTCAGGGTATGAGCCAAAGTCTTAGCAGTTGCTACCGCAATTCGCAAACCTGTGTAGCTACCTGGCCCTTCCGCTACCACGATTCTATCCAAATCCTTGGGCGTCCAATCCAAACTTGCCATCAAAAAATCAATGGCAGGCATGAGGGTAATACTGTGATTTTTCTTAATATTAATCGTCGTCTCGGCAAGAACCTGCTTGTCCTCTAAAATAGCGAGAGAAAGAGCCTTGCTGGACGTATCAAAAGCTAATACTTTCATAACATATTCCTATCTTTTGGTCTGCTTACTATTATACTACAAAAGCTGGCACATGGGAATTTTCTTCAAGCCCCAAACAAAAATGCCCCAGCATGAGCAGGGCATCTAAGCATTTAATCCAAAGTAAAATACAAACCAAACGACATAGGTTACGAGGAGGAGAAAAATCGAGTAGAGAGTCACAAAGGTAATTTTCCACAAGAACTTGGTTTGTCGTCGTTCCAGTTTGGCAAATAGAAGATTCCCCGCATAAACGCAAGCAACAAAAACAATAAAAGCTACCAAGCGAGCTCCGATAGCAAAAGCAAATAAGTTATACATAGGGCAACCTCCTTGACTTAAAAACTATATGGAATTATGACAAGCAATAAATTCCACTCCCGTTATCAATATAACACATTTTCTTTATTTTTGCAAGCGCTTACTAAAGAAGCCGACCTATGACTTTCTCGTTTCCGTCTTTTACTAATTTTTCATTTTGTGGTATAATTGAAATAATTGTAACGAATCAAGGTCAATCTAGACAAAAAATGAAATGAAATCAAGCAATTCTCTGCTAAAAGTTTGGAATAAGCTGACCTGTAAATAGAAAGGAACTATATGATTTACAAAGTTTTTTATCAAGAAACAAAAGAACGTAGCCCACGTCGTGAAACTACACGCGCACTTTACCTAGACATCGATGCTAGCTCAGAACTTGAGGGCCGTATCGCTGCTCGTCAACTTGTCGAAGAAAATCGCCCAGAGTACAATATCGAGTATATCGAACTCTTGTCTGACAAATTGCTAGATTACGAAAAAGAAACTGGCGCCTTCGAAATTACGGAGTTCTAATATGGCCTATACTCTTAAACCTGAAGAAGTCGGCGTTTTTGCCATCGGTGGTCTGGGAGAAATCGGGAAAAATACATACGGGATTGAATACCAAGATGAGATTATCATCGTCGATGCTGGGATTAAATTCCCAGAAGATGACTTGCTTGGTATCGACTATGTTATTCCTGACTACTCATACATCGTGGACAATATCGACCGCGTCAAGGCTGTTTTGATTACACACGGACACGAGGACCACATCGGTGGGATTCCATTCCTGCTCAAGCAAGCAAATGTCCCTATCTATGCTGGACCACTTGCCTTGGCTTTGATCCGTGGGAAACTCGAAGAACACGGCCTCTTGCGCAACGCCAAACTTTACGAAATCAATCACAACACTGAGTTGACCTTTAAAAATCTCAAGGCAACTTTCTTTAGAACGACTCACTCTATTCCAGAGCCTTTGGGGATTGTCATTCATACTCCTCAAGGGAAAATTGTCTGTACGGGTGACTTCAAGTTTGACTTAACACCAGTTGGTGAACCAGCAGATTTGCACCGTATGGCTGCGCTTGGTGAAGAAGGTGTGCTTTGTCTTCTGTCTGACTCAACAAATGCGGAAGTGCCAACCTTTACCAACTCTGAAAAAGTCGTTGGCCAGTCCATCATGAAGATTATCCAAGGCATCGAAGGACGTATCATCTTTGCATCCTTTGCCTCAAATATCTTCCGTCTCCAACAAGCAACAGAAGCTGCTGTTAAGACTGGACGTAAGATTGCGGTCTTTGGTCGTTCTATGGAAAAGGCCATTGTCAACGGAATCGAGCTTGGCTACATCAAAGCTCCTAAGGGAACCTTTATCGAGCCAAATGAAATCAAAGACTACCCTGCAGGCGAGATTCTCATCCTCTGTACAGGTAGTCAGGGTGAACCTATGGCGGCCCTCTCTCGTATCGCCAACGGAACCCACCGTCAGGTACAACTCCAACCCGGCGATACTGTCATCTTCTCTTCTAGCCCAATCCCTGGAAACACTACTAGCGTCAACAAGTTGATTAACATCATTTCTGAAGCTGGTGTCGAAGTTATCCACGGTAAAGTGAACAATATCCATACATCTGGACACGGTGGTCAGCAAGAGCAAAAACTCATGCTCCGCTTGATTAAACCAAAATACTTCATGCCTGTCCACGGTGAATACCGCATGCAAAAAGTCCACGCTGGACTAGCGGTGGATACTGGTGTTGAGAAGGACAATATCTTTATCATGAGCAATGGTGATGTGCTTGCCCTTACTGCTGACTCAGCTCGTATCGCAGGTCATTTCAACGCCCAAGATATCTATGTAGATGGAAATCGTATCGGTGAAATCGGTGCCGCTGTCCTCAAAGATCGTCGTGATCTATCTGAAGACGGTGTCGTTCTGGCAGTCGCAACTGTTGACTTCAAGTCGCAGATGATTCTGTCTGGTCCAGATATCCTCAGCCGAGGCTTTGTCTACATGAGAGAATCTGGCGACTTGATTCGCCAAAGCCAACGCATCCTCTTCAATGCAATTCGTATCGCACTGAAAAATAAGGACGCTAGCGTGCAATCTGTCAATGGCGCCATTGTCAACGCCATTCGCCCCTTCCTTTATGAAAATACAGAACGTGAACCAATCATTATCCCGATGATCCTCACACCAGATGAAGAATAAGTCAACAAAACAGCCCCGTCTTCGGAGCTGTTTTTCTCTATGTTTTATTTTGAGGTTAAAACTCAATAAAAATCGAAATCAGACTAGAAGGCTAGGCGAAAGCATAACTTGAGTTAGGTGAGCCGAAGCCGACGACGTATCATTTTGATTTTTGAAGAGTTTTAGAAATACTACGATTTTTACCTTCAAGATACACCATCAAAATAGAAATATCTGCTGGGTTTACTCCCGAAATACGGCTGGCTTGGCCGATGGTTTCTGGATTGATAAGTTTGAACTTCTGACGAGCTTCGGTTGCGATAGAATCAATGTCGTCCCAGTCGATATTGGCTGGAATGCGTTTTTCTTCCATGCGTTTCATCTTGGCTACTTGATCCATGGCTTTGGAGATGTAGCCTTCGTACTTGATTTCTGTTTCAATCAATTCGATAATCTTGTCATCCAAGTCCTCTGCAGCTGGTCCGATGAAGGCCACCACATCTTGGTAAGAAACTTCTGGACGGCGAAGGAATTCTTTGGCTGTCACCGCATCTGTCAACGGCTTGAAGCCCATCTCCTCAACCTTGGCATTGGTTCCCTTGACTGGCTTGAGTTTGATGCTGTCTAGGCGTTTCATCTCATTTTCAAATTGATTTTTCTTGATTTCAAAGCGAGCCCAGCGTTCATCATCCACAAGACCAATCTCGCGTCCCATCTCTGTCAAACGCATATCGGCATTGTCATGTCGGAGAATGAGGCGATATTCAGCACGACTGGTCAAGAGACGATAGGGTTCAATGGTTCCCTTGGTCACCAAGTCATCAATCATCACCCCGATATAACCGTCACTGCGCTTCAAAATCAATTCAGGCTTGCCTTGGATTTTCAGAGCCGCATTGATACCCGCGATAATCCCTTGGCCAGCAGCCTCTTCGTAACCTGACGTTCCATTTGTCTGACCAGCAGTGAAAAGTCCTGAGATTTTCTTGGTTTCCAAAGTCGCACGCAACTGGTGAGGCAAGACCATGTCGTACTCAATTGCATAACCAGTTCGCATCATCTCAGCATTTTCCAAACCTTTGATAGAATGAACCAAGTCACGTTGGACATCCTCAGGCAGACTGGTTGAAAGACCTTGGACATAGACTTCCTCTGTATTGCGCCCTTCTGGCTCAAGGAAGAGTTGATGGCGTTCCTTGTCCGCAAAGCGCACAATCTTGTCCTCAATCGACGGACAGTAACGAGGGCCCACTCCCTTGACCACACCTGTAAACATAGGCGCACGGTGGAGGTTGTTTTGGATAATCTCATGACTGGTACCATTGGTATAAGTCAACCAGCATGGCACTTGATCCTTGACATAGTCTTCATCACGTGAGGTATATGAGAAGTGATTAGGCGCTTCGTCTCCTGGCTGAATCTCTGTCACATCGTAATTGATAGAAGAAGCCTTGACACGTGGAGGGGTTCCTGTCTTGAAACGACCAATTTCGAGTCCCAATTCCTTAAGGTTATCAGCAAGGTTAATCGAAGCTAGACTGTGGTTTGGCCCTGATGAGTACTTGAGGTCTCCGATGATGATTTCCCCACGGAGAGCAGTCCCTGTGGTCACGATAACAGCCTTAGCAGCATACTCTTGATGGGTCGCTGTACGAACACCGACAACCTTGCCATCTTCCACCAAAATCTCATCAATCATGGTTTGACGAAGGGTCAAATTCTCTTGATTTTCAACTGTCTTGCGCATTTCCTTAGAGTAAAGCTCTTTGTCAGCTTGCGCACGAAGGGCACGGACAGCTGGCCCCTTCCCTGTGTTGAGCATCTTCATCTGGATGTAAGTCTTGTCAATGGTTTTGGCCATCTCGCCACCGAGGGCATCAACTTCACGCACAACAATTCCCTTGGCAGAACCACCGATAGAGGGGTTACAAGGCATGAAAGCCAGCATTTCAATGTTGATAGTCGCAAGTAAGACCTTACAGCCCATACGGCTAGCTGCTAGGGATGCTTCTACCCCAGCGTGTCCCGCACCAATTACAATAATATCGTATTCTTCAGTAAAATTATATGTCATGTTTCTCTCCTATTCCTCAAGATGGATGTGTCTTAGTTGGCCGTCCCAATCTGGCAGGGCTGTTTTTAAAAAGGCCGGAACTAGATTGATACTCTCAAGCTTGTCTATGTCAATCCATTCGCAGGGTTGCGTTTTCTCATCTTCCTGCATGGTCAATGGGGCATCCTCCAGTAAGTCCACCAGATAATGAAATTCGATATTGTGATAGGAAACACCGTCCTGTTCAAAACGATTTTCAACTACAAAAGCTAGTTGCCCAGCTTGAGCTTTGACACCCAGTTCTTCCCTCACTTCACGGACTACCGCGTCTTCCGTTCTTTCATTGACTTGAATCGCACCGCCGATAGTGTAATACTTGCCCTTATCTTTGGTGACTAGAATCTTGCAATTTTGGACAATCAAGGCTGTCGCCCGAACTCCAAAAATTGTATTTCCTACTTTTGTCCGAAAGTCTTGCTGAGTCATTCTTATCCTTTCCCTTAAACGACACAAAAACAGTCAAAACTCCAAAGAAGTGCAGGACAAAAAAGCCTGCAACATCCATGAGCTTTGACCATCATTTCTATTGCTTTTATTATTGTAGCAAATTGAGAAAATTTGTCAATCTAAATGTACTGACAAACTTGTCCGTCACGGTAAGCATTGTCAATCAAACCACCACCTAGACACTCTTCGCCATCGTAAAAGACAACTGCCTGTCCTGGTGTAATCGCGCGTTGCGGTTCTGCAAAGATAACCTCTGCCTTATCTCCTTTGACATGGACGGTCACCTTAGAATCAGGCTGACGGTAGCGGAATTTTGCTGTGCATTCTAGCGTAAATTCCTCTGGCATCTCACGAGTAAAGTGGACTTGGCTAGCCTCTAGGCTGGTTGACATGAGCGAATCATGGTAGAAACCTTGTCCGACATAGAGAATATTCTTGCTTAGGTCTTTTCCGACAACGAACCAAGGTGCATTGTCACCACCGTGTTGTCCACCAATACCGAGACCACCACGCTGACCAATCGTATAGTACATAAGCCCAGCATGCTCGCCCATATCGCGACCATCCACAGTCATCATGCGACCAGGCTGAGCTGGCAGGTAGTTGCTGAGGAAGTTTTTAAAGTTCTTTTCTCCGATAAAGCAAATCCCTGTCGAGTCTTTCTTCTTAGCAGTCGCAAGGCCTGCTTCTTCTGCTAGTCTGCGAACTTCAGGTTTTTCCAAATGTCCTAGTGGGAACATTGTTTTTTGAAGTTGTTCTTGCGAAAGCTGGCTGAGGAAATAGGTCTGATCCTTGCCATTGTCCACACCACGAAGCATGTGAACTGTACCATCCTCATCACGCGCCACTCGGGCATAGTGCCCAGTCGCAACATAATCTGCCCCCAAGGTCATGGCATAGTCCAAAAAGGCCTTAAACTTGATTTCCTTGTTACACATAACATCTGGATTTGGCGTGCGCCCTGCACGGTATTCCGCTAGGAAATACTCAAAGACGCGGTCCCAATACTCTTTTTCAAAATTGACAGAGTAGTAAGGAATACCAATCTGGTCTGCCACCGCAGCCACATCCTTGTAATCTTCGGTCGCCGTACAGACGCCGTTTTCATCTGTGTCATCCCAGTTTTTCATGAAGATACCGATCACATCGTAGCCCTGCTCCTTTAGCAAAAGAGCCGTCACCGACGAATCAACACCACCACTCATCCCCACGACAACACGTGTTTTAGAGTTATCACTCATGGTAAGTCTCCCATCTATTCGTTTATTCACGATTGAAGGTCGTGTGTGCTTCACGATTGAAGGTCGCTTGAGCAGTATTCATTATAACACGCTTGGTTGGAGAAGACAAGGAAGAGGCTGATAATCTATCAACCTCTTATCAATCTATCACTTTCTAGCTTCATTCGCTTTCTTAGCAACTGCAATCTGGTATTTCACTTGGTCAAATCCTGTACCTCCCAAAGAATTTCGTCTTAGAACAGCAGTTTTAGGTTGCAAGTAGACATAAATATCCTCGGCAATGAGGGAATGATAGGTTTGTAATTCCTCCAAAGTCCAATCTTGAATATTTTTAGCAGACTTGATAGAGTCTAGCACTAATCTTCCTACAACCTCATGAGCTTCTCTAAATGGCAAACCTTTCCCTGCCAAATAATCTGCCAACTCAGTTGCATTTGAAAAGTCCTTCTCTGTAGATTCTTGCATTTTTTCCTTGTTTACCTGCAAGCTAGATAACATACCTGCCAATACATCGAGGGAATTTAAAATCGTTTCGACCGTATCAAACATTCCTTCCTTATCCTCTTGCAAATCCTTATTATAAGCTAAGGGCAATGACTTCATGACTGTCAACAGTCCAAACAGATTCCCATAAACTCTACCAGTCTTTCCTCGAATCAACTCAGCCATATCTGGATTTTTCTTTTGGGGCATAATAGAGGAACCTGTTGTAAACGTATCTGACAAGGTAATGAATTGGTACTCAAAGCTACACCAATTGATCATTTCTTCACAAAAACGGCTCATATGCATCATGAGTATGCTGGCATTAGACAGAAATTCTAAGATAAAATCGCGGTCACTAACAGCATCCAAAGAATTTGTATAAGGTTGCTTAAACTCCAGCAAATCGCTAGACAATTGGCGATCAATGGGGAAAGTCGTTCCTGCCAAAGCTGCCGCACCTAAAGGGCATAGGTCTGTATGCTTCTGGTTAAATTCAAAACGTTCACTGTCTCTTTGAAACATATTGTAGTAAGTCATCAAGTGGTGGGCAAAACTAATAGGTTGGGCATGTTGCAGATGGGTATAGCCCGGCATGATCGTCTCCACATGATTTTCCGCCAAGTCTAATAAAACACCTTTGAGATGAGCCAGTTTATCTAGGACATGGCCTAGTTGTTCCTTGAGATACAAGTGCATATCTGTCGCAACTTGGTCATTTCGAGAACGAGCCGTATGTAGTTTCCCTGCAAGGGGACCAATTTTTTCTGTCAGCAACACTTCCATATTCATATGAATATCTTCGTTTTCGATATCAAAGTCAAGTTGGCCTGCCTCTAGCTCTTCTAAAAGCTCTTTCAACCCTTCTTGAATCTTTTCTGACTCCTTCAAACTCAAAATACCCGTCTGACCCAACATCTGAACGTGGGCTAAAGAACCAATCACATCAAATTTAGCTAATTTCTGGTCAAAAGATATACTCGCACCAAAGCGCTCTACCCAGTCTTCGACAGTACCTTCAAAGCGACCACCCCATAATTTTGTATTCTTAGCCATATCACATCCACCTCTCTAGTCAATCGTCCTATTTTGCGCTTTTTTGAACCTCAGAATGAACCTTGGTTGGAAGTCCCCACAACTTAATAAAGCCAACAGCTGCATCTTGGTCAAAGGTATCTGCACTAGTATACGTCGCCAAATTTTCATCGTAAAGTGAATTTGGCGATTTCCGAGCTACGACCTGAGCACTTCCCTTATAGAGTTTGACTTTTGCAGTCCCGTTGACAACTTTTTGAGTCTCTTTAATATAAGCAATCAAGGCTTGTGTAGCCGGACTAAACCACAAAGCATTATAAATGAGATTTGATAATTCATTTTCTATGATTGGTTTAAAATGAGCCACTTCTCTCACAAGAGTCAAATCCTCAATTTCCTTATGAGCTGTCAGCAGAGTCACTGCCCCTGGGCATTCATAGATTTCTCTTGATTTAATCCCAACCAAACGATTTTCCACGTGATCAATCCGTCCGACCCCATGTTTCCCAGCTATTTCATTGAGTTTTTGAATCAAATCTGCCAATTTTAACCCTTCTCCATTGAGGGAAACAGGGACACCTTCACTAAACTCAATCTCAATGTATTCTGGCATATCTGGAGCTTGCTCTGGAGAAGTTGTGATGCCAAAGGCTTCTTCTGGAGCCTGATTCCATGGATTTTCCAAAATACCACATTCATTGGCACGTCCCCAAAGATTTTGGTCAACAGAGTAGGGATTGTCAAGGTCAGCAGGAACAGGCACCCCATTTTCCTTGGCATAATGAATTTCTTCCTCCCGAGACCATTTCCATTCACGAACTGGCGCAATCACTTTTAAATTGGGATCCAAGGCTGCAATCGATACTTCAAAACGTACTTGGTCATTCCCCTTACCTGTACAACCATGAGCAATTGTAGTCGCTCCTGTCTGATGCGCTATTTCAACCAATTTTTTAGAAATAAGAGGGCGGCTCAAGGCAGATACCAAGGGGTACTTTTGTTCATAATAGGCATGTGACTGAAGAGCCACTAGCACATAATCTGTAGCAAATTCGTCCTTAACATCAATGACATAAGATTCTACTGCCCCAACCTTGAGAGCCTTATCATGAATGAAATCTAAGTCTTTCCCTTCACCCACATCCATACAAACTGCAACAACATCATAGTCTTTCTTTAACCAGGTAATAGCAACTGATGTGTCTAAACCGCCAGAATAGGCCAAAATTACTTTTTCTTTACTCATGTTCTTTTCCTTCTTTCTATTTTTCAATGGACGCTTTAAAGGCATCCTCAATGAGTTTGTCTAATTCCCCAGACTCCTTCAACTTTTGAATGGTTTTATCAACTGCCTCTTTTAATTCCTTGCTATCTTTTTTCATGGCGACCGCGTAGGAATCATCTTGCTCTTTTTCAAAATCGAGGTCTGCGATTGCTAAATCAGGATTATTTTCCACAAATCCCTTGGCAACTGGTTCTTCAAAAATAACGGCATCCACTTGTCCTGATTTTAAATCTGTAATTAAATTCCCATTTTTAGGCAGAGATACGAGGGATGAATTTTGTAGCAAATCTTTCGCCATCGTTTCTTGAATCGAACCTTTCTGCGCTCCGACCTTTTTCTGCGCTAAGTCGTTGACAGACTGATAAGTAGCTAAATCAGATTTTTTGACAATGAGCTTATTTTTTGAAGTATAGTAGGGAGTTGAAAAATCGAACACCTTGCTCCGTTCATCTGTCTTAGAAACACCAGATATGGCAAGGTCAGCTTTTCCTGATTGAACACTAGCCAGTACATTGTCAAAACTCATGGGAGATAGTTCCAATTCGACACCTAGTTCTGTTGCGATAGCCTTGGCTAATTCGATATCTGAACCCACAATCTGATTTTTCCCATCAACCACTTTTTGATATTCAAATGGAGCAAAATCTGGATTGAGGGCTACAACCAATTTTCCTTTGGACTTGATAGCTTCAATTCCAGCCGATTGATTGTTACTACAAGCAAATAGTAGGGGGAGCATCACTAAACCAAACATCGTCATCAACACCTTCTTCATCTTATTCATAACAAAGCCTCCTTTATGTTTATTCTTTTTGGTTGTATAAATAATACTCCTATACTCATCGTTTGTCAAGCCTAAATTGAAAAAATTTTCAATTTGAAACAAAAAAACCTAGAAATACTACATAAAAATGTCATTCCTAGGCGTATTTATGCTATTTCTCTCTGGAAAACATGAGTATTCAGTCAGTCAAAAGAAGTCGAACGAACTCATTTCCCCTCGCCCAATTCAATGATACGATGACATTGTTGGGCTACATAAGCATCGTGGGTCACAATAATAACTGTTTTCCCCTCGCGATTCATCTCTAAGAGAAACTTCAAGACCAAATCTCTATTTTCAGGATCCAGAGAACCTGTTGGTTCATCGGCTAAAATCAGCTGGCTGGGTTTTAAGATGGCTCTAGCAACTGCAATTCGTTGTTGTTCGCCACCAGACAACTCGGAGACCTTTTGATGCAACGTAGCTGACAAACCTACTCTCTCTAAAATCTCTTCCACCTTTTTGAGCTTGTCTTTCTTGGACAATTTCACATATTTCAGCGCCAGCATGAGATTGTACTCGACCGTTTCATCATCAATCAGGGCAAAATTTTGAAACAGATAAGAGATATGTTCACGGATTATTGTTTGTGACTTGGCAGAATTAACCGCTAGATTTGTCTGACCAAAAATCTCATACCGTCCGCTGTAATCACCATCTATCAAACCTAATAAATTTAACAAGGTCGACTTACCACTACCACTCTTGCCAACAATGGCTACCAAATCCCCCTGATCAATCCTGAGAGATAAGTTATCCAAAATCACTTTTCCTCCAATGGTTTTGGTAATATTTTTCAACTCAATCATAAGATGCCCCCTTTCAATAACTCTACTAAACTTCTTTTCTCCATCCTAGAAGCCAAGGCTAGCACAAATAGTATATCCAAACATGTAAAACCTGCAAACAGTAGAAGTGGCAGGAGCGCATGGGCAAAGAAAATCAAGACTAGAAGAGGCAGACTATAGCCCAGCAAGAGCAGAACTAGAAGAGGGCGATAGCGATCGACCAGTTTCCACCCCATAAACTTCTTGGTAATGATATCCCTGCGCTTCAACAAGAAAGTGGTAACGAGTAAAAAGTAGGAGACAATCATACTGAGAAGAGCAAATAAGGCAAACAGAACGTTAAAATTACGAACAGAATCCCGATAGGTATCAACCATCCCCTCTTGAATTGCTTGAATCGATGAAAATTTTAAATAATTCCCATCTGATAATTTCTCAACTAACTCCGTAATCACTTTTTGATTTTGTTCTGTATTTTCAACTTTCATCGGATTGTTTAAACCTGTCGTTGACAAGCGAGTCTTTTCTTCCCACATCATGTCTTGATCATTTACCAGACTAATGATTGGATTGTGGAGATTTTCCTTTCGCTCATTATTATAAGGGAAGAAGGACCAATCTCCTTCATAATAGGCAATCTCGACATCCATCTCCTCTATCGTTCGTTTTTGCTGCTCTTCATACTTCATCGAATGAAAGGCAATTAACTTCCCCAAGAGCTGATTTTTATCTTCTTCACCTTTCGTACTTGCTGGCATCAAAATAACTTTTTTAATACCGGTATCTGGTAGCTTGAATCCCTTGCTCTTTAGAAAATTGCGATTGGCATAGTAAACATCCACCGTATCTGTTAACTGATATTGCTGAATCTGTTCTGATTGGACAAAATTTTTTACAGGAAGACTGCTACTCTGCACATAGCCCGCCTGCGTTTTTTCTACCAAATCCTGATAAAATCGATAGAAATAATCTGTAGATTTCCCTGACCCTGCTAGCTCTTCTTGCCACAGGTTATCATTGAGTTTGAAGGTTTCTAAGGTCAGGTAATTACCTTGGCTTACCCACTGTTGCTGATAAGCAAGTTCTTTGTTTTCTTGTTCTAGACTTCTACCTACCCCAATCAGTAAGGCCGTCAGTAAAATAGTTGTCCCTATTTTCATCACATAATTGAAGATGAGACCAAGTTTGACAGATGAAAAACCTTTCAACATGGAGCTGACTGTCATTTTCTGAATCATCAGGTAGGTCAGCCAACTGATGAACAAATACAACTGTAAAAGCAGAAATTGGGATAAGAGTAAACTTGGGAACAGAAGTTTTGGTCTGTAGTCCAGCACTAAAAATAGTCCCAAGTCAATGATAAGACTTCCACCCAAGAGAAGATAAAAATTAGTCTTTACAAAACCAGCTAAAATCGCTCTACTTTGGAAACCAAGTAACTTTTGAACCCCCACTCGTTTCATCTCCATCATCGGCTGATAAACTGTCATTAAAATCACAAGCAAGATTGCCAAGATAAAGATAATGATAGATAGTAACAACTCTTGATTTAGCACTCCAACCTGACTTCGGTAAGTGGGTTCTAATAAAATCGTCTTATCTATCTGGAAAAAATCACTCCACTTTTGTAGAATGGTATCGCGATCTATCTCTTTGCTGGAGGTAATCATGTAGCGCCCATTTACAGTATGGGATTTATCCTCAATATAGGATTGGAAGGTCTGGAGTCGAATGAGTTTCACCTTTAAAAAGGTGGGAATGGTTCCTAGATTATTGGGAAGATCCTGATTGCTGTAGACCCCCTTCTCATTCTTTGAAAAATCAAGAGAAGTCAGACCGAACTCCTGATAGGGGAAGGTTTCCTTATTAAAAACACCAGCCTTGACGGCTTCATCGCCATTATCTACTTTGATAATAGAGACCTTGTCTTGATTTGCAACCTCTTCAAAAAATTGGAGAATCGTTTCTGTCGGTTTAGTGACATCTTTCAAGTACAAGTCAAATGAATAGGTTGTCTTGCCCATCTCCTGAATCCGCACTATTTCACGTGTAACATTTACATTCAGGACAAAAAACGTAGTACACAGCAAGAGCAGGAGCATACAAAGATGACTGATTTTTTTCATAGAGATACCTCCCGTGAAGAGACGAAACTGGGAAAAACTAACTTTCCAATAAAGCCACACAGTGATTCTCTCAGCTTAATTGTGTTCAAGGCTGAAAACACTGTGTGGTTTTTGAATGTTTAGAGGTTAGTTTTTTGAGCAATCGTCTATCAAAATGTCCGTTTATCTGTCAATAATCCGAGAAAATCTTGTCGTTTCAAGTCGGAGAAGTGTTTGGTAGAAAGACTTCCTTTTTGAAGTCCATCATCTCTAACCTGCAAATAATAGCTATGTTGGCTTGTTTTAATTGTCAAAAAATCGCCAAATATAAAAACTCTTTTCCAGTTACGAATCTCAAATTCTTTCATCTCTGATTTTGGAATGCGGATAAGTCCTTGCCGCAAATCACGATGATGCTCACTTGTGAAAGTCATCCCATTCCCAAGATTTCTTATCAGTAGTTCATCTGGAGTTACCATCACCAACGCTATTTTAGTTAAGAAAATTTCAACTGTTGGTGGTAAAATCGCCAAATTAAACCAGGGATGTAGGTAACGATAAGCTAAGAAATAGTGAGGCTCCTCACCCAATCCTAGTTGTTTATATAATGTCTTAACCTCACTGTCTAATCTCGCTTCAAAAGACATATCCGAATGCTCTTCTTCCTTCCTCTGATTAAAATAACGCATCCAGACTAGAAAACCTATAAAGACTATAATAAATATTCCTGATAAGAGATATTTTACATTGTAGTTCATCACTTAACCTCCTGATTAACTTTTCCGCCTAAAACAGAGGCCTATCTATTTTGAAAATAGTTCCATAACAACTTTAAATAAAACTGGTGACATTGTATCAAGCTAGAATTCTTTCTTTTCTAGCTGCATCATAATTCTTTGCTGAATACAAAGTTAAGGGTATTGTATTTGTTAACGCTTACACAATCCCTATTTTACCTATATTATAAATCAACATATATAACCTGTCAAGTAATTAAAGAAAAATATTAAATATTTTCAAGTAGTTTCAGTCTTGAATACAATCAAGTTGAAAGGAATACCGTGTGGTTTTTGAATTTTTGAAGTTTCATAGGTCAGTTTGTTGGATAATGTTATAAGAAAATTCATGCTCATCAATAGAAGGCTTAATTCCCCTACAATTATCTGTTTACCTCTGTTATACATTCTAATTTTCTTTAGTCAGCGCAACATCTTTTTATTTTTTGCTAGATTTTGAGACGGTAAATAATACTAAATGAAACTAAAATGAATACTCCTTGCTTTTCTTGAGAGTGAAAAAATACAATAAAATGATTGTAGTGATTACCACAAGATACTGACTAATAGACATCGTATTTGAAGCCACAAATACAGGTAAGGAATAAAAAGGAAGAAGTTCAATTGCTTTGATAAACAAATCATTACTAGTATTCATCATAATCGTATTTAAAATATTAGGGATAAAGAGTAGTAAAGCTACTAAAATACCAAATACCAAGCCACTTTTCAATTTGTATAAATAGAAAATGTAAGATAATAGAAAATAAAATAGGACTAACAAAATTGTATTGACTACAATGGCTACTATAAAATCTAATCCTAAATCACCTGGAACACCCAATTTACTTACGATGACTAGTAGCACAATGCCATTCAAAGCATAAATAATGGAAACTGAGATGGCATATAGAAAATTAGACAAGACGTAAATCATCCGATTCTTCTGTTGATTATAAAACAAACTTATCGTATTGTGGGAAAAATCTCTACTAATGACTCGATTAGCATGTATAACAGCCATTAACATACCGAGCATAGCATAAAAGTTTGAAATATGCTTAATACCAAGCGATGTCCCTTGAGTCTTTAGAATAAAGAATGTAACCAATATCGGCGGTATAAACGAGATAATCAAACCGAGATATATTACGCCTGATGAATATAAATCTCTTATATTTTCCTTAAGAAAATTCAATTTATTTAATTTCATGATTATAACCTTCCTTTATTTTGAACGATTTAGATAAATATCTTTAAGCGTCTCTTTTTTAGTTTCAAAATCAACTACTTTAATAGAGTTTTCGTTAAAAAATTTAAAAAGCTCACTACTTTGAATATTCCCAGACATAGTAATTCTCAGTCCCTCTTCCTGAACAATATCCCCAAATTCTTGTTTGGTAATGAAAATGTCTCTATCTGTAGCTGATGAAAAAGCTATCTCAAACAAGCAATTATGACTATCTTTTCCTACTTTTTGAAATGTCAACAGCCCGTTCTCCAAGAAAAGAACCCTTTCACAAATTTCTTCAATATCTTCTAATTTATGACTCGATATTAAAATTCCCACATTTTCATGTAAAGCTAAATTGTTTAGAACCGCTAAAACTATTTGTGATGATTCAATATCTAAACCATTAGTCGGTTCATCTAAAATCAATATATCAGGTTCCGTAACAAGAGTTAGAAGCAAAGCTAATTTTTGTTTTGTACCCAAAGAATAGGTCTTTACTTTTTTATTAATAGACTGACTCAAATCTAACTCTTGGATCAAACTTCCAAATCTTTCTTGATTGTAGTCAACACCATATAAATTTGACAAATATTTTAAATTCTCAAAACCTGTTTTAGATAAAAATAATTTTGGTTCTTCGATTAAATACCCAACATTATCACTACTTATAATATTCCCTGAAGTCGGTTGATTATTCTGAACAAGAATTTTCATCAACGTACTCTTACCAACTCCATTTCTCCCTACTAGACCAACAATTTCACCCTTGTTAAGTGCAAAATTTATATCTTTGAGAATGATTGAATGACCATAATGCTTACTTACATTTATAACTTCCATTTTTTATTCCTCCATTAATATCTTTTAGAATTAAATAACTTGTCCTGATATAATATAGTATACCTCTTCTTTACTCTATTTTAAAATTAGTTAACTTTTTTCACACATTATTTTAGCTTTCTTTTTTACTTTTTATATTACTATGATACAATATTTTTAATAGGATTTTATTATTTGTTAACTTTTTTCACAAAAAGGAGAAAGCCCATGCGTTATGATTTCGGAAAAGTCTATAAAGAAATACGTGAGTCAAAAGGATTGACCCAAGAAGAGGTCTGTGGGGAGGTTCTCTCAAGAACCAGCTTATCAAAAATTGAAAGTGGTAAAGTAACTCCCAAATATGAAAATATGGAGTTTCTTCTCCGGCAAATCAATATGAGTTTTGAAGAGTTTGACTATATCTGCCACCTCTATCAACCGAGCCAACGAACAGAAATCATGCAAACCTATCTCAATATGAGCTCAACCCTAGGGACTAGTGAACTCGAAAAACTATTTCAAAAATGCCAAGACTATCTCAAAACCCGCCACGACCTACCTATAGAAGAAATCAGGGATATGCTTGAAGTTGTCATTCATATCCGTCAACATGGTACAGAGCAACTGTCAGACCAAGTGAAACAGATTGTCAAAAAACTTTGGGAAAAAATTGAAAAACAAGATACATGGTATGAAAATGACCTAAAAATCCTCAATACCATCCTTTTCAGCTTTCCTATTGAACACCTCCATCTCATCACTGGAAAAATCTTGCAACGCTTGGAAGTCTATAAAAACTACCAACATTTATATGACTTACGAATGGCAATCCTACTCAATCTGTCCACCATTTACTTATACCATCAAGACAAAAACATGTGTCAACAAATCTGCTATACTTTACTAGAGGACGCTAAGAACAAGAAAAGCTACGATAGGCTTGCTATCTGCTATGTCCGTATCGGCATTTGTGCTAATGATGCTCAGTTAATAGAGAATGGACTCTCCTTAGCTAAACTAGTAGAAGATGAACACTTACTAACAGAGCTAGAGCGTGAAGTTAACATCTTTGTAAACTAAAAAGAAAGCCATTGAGACTTCCTTTTCTATATTTTCTTAATACCAGCCGTTGTTAAGCCAGAAGTTTTTCGCAGCTGTCCATGAACCGTAACGTCCTGCAACATAAGCATCTGCTACACGTTCTTGGTTTTCAGCTGAGTAGTCACCGTTCAAGTATGAATCTGTCAATTGGTAGCGTCCGATGTAACGTCCGTTTGTAGCTGTATAGCTACCGCCTGATTCTTTTTGAGCAATCCATTCTTTAGCTTCTGCTTCAGATCCGCTTACAGTTGAAGCAACAGTTTCTTCTGCTACTGTTTCGCTTGCTACTGGAGCTTCTTCCACTACTTCTGTAGTTTCTACTACTGGAGCTGAAACAGCTTCATCTTGGGCAGCTGGTGCTTCGTAAGTCGTTGAAGCTGATGCTACTGGCGCTGCTGGACCGTCGATAACCAACTCTTGACCAACATAAATCATATGGATGTTGTCAATGTGGTTGTTTTCTGCCAATTTCTCAACTGTTGTGTTGTGAGTTTCAGCGATTTCTGAAAGCGTATCACCTTCTTTAACAGTGTAAGTTGATGATTCTTGAGCAGATACAAATGATGGAGCAAATACTGCAAACAAGGCAGCTACTCCTGCAAGAGTTGTTTTAATCTTTTTAGTTGTTGATTTCATATTTGAAAATTCTCCTTCTTTCTATAGTTCTATGATACCTTTTAAATATTACCGTTTCTTGACACTTTTATGTAGAAATATTACAAAATTATTTTTTATTTCCCTAAATAATGTGTTTTTTGTCATAAAAGATACTATTTTTATGCTATTTGAGGTATTAGAAAGGTTTTCATCCGCAATTAAAGCCAAGACCTTTATTCTTTGATATAATAGAGATAAGAATTTTTATAAGGGGAAACTGATGAAATCACTTCGTTTTCAATCTGTCTTTGATATCATCGGACCAGTTATGATTGGCCCATCTAGTAGCCATACTGCTGGTGCTGTTCGTATTGGGAAGATTGTCTCTTCCATTTTTGATGATACTCCGACAGAAGTCGAATTCCAACTATTTAACTCATTTGCCAAGACCTATCGTGGTCACGGGACAGACCTAGCCCTTGTTGCAGGTATTTTAGGCATGGATACAGATGATCCTGAAATTCCAAACAGCCTGGAAATTGCCCACAAGCGTGGCATCAAGATTGTCTGGACCATTCAGAAAGACAGCAATGCTCCTCATCCAAACACCACTAAAATTACCGTCAAAAATGCTCACAAGACCATCAGCGTAACTGGTATTTCTATCGGTGGAGGAAATATTCAGGTAACCGAACTCAATGGCTTTGCCGTCTCTCTCAATATGAATACACCGACTATCATCATTGTTCATCAAGATATTCCAGGTATGATTGCCCTCGTAACAGAGGCTCTTTCCCGCTATGATATCAATATCGCCCAGATGAATGTTACTCGTGAAAAAGCTGGTGAAAAAGCCATTATGATTATCGAAGTTGACAGTCGCAACTGTGATGAGGCCATCGAAGAAATTCGAAAAATCCCTCATCTCCACAATGTCAATTTCTTTAAATAGGAGGAAGCATGTTTTATTCTATCAAAGAATTGGTCGAGCAGGCAGAACTGGACTTTCAAGGAAATGTCGCAGAACTCATGATTACAACAGAATTTGAATTGACCGGTCGCGAACGTGAAGAAGTCTTCCTTCTCATGGAACGCAATCTGGAAGTCATGAAAGCCTCTGTCCAACTTGGCCTCAATGAAAATAAATCTCGTAGTGGCCTGACAGGTGGAGATGCTGCCAAATTGGATCACTACATCAAAAACGGAAAAACTCTATCAGATTACACGATTCTCTCTGCTGCCCGAAATGCCATCGCAGTCAATGAACACAATGCCAAAATGGGCTTGGTCTGCGCTACTCCGACCGCAGGAAGTGCTGGCTGTCTGCCCTCAGTTCTAACAGCTGCTATTGAAAAATTAGACCTCAGCCACGAGCAACAATTGGATTTCCTCTTTGCTGCCGGCGCCTTTGGACTAGTCATCGCAAATAATGCCTCTATCTCAGGTGCTGAAGGTGGTTGTCAGGCCGAGGTTGGTTCGGCCTCTGCTATGAGTGCTGCAGCCTTGACTCTAGCTGCCGGTGGAACACCTTATCAGGCCAGTCAGGCCATTGCCTTTGTCATTAAAAATATGCTGGGCCTCATCTGTGACCCTGTTGCCGGCTTGGTTGAAGTTCCCTGTGTCAAACGTAATGCCATGGGAGCTAGTTTTGCTTTTATCGCAGCAGATATGGCCTTGGCAGGTATCGAATCTAAAATCCCTGTGGATGAAGTTATCGATGCCATGTACCAAGTAGGAGCAAGCATGCCAACTGCCTTTCGTGAAACAGCTGAAGGTGGACTCGCTGCCACCCCTACTGGTCGTCGCCTCCAAAAAGAAATTTTCGGAGAATAAGTTTATCAAATAGGAGAAACCATGACCTCTATCACAGCGATTTTTTTCGATCTGGATGGAACCCTCGTTGACAGTTCTATCGGGATTCACAATGCCTTTACCCATACCTTTAAGGAGCTGGGAGTGCCTAGCCCTGATGCCAAAACGATTCGTGGTTTTATGGGACCACCTCTTGAAAGTAGTTTTGCGACCTGCCTGCCTAAAGAACAAATTTCTGAGGCTGTGCAGATATACCGATCTTACTACAAGGAAAAAGGCATCTATGAAGCTCAACTCTTTCCTCAGATTGTAGACTTGCTTAAGGAATTATCAAGCAATTATCCACTCTACATCACCACGACAAAGAATACACCTACTGCTCAAGATATGACTAAAAACTTGGGAATCCATCATTTCTTTGATGGCATTTATGGCTCCAGCCCTGAAGCACCCCATAAGGCAGATGTCATTCGCCAAGCCTTGCAGACACATCAACTAGCAGCAGAACAAGCCATCATCATCGGAGATACCAAGTTTGATATGCTGGGAGCTCAAGAAACAGGCATTCAGAAATTGGCCGTCACTTGGGGATTTGGAGAGCAAGCAGATCTACTAGACTATCAACCTAATTATATCGCCCATACCCCCTTAGAGGTTTTAGAGTATTTTCAATAACATAGACTGGACAACAACTCTATTTCAGAAGAAAATGAAGTAAATCTATACATAACAAAACGCATATTACCAAGGTTCTTCTGTACTGACCTGATAATATGCGTTTTTCTTTTTTATTCAACGTGGGTTGTTTGATTGGCAAAGGCGATAATGGCTTGCTTCAACTCATCTCCACTAAGAGTGCGGAACTCTTCAATCTTTTGATCGATGGCTTCTAGAGGCATGACATTGACTTTACCAACGAAAATCTTATCCATAACCTGATTATCAACCAATTCAGTTGACACCAAGAGTTCCTCATAGAGTTTTTCACCTGGACGGATTCCAACTTCAACGATTGGAATTTCGCTTTCGGTGTGTCCACTTAGAAGCACCATTTTCTTGGCTAAGTCATAAATCTTAACTGGTTTGCCCATATCAAGGATAAAGACTTCTCCATCTTTAGCATAAGCACCAGCATGGATAACCAGACGGCTAGCTTCTGGAATGGTCATAAAGTAACGGGTCATGCGGAAGTCTGTCACCGTTACAGGCCCACCTTCAGCAATCTGGCGTTCAAAGACTGGAATGACACTACCACGGCTACCAAGAACATTCCCAAAACGAACCGCACAGTAGGTTGATTGGCTACGTTGGTTAAAGCCAGTGACAATCAATTCCGCCACGCGCTTGGTTGCTCCCATAACATTTGGTGGATTAACCGCCTTATCTGTCGAAATCATAACCATCTTAGGTACTTTGGCTTCATCAACAGCCCTAGCAACATTGTAGGTTCCACGAATATTGTTTTTGAAGGCTTCTTTTGGATTGCGCTCCATCATAGGAACATGCTTGTGGGCAGCCGCATGATAAACAATAGCAGGCTTGTACTGCTCAAAGACTTGCAAGAGACGGTCATAGTCTTGAATATCTGCAATCACTGGCACATAATCAATCCCTTGGAACTTACGAATCAATTCATGATACACAAGGTAGATTGAATTTTCCCCATGACCGAGCAAGACAATGCGTTCAGGATTGAAGCGACTAACTTGGCGACAGATTTCAGAACCGATTGAACCTCCAGCACCTGTGACTAAAATTGTCTTACCTGTCAGTTCTGCCCCCAAACGCGATTCGTCAAGACGAATTTCCTGACGACCCAAAAGGTCTGTGATATCAATTTTTTGGAAGCCAGTAGCTGCTTGGTGAAGTCCCTGAACAACGGTTTCAACCTTAGGCATCTTGTAACACTTGACACCCAGCTTATTACACATCTGCAAGATACGCTCATATTCTGACGGGTCAAGCGACGGAATCGCAACGATAACACGCTCGATTTGATGGCGTTTGGCTAATTCAGGCAATTCATCATATGAACCCAAAACAGGAATCCCACCAAGTTTTTGGCCCTTTTTCTTAGCGTCCTTATCCAAAATACCGACCAGTTCCAAATCACTGGTTGGATGTTGGTAACTATCCATAAAGAGGGCTCCGCCATCACCAGCACCAATCAAGAAGGTTCGACGGTGTTCTCCATCACCACTGCCTTTTTTGCGTCTAGAGTAGATTAACTGCCAAGTAATCCGTGGCAATAAAATCAAGAAGGTACTCAACAAGATAAAGAGAATGATGAAACGGATTGAAAAAAGTGGCAAGAAGGCATAGCAGATACTATATGACAAGACGCTGCTCGCGGTCACACCAAAAAAGATTTTCATAAAGTCCGTAATCTTGCTGTAACGACTAATACTAGCGTTCAACCCCCAAAATCCAATCATCAATTGATAGAACAGGAAGGCCAAACTCGTATAGATAATGTAGTCAACAGGTGCTGGATTAATCAGCCCATAAAATAAAATATAAGATACAATGATGGAAACCACCATACTGAAAATATCAAATATTCCCCAGAAAACCTGTTTTTGTTGTTTATTTAAAATTTCCACCAGATCAATCACATAATCTGTGAGTTTTTTATTCATAGAAATTTACTCCTCCTTAAAAGAGTTTTACTATATTGTTATTGTAGCACATTTTAATTTATTTGGCTTATTTTTCCAAATAAATTACTGTTCCCTTGTACTCTTTCTTCCATTTAAATCCTCTAATCAAACCTACAATCGTTCCAAGGCCATAAGCACAGTGAATGGAAAATAAAAGAAAGGGCATCACAATTAGAAATCCATTTTTATGTTTTAATAAAGTCAGCAAAGTGAGTAATGACAAAAGTAGAAAATAGGCACCTAATTGTAAAGTTATGAATACGAATGTGATCGGTAACAATGCTAGACTAAACACAAGACTCAAAACAAATAAACAAGGAACATAGTGAAATAATGATAAACACTTAGGCTGAACATGACTTGTCAAGCCAATCCACAAACCATTTGAATACTTTTGATGCAGCATTTTCTTGAATGTTGGTCGAATATACTGATAAGATAGAATACTTGGGCTATAGCGGATTTTATAACCATGTTCTCGAATTCTATAATGAATATCATTATCTTCAGTTCGGCCAAGTTGCTCATTTACTAAACCAACCTTCTGGAAAACCTCTCGTTTATACATCCCATGAAAAATAGAAGAAACATATCTATCCTCGGAACTCTTTCGATAATTGGCAATGCTACTGCCAAACATATTTTCCTCAACAAGATGCAAGGTCTCTGCCCATTTTCCCTTTCCTTCAACAATCGTCGGTCTAGGTCCCCCACAGACTGATTCACCTTGTTGAATAACAGCCACATTATTCATTACAAAACTCTCAGTAACTTTTGAATGAGCATCAATTTTTAAAATAAGGTCTCCTACAGAATGTTTAACGCCCAAGTTAAAACCACTAGCTTGATTTTTCTTAGGATTGTTATACAATCTAATTGAGTTAAACTCTGTATCTTCTTTTATAAATTCCTGAATGATAGCTGTGGTCCCATCCGTGGACATAGCATTTATAAATAGAATTTCAATATTTTCTTTAGGATAGCTTTGATTTTTTAAGTCTTCAATTAGACCAGGCAGATATTTTTCTTCATTGTATGCACTGATTACAATGGATACGAGAAGACTTTCAACATTTTGAGTCACTACTACTCTCCTGAATTTTTCCTTCCACTATTTTATCATAATTTTCAAGACTTTCCCATTTTTATCTTGAAAGCCCAAAACCTTACTTGACATTATAAGGAAAAAACCTTAAAATAAGCTGTTATTAAAATCAGCTAGAAGAGGTATTATATGAAAAAGCAATCACTCTTTTTTGTTCCAGGTATTATCCTGATTGGTGTTTCCTTGCGGACTCCTTTTACTGTTTTACCCATTATTTTAGGAGATATTTCGCAAGGACTGGGAGTAGAAGTTAGTTCGCTTGGTGTCTTGACCAGCCTTCCTCTCCTCATGTTTACCCTCTTCTCACTCTTCTCTACCCGACTGGCTCAAAAAATCGGCTTGGAGCATCTCTTCACCTACAGCCTCTTCTTCTTGACCATCGGTTCTCTCATTCGACTAATCAATCTGCCCCTGCTCTATCTAGGAACCTTGATGGTTGGGGCAAGTATCGCAGTCATCAATGTGCTGCTTCCTAGTCTTATCCAAGCCAATCAACCAAAGAAGATTGGTTTTCTGACCACCTTATATGTAACCTCTATGGGGATTGCAACGGCTCTGGCCTCCTATCTGGCTGTGCCTATTACACAAGCCAGTTCTTGGAAAGGACTTATCATCCTCCTCACCCTGCTCTGTCTAGCAACTTTTTTAGTATGGCTCCCAAATCACCGCTATAATCACAAACTGGCTCCACAAACCAAACAAAAAAGCAAAGCAAAGGTCATGCGTAATAAACAGGTCTGGGCAGTTATTGTTTTTGCAGGTTTTCAATCCTTGCTCTTTTACACCGCTATGACCTGGCTACCTACCATGGCCATCCATGCAGGCCTATCCAGTCACGAAGCTGGCTTGCTCACTTCTATCTTCTCTCTGATTAGCATTCCTTTTTCAATGACCATCCCAAGCCTGACAACCAGCTTGTCAACTCGCAACCGTCAGCTCATGCTCACTCTGGTTTCACTAGCTGGTGTTGTCGGCATTTCCATGCTCTTTTTCCCGATCAGTAATTTCTTTTACTGGCTTACCAGCCATCTCCTCATCGGAACCGCGACTAGCGCCCTCTTCCCTTATCTCATGGTCAACTTTTCACTCAAGACAAGCGCCCCTGAAAAGACTGCCCAATTGTCCGGCCTATCTCAAACAGGAGGCTATATCCTAGCAGCCTTTGGGCCAACCCTCTTTGGTTACAGTTTTGACCTGTTCCACTCTTGGGTACCAGCTGTAGCTGCCCTCTTACTCGTCGATATCCTGATGACTGTTGCCCTCTTTACAGTGGACAGAGCTGATAAAATCCTCTAAACTTCTAGTTTTGCCTAGAAGTTTTTTATATATAAAAATTTTACACATTTCTCTTGACAGGGCTTTCATTTAGATGTACAATGTATGTGTAGAAAAATTATATATAAAAATCTTACACATTAGAAAAGGAGGTTTCCCATGTACTTTCCAACATCCTCTGCCTTGATTGAATTTCTCATCTTGGCCGTACTGGAGCAGGATGATTCTTATGGTTATGAGATTAGCCAGACCATTAAGCTTATCGCTAATATCAAAGAATCTACACTCTATCCTATCCTAAAAAAATTGGAAGGCAATAGCTTTCTGACAACCTATTCTAGAGAGTTCCAAGGTCGCATGCGCAAATACTACTCCTTGACAAATGGTGGTATAGAACAGCTCGTGACCCTAAAAGATGAATGGGCACTCTATACAGACACCATTAATGGCATCATAGAAGGGAGTATCCGCCATGACAAGAACTGAATACCTGACTCAGCTAGAACTCTATCTCAAAAAACTGCCTCAGGCTGACCAAATTGAAGCCATGGACTATTTCAGGGAACTCTTTGACGATGCTGGAGTCGAAGGAGAGGAAGAACTCATCGCTAGCTTAGGAACTCCTAAGGAAGCAGCTCATGAAGTCCTCTCCAATCTCCTCGATAAAAAAATCAATGAGGCACCCGCTCAAAAGAATAACCGACAAATTTTGCATATCGCCTTGTTAGCTCTCCTTGCGGCACCCATCGGTATTCCTCTGGGAATCGCCATCCTCGTGTCCCTGTTCGCAATCCTTGTGGCAGCCTTGACTGTCATCTTGGCTTTCTTTGCGGTTTCCATACTTGGTATCATCGGCGGATTCCTATTTTTAGTTGAAAGTTTTACCGTCCTAGCCCAAGCTAAATCAGCCTTTATCTTGATTTTCGGTTCTGGTTTACTAGCTATCGGTGCTTCTTCGCTGGTTTTATTAGGTATTTCCTATGTAGCTCGCTTCTTCGGTCTACTCATTGTTCGCCTGGTGCAATTTGTTCTTAAAAAAGGAAAGAGAGGTGACCAGCATGCGTAAATGGACAAAAGGATTTCTCATTTTTGGTGTAGTGACTACCGTTATCGGATTTATCCTGCTCTTTGTAGGCATCCAATCTGACGGAATCAAGAGCCTACTTGCCATGTCCAAGGAACCTGTCTATGATAGTCGGATGGAAGAACTGACCTTTGGCAAGGAAGTCGAAAACCTAGAGATTACTCTCCACCAACACACGCTGACCATCACAGACTCTTTCGATGATCAAATCCACATTTCTTATCATCCATCTATTTCTGCTAACCATGATCTTGTTACGAATCAAAACGATAAAACACTGAGCCTAACGGATAAAAAACTGTCTGAAACTCCGTTTCTCTCTTCTGGAATTGGCGGGATTCTCCATATCGCAAGTAGCTACTCTCGTCGTTTTGAAGAAGTTATTCTCCAAGTTCCAAAAGGAAGAAGTCTAAAAGGGATCAACGTGTCAACCAATCGTGGACAAACTACCATCATAAATGCTAGCCTTGAAAATGCAACTCTCCATACAAATGGTTATCTCCTCCGAATTGAAGGAAGTCGTATCAAAAACAGCAAATTCAAAACACCAAATATCATCAATATCTTTGATACAGACCTTACAGATAGTCAGCTAGAGTCAACAAAAAATCACTTCTACGTTGACAATATTAAAGTATATGGTAAGGTAGAACTAACTTCTAAAAATGAACTCAGCATCACACTAACTCAAAAAGAAAGCCAAGAAATCAACTTAGACCTATCAAGTCACTATGGTCCTATTTATCAGTTATCAAGAGATGAGAGTCAACATCACCCAAACGAATTAAGCAACCCTTACAAAACTGAAAAAACCGATGTAAAAGGTCAACTCATAGCTAGGGCTGAAGATTATATTAGTCTTGAAACTACAGCTAACAGACCTTAATAAACCTATTTATATCGACCACTATGACACATAACCCACTAAAAAGGAGGTTCTACCATGAAACAAGAATGGTTTGAAAGTAATGATTTTGTAAAAACAACAAGCAAGAACAAGGCTGAAGAAACGATAGCCGATCTCGATACACCGATTGAAAAAAATACTCAAATAGAGGAGGACGTCTCTCAAGCTGAAGTCGAACTTGAAAGCCAGCAAGAAGAGAAAATTGAAATGCCTGAAGACAGTGAAGCGAGAGCAGAAATAGAAGAAAAGAAGGCATTAGATTCTACTGAAGAAGAGCAAGACCTTTCTGGGGAAACGGAAAAAGTCACTATAGCTGAAGAGAGTCAAGAAGCACTTCCTCAGCAAAAACCAATCTTGAAAGAGACACTTCTTATCAGTCAATCCTTAGAAAGTCCCTATATCCCCGACCAAGCTCCAAAATCTACGGATAGATGGAAAGAGCAAGCGCTTGATTTTTGGTCTTGGCTAGTGGAGGCTCTCAAATCTCCTACAAGCAAGCTTGAAACAAGTAGCACACACAGTTACACAGCCTTTCTCTTGCTCATTCTGTTTTCTGCATCTTCCTTTTTCTTTAGTATCTACCACATCAAACATGCTTACTATGGACATATAGCAACTATGCATAATCACTTCCCTGAACAATTTGCTTCATTAAATCTATTTTCGATTATCTCTATCCTAGTAGCAACAACACTCTTCTTCTTTTCATTCCTCTTGGGTAGTTTCGTAGTGAGACGATTTATATACCAAGAAAAGGACTGGACGCTAGAAAAGGTTCTCCAACAATATAGTCAACTCTTGGCAATTCCAATCTTCCTCACTGCCACTGCTAGTTTCTTTGCCTTCTTTGACAGCCTGCGATTTACAGCCCTCTTGTGTGTGATTAGCATTGGAATCATTCTGCTTGCCAGTCTCCATATCATTACAAGACCAAGTCAAGCAAGTGAAACCGACTCCTTCTATCAATTATTCTTGTCTGTCCTTGTGAACGGAGTCATTATCCTCCTCTTCTTTGTAGCTGAAGTCGCACTGATTGGGGATTACCTCCGTATCTTAGCCTTTCTTTAAACTTCAATCCTGTCATCCATGGCAGGATTTTTCTATACCAAAAAGCAAGTCAATTGACCTGCTTCTGCTTTACTTTTCTTGTGCTAATGTTTTAAAATCTTGTCCTAGGATGGGTTGCACTTCTAATTGATTGGCATCTAGTTGGTGGTAAGATGCTGATGGTAGTGACTCTAGGAATTTTGCATAGTCCAAGCGGGCGATAGCTTCATAGTCTTCTGGTTTAGAGCCATCTCCTGTAATTTGAACCAAGTCAATCTCCCACTGGACTTCCTTATCCACCAATTGCTCCATATAGGCTGCAGGAACAAATGGTTCTCTCGGTAAAACAGTCTTGACTCCTTGAGCCAGATGATAAATACCGTGCACTTGGCTTTCTCCATCCTGATAGAAGGAAACTCTTGCAAAGTAGGCATCTGTCTCTTGAACCGCACGCACACGCGCTTCAAACTGTGCCAAACCATCTTCCCCTAAAAAGCTTTTCAAATCCTCATGACTAAAGAAAACAGGATTAAAAATTCCTTGGCAAATCGTAAAACGGGCTGCAGGATCTGCCAGATAGGCTTGAATACTTGCTTGGAAATAAGCTTCAAAATCAAAACCATCTAGTCCTTCAATCTCAGTTCCTGTATAAGCAAGTAGAGCATCTAAAAATGACTTGATAATCTGCCAGTCTGTCTTCGTTAGTAGGTCAGGAAGATCGACACGGTAAGCCTTTTGACCATCAGCATAACTAACCTTAAAGAGAAATTGTGATTGCCCCACTATCGCACACTCAATATACTCAAGACGGCTAAGAGGCTGACGGAGATAGACTGCATCATAGCTATGTGACTCCAAACCATCTACCAAGGCCAAGATGGACTTGGCAGTCAAAATCTCCTGTTCTCCTAAAATGCTCTGTTTATTTGGAATAAAAAATGTTTTCGTCATAACTGGACTCCTTTGAAATCGTTTACATATAGTATACCTTATTTTTCTGAAAGATACAAAAACAAACTTTATACTCTTCGAAAATCAAATTCAAACCGCGTCAGCTTCGCCTTGCCGTACTCAAGTACAGCCTGCGGCTAGCTTCCTAGTTTGCTCTTTGATTTTCATTGAGTATTAATTTTTGAGTAAAAAGCATAGAAAAACAGCCCCTAAGGACTGTTTGATCTTATACAGTAGCTGCTTGATCCAAGCTTTCACCGATAGCGGCTAGGCGCTCGATCACTTCAGCTTGTGTCAATTCATTTTCTGAAACATAGCGGTTACGTGGATGAACACGGCACTCGTGTGAGCATCCACGAAGGTACTTGTCTTCATTTTCTTCTGATGTCAAGATACGACGGTTACAGAATGGATTTCCACAGTTGACATAACGTTCACATGGTGTTCCATCAAACCAGTCTTTTCCTACGATAGTTGGGTTAACGTGGTTAACATCTACGGCAATACGCTCGTCAAAGACATACATTTTTCCATCCCAAAGCTCACCTTGGACTTCGGGGTCTTTACCGTAAGTTGCAATTCCTCCGTGCAATTGACCAACATCTTTGTAGCCTTCACGGACCATCCAACCTGAGAATTTCTCACAGCGAACGCCACCTGTACAGTAAACCACGACACGCTTGTCCATGAATTTTTCCTTGTTATCACGAACCCATTGTGGTAACTCACGGAAGTTGCGGATGTCTGGGCGGATAGCCCCACGGAAATGTCCTAGGTCGTACTCATAATCGTTACGTGTGTCAAGGACAACGGTATCTTCGTCAAGAAGAGCTTCTTTGAACTCTTTTGGAGACAAGTAAGCACCTGTTGTTTCAAGTGGGTTGATGTCGTTGTCAAAGTCGTTGTCTTCCAAACCAAGGTGGACAATTTCTTTCTTGTAGCGAACAAACATCTTCTTGAAGGCTTGTTCATTTTCTTCGTCAATCTTGAACCAGAGGTCTTCCATGCCTGGGAGGCCGTGAACGTAGTCCATGTATTTTTGAGTTGTTTCGTAGTCACCTGAAACTGTTCCGTTAATTCCTTCGTCAGCGACTAGGATACGACCTTTAAGGCCGATTGATTTACAGAAAGCCAAGTGGTCTGCAGCAAATTGCTCTGCATTTTCAATTGGAGTGTAAAGGTAGTAAAGTAAGACACGAATATCTTTTGCCATAAGATTTGTTCTCTTTTCTATTCTTAAATTTTCAGAATTTTTCATCTAACTATACTAGTATACCTGCTTGAGAAAACGAATGCAATTTATTTGACTGGAAATTGTAGAAGGTGGCCTGTCCCTGCACTTCCTCAGTAACCATAGCGAATCGCAGATAGTTCTCTCAATTTTTTGATCTGCTCAGCTTGACTTTCTGACAGAATCAGCTTGTTATCAATCAACACACGCGCAATATCAACATTCATTTGGCTCAGGATAAATGGTGTAGAGGTCCCATCGTCCTCTAATCGTCTTTTATAATTCACTAACAGATTTTTCAAGGGAGTCAGTTGAGGCGTATCCTTTATATCTTCCAATAGATGATTTATGATCGTCATGGCTTCACAACGTCTTTCGCGTCCTCCAGCAAACCATTTTAATGGTGTCATACTCATTTACCTCCTGAAACTCACTTATAAATTGAAAAAACTATCATTCCTAATGCTCGTACCAATATTTTACCCAAACACCCTATGTAAAAAAGTCAGCAAAAATGGTAATGTTGCGAAAATATTATTAATCACATGCACCGCATAGGAAGGATAAATGCTCTTGGTATAGCGGGTCAAACTAGCAAAGATGATGCCAGATGTTGCAAAGACGAAGATATCTAACAAACTAGGCAGGCTTGAAAAATGAGGAAGAGCAAATAAAATTGACGGAAGAAGCAAATCAAGGCCAAATCGCGAATGCTTAAAAAAGGCGTGTTGCAGTAATCCTCTATAGATTAGCTCTTCCATAAGTGGAGTCAGAAAGAACAAAGTTATATAGATACCTAGCTCAGCAAAGTTGGTCCCACTATAACCGATCAATACAGCCCAACCTTCAGCAGTTGACTGAACACGTTTAGCTGTCTGAACGTTAAAAGAGATCTGGAGCACTACCACTAATACTGTCAAAATCGAATACCAAAGCCATTTTTTTCTTGGAATGCGAAAGAGATAACCATGGCCTGTCTTAACCAGAATCCAAATCATGACCCCGCTAAATAGCAAACTCAAGAGATTTTGAATCCAGACGAAATTGCCAATCTGGGAAGAAAATTGCCAATAATTTTGGACAATAAGCGTCAGCTGAGAAAGGCCAAATACGAAAAATAGATAAGAGAAAACTGCACTAATTTTGAAGACAAGCTGATACTTTTTCATGTGAACCCTCCTTTGTAATCTCGGAATATCTCTAATATAAGCCATATTTTCCTAAATCCTTACTCCAAATCCTAAATAGTGCTTAAGATTTCCTGAATGGTTTAAATAAGGACAAGAGAGAGAACATGGATATCCATGCCTTTGTTTCAAAAAATCACTGCCTTCCCCAGATAAGCCTGAGGAAAACAGTGATTCAGTTTTTAGGAATTAGGAATGAATACACGAAATCAATCGATCTTATGATTTTTTGTTTTTCAAGAATTCATCGTATTGTTTTTGCATTTCTTTCAATACTTTATCGTAGGCACCTTCAGATTTCAATTTTTCCATCAATTCTGGAATAGCTTTGTCTGGGTCTACAGTACCAGTGTTGATAGCTGTATCGAATTGTTGCATTGTGTTAGAGATTGCTGAGATTTCAGATTTCACATTGTCAGTGTTAAAGATGAATCCAAGTGCTGGAGATTCTTTAGCTTCAGCCAATTGTTTCTTAGAATCTTCGATTTGTTGGTCTGTAACGTTTTCGTTGATGTAAAGAATCCAGTTGTTACCAGTGTTCCATCCACCCATGTGAGTGTTTCCTTTGTAGCCATCAAGGACTTTAACACGGTTTTCTTTACCTGCAATTTTCTCCCAGTTCTTGCCTTCTGGACCGTAAACAAGACCGTTCAAGAGTTCTGGGTTAGTGTTCAAGAGGTTCAACACTTCCATTGATTTTTCTTTGTTCTTAGAGTTGTTTGAGATTACAAAGTTAGCAACTTGTGTTGTTTGGTTTTTCTTGATGAAGTTAGTGATTGGTTTGATTTGGATGTCTTTGTTTGCAACACGTGAAAGCAAACTGTTACCATAGTCAGCTGGTCCTACTGTTTCTTCACGAACGAACCAAGTATCTTGTTGAAGGTCAAATGAAGTATCGCTTGTTGCTACGTCTTTTGGAATGTATCCAGCTTCATAGAATTTGTGAAGAGTCTTCAAGTGTTCTTTAAAGCGAGGCACTTCGTAACGGTTTACGATCTTAGTAGTGTCCCCTTCAAGGTCGATAACGAATGGAAGTCCATTTGGAACTGGGTAGTCAAAGTTATCAGATGGGATGAAGTTCTTAGTAACCGCAAATGGCACTACATCCGGGGCTTTTTCTTTGATTTGTTTCAAGACTGGTTCAAGTGTTTCGTATGAAGTTACACCTGAAATATCGATACCGTATTTAGCAAGAAGTGTTCCGTTGAAGGCGAAGTTTTGAGATGATGCAACGTTGGCTGCAACTGGAACTGCGTAAATTTTACCGTTAATGCTGTTACCTTTGATGTAAGCTGGGTCAAGTGCCTTGTAAAGATCTTTACCTTCTTTTTTGTACAATTCTGTCAAGTCAGCGTAAGCACCTTTTTGAGCGTTTACAACATAGTTATCTGCAAAGGCGATATCATAGTTTTCACCAGATGATGTGATAACTGACATTTTCTTACCATAGTCACCCCATCCAAGGTATTGGATATCCAATTTAGCACCAACTTTTTCACCGATGATTTTGTTAGCATTTTCTAGCAATTCATCCAAATTATCCGGTTTGTCACCGATTTGGTACATTTTGATAACAGTCTTATCACCTGAAGCTGAGTCAGCAGCTTTTTTGTTACCTGAAAGGTTTCCACAAGCAGCAAGACCAGCAGCCAAAGCGACTACGCTAGCAGATGCAAAAGCATATTTTTTCCAGTTTTTCATGACAAAAACTCCTTTTTTTATTTTTAAACTTATAAACAATGTAATGATCTTATACTCAATGAAAATCAAAGAGCAAACTAGGAAACTAGCCGCAGGTTGCTCAAAACACTGTTTTGAGGTTGCAGATAGAACTGACGAAGTCAGTAACATCTATACGGCAAGGCGACGTTGACGCGGTTTGAAGAGATTTTCGAAGAGTATTAACTTCACACAAGGGAAGTTGGGAACTGAGAAATGATTTTTCTCAACAAGCACTATTCTTTCACACCACCGATAGTCAAACCTTTTACAAAGTAGCGTTGAAAGAATGGATACAAGATTGCGATTGGAAGGGTTGCAACTACAACCATGGCCATACGGCCTGTTTCTTTCGGTAGAGCAACTCCCAGTTGACCTGAAAGGCCGACTGCTTTGGCGATGTAGTCCATATTTTGTTGGATTTGCATGAGCAAATATTGCAATGGATACAAGTTATCACTCTTGATATAAAGAAGGGCGTTGAACCAGTCATTCCAGAAACCAAGAGCTGTCAAGAGCGTGATGGTTGCGATACCTGGTAGTGACAATGGTAAACAGATTTGGAAGAAGATCCGGGCTTCACTGGCACCATCGATACGAGCAGATTCTAGAATGGCTTCTGGAATGGTCTTCTTGAAGAAGGAACGCATCAAGATGATGTTAAAGGGTGAGAGAAGCATTGGAACAATCAAGGCCCAAACTGTATCACCAAGTTGAAGTAAACGAGTTACCACGATATAGCCCGGTACCAAACCAGCGTTGAACAACATACTAAGAAGGGCAAAAATCGTAAAGAATCTGCGATACTTAAAGGTTGTCCGCGAGATGGCGTAGGCATAGGTTGTTGTGATAAAAACGTTTGTGATAGTCCCCACCACTGTTACAAAGACTGAGATGAAGAGGGCTTGGAGGATTTTATCCTTAAACTGTGCCAAAAATTCAAAACCGTCTAAGCCAAATTGGGATGGGAAGAAGCTATATCCATTTTGGAGGATACTCTTTTCATCTGTCACCGAAATAACAATAACGAATACAAAAGGTAGGATACAAGAGAGGGCAATCAAACCAGAAATGGTACTAAAGAAGATATCTGCTTTCTTACTGAAGGAGTGAATGCCGACATTATCAATTTTTTCTTTTTTAATTTTCTTTTCTGCCATATTCTCCTCCTTTCTAGAACAAGGCTGAGTTTGGATCAACTCGTCTTGCAAGTAAGTTTGATAAGATAACCAGAATCAAACCGACAACTGATTGGTAGAGACCTGCCGCTGAAGCCATTCCGATATCCGCTGTCTGAGTCAAACCGTTATAAACATATACGTCCAAGACGTTGGTTACGTTATAAAGCTGACCAGCATTGTGGGGGATTTGGTAGAAGAGACCAAAGTCTGCACGGAAGATATTTCCGACTGCAAGGATGGTCAATACGGTTACCAATGGTGTCAACTGCGGAATGGTTACATTGCGAATACGTTGCCATTTGCTAGCCCCATCCACTGTTGCTGCTTCGTAGTAGGTTGGATCAATTCCCATGATTGTCGCATAGTACATGACACTGCTATATCCAAAGCCTTTCCAAATACCTAGGAAAAGTAGGAGATATGGCCAGATACCCAAGTCAGCATAGAAATTGATTTCCTTCATTCCGATAGATTCTAGGAAATGGTTGAACACCCCTTTATCGATGTTTAGGAAGGCATCTGTAAAGAAACTGATGATAACCCAAGACAAGAAGTAAGGGAACAACATGGAAGTTTGGAAGATCTTAACCATTCTCTTAGAACGGAGTTCACTGAGGATGATAGCAATCCCTACTGATACAATCAAACCGATAAAGATAAAGCCGAGATTGTAGAGGACAGTATTTCGTGTGATAATAAAGGCGTCTTTTGAACTAAACAAGAATCTGAAATTATCGAGTCCGACCCATTTACTATTCACGATACTATCTATAAATCCATTACTGGTCATGTGGTAGTCTTTAAAGGCAACCACGTTCCCAAATACTGGAATGTAGAAGAATAGAATCAACCAGAGTGCCCCTGGCAAAACCATTAAGAGAAAGATCCAGTTGTCTCTCAAGGTTTTTGAAAACTTATTCATAATTTCCTCCCTTTTTTATTTTGATATCCATCTAAAAATTCTTTTTTAGACTTTTGATAACGATTACATTATTAGTATACTCCTATTTGCAGATTAGGTTAAACTCCTAATTATAGAAAAAACTCCACAAATTATTTTATGTGGAGTACTTTTTTAAGAAAGGGATGTTTCACGAGAAACACCCTGCTCAAGGCAAGGTGTTCTTGTTTTTAGGTCGTGTAGATGGTTGAAGCTGTCGCAATAGTATGCCACTGGTTGGCTGTTGTGGCTGCGAAGTCCTTATCTGCGTAGAAGTCTGTAAATGGTAAGATTTCCACTTCTAGCTCATCGATACGGTCCAGCTGACCTGCCAGATAAGCCTCGATGCGACTTTCTGCTCGCTTGATGCGTTGCAAGAGTCCGCCCATACGGATATCAACTGTATCCAAGCCAAAGACCTTGTTTTCTTTCAGCCATTGGTGGCTAAAGAGGTCATGGAAGTGTTCGATTTGGCTTCTGAGTTCTGGTAATTCTTTTCTGGCGATTTCTTGCAGACTTTCTTTATCGTTTGTTTGGTAGGCCTGATGGATGCGTCTTCCCACATCTACTTTGCTACTTAAAATAGCATTCAACTGGGCCTGAGTTTCAAAGAGATAGGCATAGTTCCCAGCTTTTTCTTTAATGTTAGCAAGCGTCTCAGCAGCCTGAGCGAAGTGCGGTTTGTCCTGTTCAGGTGTCATGTGTCGGTCAAGAATCGGACAGAGAATATCCTGATAAAAGACATAGCGGTTAGGATTGATGCCACTGAGATTGCCTGGCAAGTCTGGCAAGAGGTTGGCAAGGTCAATCTGCATAAAATCTTCAATCGATAGACCTGTGTTGGTCTGGAAATGAGCAGACAGTCGGTCTAGGTCATTGCGATAGCAGAGTTCTGCCCAGATTTGCAGACTTGGTAGGATAGAAAACTGGGCTGTCTCGCCACCATTGTCCCCCCAACCCGTCACGATGACTTCTTTGATGTCATTGGCACGGCAGGCTTTATTGGCTTCAAGAGCGATGAGACGGCTGAAATGGTTATTGGGTGTGAAACCAATCCACTTCCAAGCACCTCCTGCAAATGCAAGGTCATGGCTAATCTTGTGATGGTTGCGGAAGTTGCGATTATATTTTTCCTCGCTATCCTGATAATAGTCCCAGTAAACTAAGGTCACACGATCTTTGAGACGGTCTAGGTAGACACGCGTTTCCTCTGGAATTTCCACATCACGGTCGTACTGCCCATCTGCTGACATAAGTTTAAAGAACATATCGCTCCACATCTGGCAGTGGAAACCATATTTGTCAGCAATATCCAGCACGCGCTCCAAGTGTTGGCACATAAGGAGACTACGATCCACAACACCGTTCAGAATCAAGTAGCGTCCCAAACCAACCAAGTGGGCTTCGTCCATCCCAATATTGACCTTGCGAGTCTTCAGTTTAGATAGGGTAGCAAACATGCCATCAATCAGGTCATAAACCTTTTCTTCGCCGATAAGAAGAATATCCTCCACATCACGGAGCTCCTGGACTTCTTTGACACCCCATTTGACAAAGGCTGACAAGTGAGCCAAGGTCTGGATACATGGCACAAAGGTCATGTCAAACTGCTGGGCATAGGCTTCGATCTCCTGCAACTCCTCAGCCGAGTAGGCTCCACGGAAATAGCCAAAATAAGGCTGCCCCTCAATCTGGTAGGTGTCTTCCATGTAAAGCTCAAAGGTTGAGTAGCCCATGAGAGCCAAGACCTCAATCATCTGCTTGGCAGAAGCCACATTCAGCACCGCATTTCGAGAACAGTCTGCCATATAAGCCAAATCTTCATAAGCTGCTTGTTCCTCAATCTCTACCTTGTCACCTTCTGCTAGGGATGTTGCCAACAGGGACAAGGCACGATAAAGTTGGTGGGGTTTGCGGTAAGTTAGTTGATAGTGGCCACCCTCACCCTTGATAGAGATAGAGGCTTGGTCAGACTGAGTGACAGCCACTTCAACATCTGGTAAAGAAATATGCTTTGTCAGCAAGTCGATTGCCTGAGTTTGTTTGGAACTAAGTCCTGTAAATCTTACCATTGATTTTCCTCCTGTAGCCAGTTGACAAGGGCACCGTAGAGATTGGCATCTGCATGATAGGTGCAGGCTTGGATGACAGGTGCCACCGTGTATTCTTCGTAGGTATCAACAAAGTCATTAACAGCCTTCTTGACACCTTGGATAAAATCTGGATTTTGGCTGATAGACCCACCCAGGCTAATGATATCTGGATCAATCAGATACTGAATATTGAGCAATCCTTGCGCCAGATTACGGTTCATGCGCTCAATAGCTTCTTGGCAAAGAGCATTTCCTGCTTCGGCCTCTTGGTAAATCTTGCGACCGTCCCAGTCAGTCTGACCAGATTTTTCAATCACGTATCGCACCATATTACCAGTTGACGCTAGTTGCGACCAGTTGTTGAGCTTTTCAGCAGGGGCAAGGGTGGTCATGTAGCCAAATTCTCCACCCAGACCGTGGCGACCTCGATGAAGTCTGCCATTGATAATCATAGCTCCGCCAATCCCTGTCCCAATCACGACACAGGCTGCATTTTCAAGTTCTGGATGAGCTAGCAATTCACTAAGTCCAACGCAGTTGGCATCATTTTCCAGATGGACAGGAATCTGATAAGAGCTAAGCGCCTCATACCAAGAAAATCCGTGAATGTAGGGCACCGCACTGAAGCCATCAATCACACCTGTCTCTTGATTGACAGCGCCTGGAACGCTCATAGCAATCCCGCTATAATCCTGCTCTGACAAGCGCTGGTCTAGCCAAGCTAGTAAATCCTCCAAGCCTTCTGGCGTTGGAATGCTTTTCTTATCCAATATTTTCCCATCAGGAGTCAGACTAGCAAACTTAATCCCAGTCCCTCCGATATCAATCGTTGCAATGGTCATTGTTTTTACCATAAAAAGGGGCGAATCAGCAGTTAGTTCTTACTTTTTCGCCCCTCCTTTCTCTTTATGTTTACTTTTTGAAATTAAATTTCTTCTTTTTTGATGAATTCTGTACGAATCTCTTGTGGTGCAATGAGGCCTCTATGAACTGGGTATGGTCGTTCAAGTAGGTCAAGGAAGAGATGTTGACTTTCTGGTACACGCACATTTTCACTACACATATTGTAGTAACGAAGGACATAGCCTTCTTCATTTTCAGCTACCTTAAAGGCTGTTGGACAGATTTGCGGTATGCTGAGAACAGAATGGCTCAAGAGGCTACCAGTCGCAGCCACGCTTCCTTCTTGTTTAGCAAGCTGAAGGCTGGTAAATGGTGTCTGCAAGGCTTTAGCACGACGATAGGCTGAAAAGCGTTCTTGGGCTTGGTGGCATTCAAGCGCAAACTCGACTTCAAACTCACGCAAGCATTGTGCTTCTGGTGTTGGGAAGTAACCCCAGTCGCCCAGCTCACCTGATGCACGCAGAATGGTCACTGCAATAGTGTCGTCTCCAAGGATTTCGTATTCATTCAATCCCTTGTTGGATACAGTCACACCTTTTTCATCGTCATACAGACTAACAAAGGCTTGTTGGTGTTGAGGATTTTCAGGATTTTCCCATGAAGCTGCTGGTTTGTTTGGTCGTGTCACCACTTCATAGATGCTTTCAGAATCATTGCTTGGACGCGTGTTATGAGTCTTGACCAAGAGACGGATACGGTGATCTTTGGCAGTGTTGGTAAAGCGAGTCTTGCAACGGATTTGTGGATTATCAACGAAGACAGTCAACTCAGTTTCCAGAGGAATGCTTGTCAATTCTTCTGAACGTCCAGCTTCACGCTTCATAAACTCGATGATGCCTTTTTGCTCTTCTTCTAGCTTTTCATCTGCACTGACAGGCACAGTCAATTCATGTTTGAGCAAAATCTTAGCGTAGCGAGCTGTGTTTTCCAAGACCTCATAGCCCTTAAGCTCTGCATAGATGGATTCTGTTCCTTTTGGTTGGAAATAGATATACTCGTTTCCGATGTCACCACGGTCTTCGAAGCGGATAAAATCTTCATAGGCTTCGTGAGTTGTCTTGTCATAGACTGTGATGTTGTCATCCACACTCACCGTTACAAATGGCGTATCAATCACTCCGTTTTGGTAAATACCGTCACGGTGTTCTGGTTCTCCTTCCAGTAATTGGAAGGTTGTCCAAGAAAGCGGTGCTAGGTGAACTGGGATGGTCACGCGCACTTGACGGGCAATACGAGCTTGGCGGAACTTGTCTTTTGGTAAATCATACTCAAAATTAGCCCCAAGGTCTTCGATTTTAGCCTCTACAGGACGACCATCCAAGTCCTCCACACGGTAGCTTGGCAAGGTAATAGCAGCCATCTTCTTGTAACCTTCTGTTGGGTGCAATTCCTTGAAATCACAAGTCGCAACATCAATTACTGTGCTAACCGTATCAACCTTATCATGCAATCCTGTGTTAATAACCGTAAAGAGATAATCACTTTGAGCCTTAGCTGTAGCGATTTTACCCTTCCATTCGTTAAGAAGATTGCTCTTAACAAAGTTTCCGACTTGATTGACCTTGGCAAAACGTGTCTCCATCTCACGGTGAACTTCGTCCACGCTACAACCACAGATACTATCATGCGGCGCATTTTGCAAAAGTGTTTTCCAAGCATAGGTCAACTGGTCCTTGTGGTTATGACCCCCAGTAATAATCGTCAAGGGTTCTACAACTTGCTCTAGGAGGTTGCTATTTTCTTGGAAGGCTTGTTTGAGGTAAATGCGAGATGAAGAAGTGTTGGCAAGTGTGTACCAGCCATCTGTTTCCTGACTTGTCAACTCACCTGTAACCGTTGATAAGTGTTCAGGAAGGGCACCTTCCACGGCTTGAACATATTCATCAAAAGAACTGTGAACAAAGGTTACATCTGGGAAGAGTTCATTTGCCACACGAATGGCTTCGCTCAGATTTTTCTGTACAGGCTGGTGATCACATCCATTCATCATCAACCACTGGTTGGTCGAAGCATAGTCACGCACATCTGACAATTTTTGTTTCCAGAAGGTCAAGGCCTCGTCTTTATCAACTGGAATTTCATTCCCATTACTATACCAGTTGGCAAAGAGAATCCCGAGGACACGACTTCCGTCCGCACCCTGCCAGTACATTTCTGAAAACTGGGAAGTAAACTGCTCATCTTCGAGAACTTGGTTGTCAAATCCAATCGGCTTCACACCACGACCAAAGGCTGCCACGTGAATGCCTGATTTTTGAAGGATTTGAGGCGCTTGCCCCATATTTCCAAAGGTATCTGGGAAGTAACCAATCTGGGTTGATTTGCCCCATTTTGCACATTCTGCTTGGCCAATCAAGGTATTGCGGACGTTAGCTTCACTGGAGATCAAGTAGTCATCCTGCAAGATGTAAAAGGGACCAATTTTAAGCTTGCCCTCGTCGATGTAACGTTGGACTTTGTCACGATTTTCAGGGCGAATTTGCAAGTAGTCGTCAAGGACAATAGTTTGTCCATCCAAGTGGAAACTCTTGAACTCAGGGTCATTCTCAAAGAGATCAAAGAGATTGTCAAACAATTCCACCAACTGCATACGGTGGCTTTCAAAAGGCAAGTACCACTCACGATCCCAGTGACTATGTGAGATAATATGTACGACAACATTTTCCATGAAGTAAAACCTCATTCTAAATTTAAATTTTTATTGTTAACGTTTTAAATATAAATTTGTGATTCTTTCCAAGAATCAGTTTCGCTAAAGCGTGTTTCTTAGCGGATATCCAAGTAGTCCAAGACCAACTCACAGAACATCATGTTGGCCCAAGAGAACCATTCACGAGAATAGAGAGTTGGGTCATCTACGTGGAAGCTTTCATGCATAACACCTGTACCACCATCGCAAGCAACCAGCTGATCCAGCAAGAATTTCTTCTCTGCCTTATCTCTTGTTGTCAAGCCTTGGATAGAAAGGGCGATGGGCCAGATATAGCGATAGAAGGTATGAGAACTTCCGAGACCGCTAGCGTATTCTCCTTGGTAGAAGTAGGGATTTTCAGGGCTCAGAATGGTGCGACGAGTTGCTTGATAAACTTCATCATCGACCGAACAGTAACCCAGATAAGGCGCAGCCAGCAGACTTGGTACGTTTGGATCATCCATGATGCTAGCATTTCCCAAACCATCCACTTCAAAGGCATAAATCTTTTCGCCCTTGCTGTTGGTTGTGTAGGCGTAGTTTTCAATTCCTTCTTGGATTTCAGACTGGAGGCGCTTGGCATCTGCAATAACACTCTGGCTATCAGCCAGATCTAATTCTGCGAAGATTTCTTGGACATAACCCAAGACTACTACAGCAAACATATTAGACGGAATCAAGTAACTATACTGGCAACAGTCATCACTCGGACGAAAAGCTGACCAGGTCATACCTGTCACTGCAAAATCAGGTCCAAATCCATCATTTACCAAGGTGTCTTCCTTGCGGTCCGTATCTCGGACAAAACGATAAGGAGAGTTCTTGTGGTCTTGTTCCACCGTCCACAGATGGAGAATTTCCTTGGTCGCTGCGACAAAAGTTTCATCAAACTGACTAGTCTCGCCAGTCTCTTTCCAGAGGAGATAAGCCAACTGCAAAGGATAGCAAAGCGAGTCCACCTCATACTTGCGTTCCCAAATCCAGCCATTAAGGTCTGTGTGGTCGGTCTCGTGGTGCCCCTTCCAGTTTTCCTCAATGTTAAATGAGTTGGCATAAGGATCCTTGAGAATCAAGGTCATCTGACGCTTAACCAAACCAGCAATGGTCTGACGCAGGAGGGGATCTCTTTTAGCCACATGCAGGTAGGGTCTGAGTTGGGCTGTCGAATCTCGAAGCCACATAGCAGGAATATCCCCAGTCAAGACAAAAGTTGAACCATCTTCTAGGATTTCAACCGTATTGTCCAAAGTATCTGTGTAGCAACGCTCAAAGACATCCACCCACTCTGGATGGTCATTAGCCCGCTCTGCCACTTCATCTAGCCATTCTCTAACAATTTCTTTTGAATAAATCATCGTGCAGTATCCTCTTTCAAACAAGTTTCATTTTCAGTATATAGCTTTTGAGACAGAAAATACATACACAAATGATAGTCATTTTTCTACAAAATAGTTATCTTTGAAGCTCCTTTTCTAAAGGCCCTCTTTTTCTGATATAATGTAGAAAAACAGCTAAAGGAAAGACTATGAAACCACTACTTGAAACCATCGATACCCGCTTTGGAACTGCCAGCAAGCATGCCTTTTCTCGGGGAAATACCCTGCCATACACAGGCGTACCTTTTGGGATGAATTACTTTGTGCCCCAGACCAGTGACCAGGAGGGCTCTTGGTTTTTCAATCCGCATCTGCCCATCTTTCAGGGGATTCGTTTAACCCACCAGCCCAGTCCTTGGATTGGCGACTACTCTTGGCTCCTTCTGACACCTGTCACAGGCCAACTGGGTGGAGACAGCCTCTTCCATCGTCAGTCTTCCTATGATATCGATAAGGCCTCTTTCCAACCTCATTATCTGAAGATTTTCTCCCTGCGCTATCAGATTGAAAGCCAGCTCACACCGACTTGCTACGGTGCTTCTATTCGTTTGGAGCAAAAGCAAGGCAAAGCCCTCTCCCTCTATCTCCACGCAGCAGATGAACTGACAGTAGAGCAAGTAGATAAGAGGAATCTTGCCCTGCGACAAGAAGGTAAAACTGAAACCAACAAAAATCCACTGATACTGTTCACTTCTCTGCAAATAAACACGGATATTCTTGCTGTTAGCCAAGAAGGTGGAGACTGGCGAATCGACTTAGCAGATAGCCATGCTGAGATTCAGCTAGCCACTTCTTTCATCTCCCCTTCTCAAGCACTACTCAATCTACCTCAAGAAGATTTTGAAAGATGTAAAGCAAGTGCCCAAGCGGATTGGGAAAATCTTCTCCATCGTTTTGACGTTATCGAGACAGGAGAGGCTGACAGAACCTTCTTTGACCACTGCCTTTACAGACTCTTCCTATTTCCTCAAACTTTTTATGAGATTGATGAATCAGGGCAAGCCATCCACATGGATCTGGCTACTGGCACTGTCAAGCCCGGTGTCCTCTTCAGCAACAATGGTTTCTGGGACACCTTCCGCACTACCTTCCCCCTCTTTGCCCTTATCATACCGGAACACTATCACCGCTTTTTAGAAGGTTTCCTCAATAGCTACCGCGATACTGGTTTTCTTCCAAAATGGCTGGCTCCAGATGAACGTGGCATGATGCCAGGTACACTTTTAGACGGTATTATAGCAGATAGCGCCTGCAAGGACATGGCTCCTGACCTAGAAGTAGAACTCCTCCAAGCTATGCTCGAAACAGCCAGCAAGGCCGATCCTCTCGGCATCAATGGTCGCCACGGACTAGCCCAATACCAAGAACTGGGCTACCTCTCTACCGACCACCACGAAAGTGTTAGCCATACCCTAGACTACGCCTATAGTGACTTTTGTATCGCCAGCTGTGCCGAAAAACTTGGTCAGAATGACATCGCGGAAACCTATAGGACTGCATCTCAAAATTACCGCCATCTATTTGATGCTGAGACAGGTTACATGCGAGCGCGAGACAATCAAGGCAACTTCCGTCCTGACTTCTCCCCTTATAGTTGGGGACGAGACTACGCTGAATGCTCTGCCATTCAAGCGACTTTAGGTGTCCTCCACGACATCCCATACTTAATCCAGCTTATGGGTGGAAAAGAAGCCTTTAGCAACTATCTTTTGAAGACTTGTCAGGAGGCCCCCCTCTTTGAGACAACAGGCTATGGTTACGAGATTCACGAAATGAGCGAAATGGCTACTGCTCCTTTTGGACAACTCGCTATTTCCAACCAACCGAGCTTCCATATTCCTTATCTCTTCCGTTACAGCAACTACCCTGACTACACTGCCCTTCTCATCAAGACTCTCCGTCAGAAAACCTTTCATCCAAGCTGGCAAGCCTATCCTGGCGATGAAGACAACGGCAGTCTCTCAGCCTGGTACATCTGGTCAGCTCTCGGTTTTTATCCGACCTGTCCAGGAAAACCAAGCTATGATCTCGGAATCCCTCTCTTTGACCACCTCCGAATCTATCTCGCTAAAGAAGATAAATGGCTAGATATTCATACTGAGCAAAACCACAACCATTTTAACTTTGTCAAAGAATGCCGACTGGACACAACTCTAGTATCAACTATTCAACACCAAGACCTCCTAAAAGCTGATCAGCTAACCTTCACCCTCAGCTGGTTGCCAAGTCAGCCGTCCACTTCCTGAAATACAAAAATCTCCTAGCAGACTTTCCTGCTAGGAGATTTTCTTATGAGAGGTACTTGCTTAAGCTTTGAAAATCGGATTTATCATCTGATGTTTATCAAACAATCTACCAATTAAGCTTCTTCGTCTTCTTTACGACGACGGCCTGCAAGACCAAGACCAAGTAATGCACTTGCGGCTGCTGCTACCATAGCTACAGTAGAATCTGCTGTACCTGTATTTGGCAATTCTTTAGCTGCTTTACGCGCGTTTGTTGTTGCTTCTTGGCTAGCATTAGCTGAACTTCCATTGTCTGCAGAAGGACGTTGTTTAAAGATATCTTTAGCTACGATTGTGTAAACTTTACCATCTTTAGTAATTACAGTTGCGTTTCCTGCTTTGTCGAAGATAACTTCTACTACATCAGCATTTGCTCCTTTAATCTTAGCTTTTGCAGCTTCTTTTTCTGCATCTGTTAAGTTATTGAAGTCTGCTACTGTTTCTTTTTCGAAGTCAACGTTGATGTTTTCACCATTGTTCTTAGCTGCAACATCTTTAGCATCTTTAACTAATTGAGCTGCTGGAATTGTTGCTGTCTTACCTTCTGGAGTTGTTACTGTCGCATTTCCGTTTTCGTCTACTACTACAGTTGATCCTGGGTTGACTGCTTTAATTGATTCTTTAACTTTTTCAATTTCATCAGCTGTTAATTTAGCTTTATCTCCAACTAACACTCTAGTTGCTGGTGTATTTACACCATTTTGTTGAGTTGGATCAGTTAATTTATCTTCTGGAATTACTAAGTCAAGTTCTGGGATTACTAATACTGTTCCATCACCTTTAGTAACGATTACATCACCTTTATCATTTACTACTACAGTTGATCCTGGGTTTACATCCTCTACTGCTTTCTTAACTTTTGCTTTTTCTTCATCTGTTAAGTTAGCTGGATCTTTAACTACTGTCTTAGTTGCTGGTGTATTTGCTCCATTTCCTGCATTTGCTTTACCTGCGTCTGATGCTGACTTAGTTAAGTCTGTTGCTGGAATTGTTGCTGTTTTGCCTTCTGGTGTTGTTACTGTTGCGTTTCCTTTATCGTCTACTACAACTTTAGATCCTGGGTTGACTGCTTTAACTTTATCTTCGATCGCTTTCTTCTCAGCGTCTGTTAAGTTAGCTGGATCTTTAACTTCTACCTTAGCTGCTGGTGTGTTTACTGCATTTCCTGCATTTGCTTTACCTGCATCTGCTGCTGACTTAGTTACGTCTGCTGCTGGAATTACGGCTGTATTTCCTTCTGGTGTTGTTACTGTTGCGTTTCCTTTATCGTCTACTACAACTTTAGATCCTGGGTTGACTGCTTTAACTTTATCTTCGATCGCTTTCTTCTCAGCGTCTGTTAAGTTAGCTGGATCTTTAACTTCTACCTTAGCTGCTGGTGTGTTTACTGCATTTCCTGCATTTGCTTTACCTGCATCTGCTGCTGACTTAGTTACGTCTGCTGCTGGAATTACGGCTGTATTTCCTTCTGGTGTTGTTACTGTTGCGTTTCCTTTATCGTCTACTACAACTTTAGATCCTGGGTTGACTGCTTTAACTTTATCTTCGATCGCTTTCTTCTCAGCGTCTGTTAAGTTAGCTGGATCTTTAACTTCTACCTTAGCTGCTGGTGTGTTTACTGCATTTCCTGCATTTGCTTTACCTGCATCTGCTGCTGACTTAGTTACGTCTGCTGCTGGAATTACAGCTGTCTTACCTTCTGGAGTTGTGACTGTCGCATTTCCTTTATCATCTACAACTACTGTTGCATCTGGATTTACAGCTTTAACTTTATCTTCGATCGCTTTCTTCTCAGCGTCTGTAAGTTTTTCTGGATTTGCTACTACTGTCTTATCTGCTGGTTTAACGATGTCGTTACCTGCATTTGGTTTAGTTGCAGCTTCTGGATCTTTCGTCAAGTCTGCTGCTGGAATTACGGCTGTCTTACCTTCTGGAGTTGTGACTGTCGCATTTCCTTTATCATCTACAACTACTGTTGCATCTGGATTTACAGCTTTAACTTTATCTTCGATCGCTTTCTTCTCAGCGTCTGTAAGTTTTTCTGGATTTGCTACTACTGTCTTATCTGCTGGTTTAACGATGTCGTTACCTGCATTTGGTTTAGTTGCAGCTTCTGGATCTTTCGTCAAGTCTGCTGCTGGAATTACAGCTGTCTTACCTTCTGGAGTTGTGACTGTCGCATTTCCTTTATCATCTACAACTA